>Ga0325403_1004039_pt1 | contig 13561 bp, 10 predicted proteins | sample PopdelMetagenome_19_FD_205665 | JGI IMG/M metagenome (GOLD analysis project Ga0325403, IMG submission 205665) | Populus deltoides microbial communities from Bellville, Georgia, United States - Xylem-PdKOR-R4 | ecosystem: Host-associated > Plants > Phyllosphere > Stem > Wood/Secondary xylem...
AAGTTATCTTGGTTTCATGACCTGCGGTGTGAATTTTGCGAGTTAACCCGAGTTAGCTCACCTTTTATTATCCAAGTTATATATTTGTCACGCTACCTCAAATTGATTTTAGTTGATTTTTTTGTTGTTTTTTATCCAGTTTCATGTTCCAATTTTATTTTTTCAACTTATCGTGATATTTTTTAAAAATTTTATTTGTTTACTATCTTTTTTCTAATTTTTATCATATAATTAAAATAAAACCAACTTATTAAACTTGATTGGGGCTATAACCCGGGTCATTTTTTTTTTGTTTTTTTTAACCACACTTGTTGTGCCTAAACTATTGTTTTTTTTTTCTTTCTAGTTTTGATTTTCATTTAATTGATACCTTTTTTTATTTTTTTTGTTTAATTTATGTTTCACTTAATATCCCTCATTTGTGATTTTTTATGTTATTTGTTTAGTCTTTTTTGGATAAAGGCTTTTATTAAATTATTTTGCATGTATTTACTTTTTTTAAGATGCTATTTTTATTCATCTATAATTTTTTTTATGTTGTTATCCATTTTTAGCCCCCCACATAAACAAAAAATACAAAAATACAAAAAAATCAAAAAATATTTGAAGAAAATAAAAATTATATCAATAAAAATAATGCACCAAAATGCCTTGGAAATTGTCAAAGACTAGTTGAGTAAGATTAAAATATACAAGATTAGAAAATTTCACAGTATATTTTCAACCAATAAAAACCTTATTGGCAAAGAAAATTCAATTTAAAAATCCAAAAGCCTAAACAAAAATTTTCTTAAACTTTACAAGTTTATAAGAGGCAAATTTTTCTAAAGAAAAGCCAAGCGAGAGTGGATATTTTAGGTATACCTTGCTGGTCTAAAATGAAGTATTATGTGATATGCTTTTGTTGTTTTTTATTTGTTTTGTTTTATATTTATGTTTACAAGCATAGAAAAGAGGTTTCAAATAAATAATAAGTGATGTCACATTTACTTTTTTGTTGATGTATTTTTTATTTAATGATTTTTTTTGAGGTCCTTTTATGATTTTGATATATTAAAGTTGTTGTTTAAGATGTTTTACATATATATAACATTATTTAAGTTTTTGTTTAGCTTGAATTATACATGTTACAACATGACTGTTTATTATAAATTTGTTAGGTTTATCCATGCACAAAATAGGTTTATAAAACCAAATTTAAATCCATGTTGTATAAACATATAGGTTGTTTTAGGTTTGTAGTTTTTTGATTTGATATCTCATACTTGATTTTGATTTTTTAATTAAACACAACTAGATATATATCTGTCAGGTCAAATATCTTGATCTGCTTCCATCATAATTTTTCCAATTTAGTCTCTTGTTATCATTAATAATTTTTCCTTTTTGCATGTACTGGTACAAATAATTTTTAATTTATTTAATTGAATACATGCATAAATTTTTTGATTTATAATTATGATTTTTTTATGTTAAAAAATACTTTGAAAAAGCTTATCTATTTATTTTTTTAAAAGAAATTTATTTAACATGCTGCAAAGTATGGTGTAATTATCGGTTTATGAGATTGTTTGACATTATAGTAGCGATAATTTTTTAAAATGCTTTTCATTTAAAAATATATTAAAATAATATATTTTTATTTTTTTAAAATTTATTTTTACTATCAACACATCAAAACAATCTAAAAAAATATAAAAATAATTTAAAATAAAAAAATCAAATTAAAAAAAAACACTTTCCACACCACGTAAACAGACGAAATCTATATCTAATATAAATTACAACTATTTATATTTTATTTTTAATTAATTTCGATAATATTCATCGAATTCGAACTAAATTAATATTTTTATTCACAAGCCAAGTTCAACTGGCTCGGGATACCAGCACCTCTATTTACCTTTGACAGGCCTAGTACTAGGCTTGTACAATGTTCCAGGAAAAGTTACTTTATCCATTTTCTTTCTTGTGACCGCTCCCTTAGCATCATCACCAATAAACAAACTGTACACATTCCAACACAACCAAGCTGAAAGTATCTCCATGTTCTTTTCTCTTCTTTTCCGTTGGCACGCATCCCTTTTTGTTGTTTTGAAATCCAGAATCATTCTTCTTTTTTCTTAACGAATTTTGAAAGATAATGAAAAGGGAAAACTTATCATGTGCATGATGCTTGTTTACAATTTTGAATTTGGTATTAATTGAGTGATAAGGAAGGGATAAGTAAGATTCTCTTAAGTGGGTCATTCCTTTTCATGTTCCAGACCAGATGGACACTATATTTTGGCCTTATCGATTCTGGCATGGACCTACATTCCATTCTTGATGGAGTTTGGTTTTAGCAAATGGGTTCTTGCGTTTGCACTTTCTTCATGGCTGCTGTTTTCCAGAGCATACTCAGGTGAGCCTGTTTTGTTTTGAGCTTGCTAATTGTTGAATTTCTTACTTTTTAATTCCTTGCTTGATAAAAGTGGAGGGATTAAGAGGCAATTCTAAAGTCCGGGGAGTGAACTTGGGAGGTTGGCTGGTGATTGAAGGTTGGATCAAGCCATCACTCTTTGATGCCATTCCCAACGGAGACATGCTTGTGAGCTTTTTTTCAAAGTTTTGGATTTGTATATATATATATATATACATATATTTTTCTTTTCTGGGTTGCCTGTCAATGCATCTATTTGCCAACGTGTTAAGTGTAGGATGGTACTGGGGTTCGTTTCATGTCAGTGTCGTCGCACAAGTATGTGAGTGCAGAGAATGGAGGTGGTATGGGTGTTACAGTGGATAGAGATGTTGCTTTTTCGTGGGAAACTTTTAAGGTGAAATGCCAAACCGAATTGTTTATGCTTACTTTAATGGATAACTTTGCTCTGTACATCTAGTGAACACCTCTTCATTTTATTTACCATTCCCTTGAATTCCTTCCAATGTGTGGTATTATCAATGGCACACAATATCAAGTTTTTTTTTAGCATGTTAAGATCTGCTTTTATATAAATCACAGATATAATTTATGGCTAGTTGATTAGGATTTGTGGTTGCAATTTGTTAAAATTTATTCCCAAAGTTTATTTAATGATATATCATTAAATGTGGGCATGCCTTTTTGTTTTTTAACATTGTATCAAATCCACTGAATGGAAAGTGTTGCTAGGCATTATAACAATTTACTGGTTTCATGATTTGAATTTTAGATCTTGAAGTTCTTAAGTTTTATGCCAGCCGCGCACAACTTTTTCTTGTGCAATCTCACTTTTATTTATCTAGTTTAAGTTCATATTCTGATGTTTAGCTTGCAGATCAATGCTTGATGGTTTTGAAGCATTAACTTTTTTCTGATGTTGAGACTATGCCTGCAGTTGTGGAGAGTTTCTGCATCTGAATTTCAGCTTCGCACCTCTCAAGGCTATTTTCTAGCATGTTATGGTGAAGGGTGCTCCATTTCTGCCACAGCAAACTCACCTTCAGAAGGGGAAATATTTTATATTGAAAGGAATAACAACAATCAAGTGCACATAAAACTTATTACCGGGGCTTATCTGCAGGTATATACATTTGAGCCATTGCATCGTGATCTTATTGTGGGACCCAATGGTGGTTCCCACTAGTCTAATGGCTCATGTGTATTCTTGAAGTTTTTTCTTAATGCTTAGCATCACTCCTACAATACATGACCACCTATGAACCTTATTCATGTCTATTATGCCAATTATGAAAGTGCAAAAGGATGAAGCTAAATGAAATTCTAGATTGCTGTGCACAATTTCCTTGATATATGAATGTTTTAATGCTATTTCGTGATAGCATATATTTCTCTTTTAGGTTACAGGAGGAAATCTGCTGACAGCAGACTATCCAGGGAAACCAGGATGGGATGATAATGCAGCTACATTCGAAATGATGATAGTGGCAAATGACTTGCATGGAGATTACCAGCTTGCAAATGGATATGGACGTCATCAGGCCAAGGAGGTTCTTAAGGTGTATTGTTTCTTTTTCTACGTCAGTTTATAATTCAATTTTTATTTATTTATTTTTCTTTTGGTTGATGATAAACAATTATCTAACATTTAATTGTCACACAGTGTATGTTTTTGTAAAGTGAGTTTTGGCTTTGAAAAAGTAATGGATACTAATTGATAGTGCCATGAGGTTTAATTTTGTTTATGTAATAGGTTTTTCTTTTGGATGCAGAAACACAGAAATAGTTTTATTACTATGGACGATTTCAGTTTTCTATATAGACGTGGGATAAATACTGTGAGGATTCCTGTTGGCTGGTGGATTGCTTTCGATCCTGATCCACCTACTCCTTTTATTGGGGGATGTTTGGAAGCTCTAGATAATGCTTTCTCATGGGCACAGTAGGTGTAGCTTTTCTTTATTTCTGTTTGCAAGATTAGCAACTTGAACGTGTTTCTGTCTAATATGTGCCTGAAAACTGTGGTGCAGAGCGTATAATATAAAATGTGTAATTGACCTTCATGCGGCTCCTGGCTCCCAAAATGGGGCGGAACATAGTGCTAGTAGAGATGGTACAACAGGCTGGCCTTCCTCTCCAGATTATGTCTCAAAGACATTGGATGTTATTGACTTTTTAGCTTCCAGGTACATTTCCAGACATGCTGTTTATTATCCACTGCCTACCAGGTTTTCAATTGTACAAGCTTTAAATAAATCAATAAACTTTTGATGGCTGTGGTCAATGTCCATAAATATGTTGTCTTTAAGCGGCATTTAAATTGGTGTGCTTAGCTTGGACAGCTAAGAAACATGATATAATATGCAATTTTGAGTTGTCGTGTTCAAGAATGATAGAAGAGTTATTCCCAAGGAGGGGATGTTGCCACAAGCATAGTAAGTTGCAATGCTTGAGACAGAGTGTGAGGTTAGAGAGAGGGTGCGTGAATGTGATGCAGATCCAATTAATGAATACAAGGACAAACACTCAAGGGAACCATTTCTCTGAAAAAACTCAATTTACTTGATCAATCAATATTCATATCGTCGTAACATTCCATGCTTAACATTTATTAGATAAAATCATTGAATGTTTAACTAAAGTGATTATTTATTGGCACCGAACATTAAGTCCTGATAGAAGTTGGTAAACATGCTAATAAGAATAGGAAATCCTACTAAATAAGTACAAACTATTTTCCAACTTTAACTATTAAATGACAAATAGTAATATTCCTTAGTAATGCTAAAAACCATGAATAATCATATAACTTTAAAATACTATTCCTATCATTTCTTTCTTCAATCTCCATCCATCATTCTTCCTTGGGTACCTTGATCGTGAGTTTGGACGTGTTGAAGTAGTTGTAGCAAACGCTACATGAACTTGAATGACATGCACAACTAGAAGTAACATTTATGTGATTGATACCTTTTACTCTTTGACAACAATTTAGGAAATATGATATCTTCTCAATTATAATACTGAATTTAGAGGGCACGATGAAGTCAATGCAATTGACCCTCTTCTTTAGACTCTTGAATGGTGGAATCTTCAATTTATGAGTGTTAAAAACTTTTTTGTACAAGTTCCGTTGTTTCAACTCTATTCTCAAAATGGTTCTCATGTTGTTCCTTCACAATCTCAATTTTATCTCACAGGCTCGCTATGATGTCATTGTTATTTGCATCCATCAACTCATTTTACATTATGTATCAGTTTTCCTGCTCTTCCACTTTGAGGGTTACTAGATTTGAAGTTACTTGTTGCATTATTTCGTGCTTTGCTTCACAAGCTTGTTATCTTGTTTGCTCTTGAATGCCATAACAGATTTTACCCTTTCTGCTACATGCTTCATTATGTTTAGCAAGATCCCCTTCGCCCCTTTTCTGTTACTTCTTCCATCTTCTTTAGTTGGTCTAAGAAAAGATGTCGTTACATTTGGGTCTGTAGTGACTGTAATTTTTCAAAGGAGCTTGACTATATACTATTTGACTTGTTTTGAAGGGTAGATAGTATCAACAAAACACACATTATTGCAGTGCATTTGAACTTTTGGAACTTATTTGCATTGAATATCCATAAACACAGGCACCATGAATCTGAACTTTAGCTAGAGCAGCTTATCTTTGAGATTTGAATTGGAAAAAAGCTAGCTCTTCGAACATGAATATCTCATTCACGTATTCCTTGCTGCATGTTTTGTGCCACACATCATATGTGATTTGAATGAACTCGGCTCACTTCGTTCTTGGAGAACTCTCGTTCTCCAATTATAATCAATCTTTTCTTTTACATAATATTGATGTTAATTAAGGGAAGATTGAATAAAAGCAATCGTGATATAAGTCCCATGAATGCAGGAATTTATTATGACTCCTTACATTAATCCACAATTAGTCCTATGCACACAAGATGATATTACACAGATTGAACTGTTTGATGTCCGTGTATCATGCATATTTGTGCGTTGATTGGTCATCTGAATTAATCTTTCTCCACTAACTATCTTACATGAGTAATGCTATCATGAAGTTCTTCGTCTAAATGAAACCCTCACAATGATTGATTTGAATTGCAGATATGCAAGACATCCTGCTTTGCTGGGAATTGAACTTTTAAATGAACCATCTGCCTCCTTGGTTCCCATGGAAGTTTTAGTTCCATATTACAAGCAAGGCTATGAAATTGTTCGAAAATACTCCTCTACGGCTTATGTAATAATTTGCCAAAGAATTGGCAATGCAGATCCGATAGAACTTTACCAGGCGAATATAAGCTCTCATAATTTAGTTGTGGATTTGCATTTTTACAATCTTTTTGATGCTTACTTTGTTAATATGAGCACTATGGATAACATAGATTTTGTATACAAGAGCAGGGCAGCTCAATTACAGGCTCTGAACAGTGCAAATGGCCCGCTTGTTTTTGTTGGTAAGGCAAGATCTCCATCCTGTTCCCCTTGTAGAAAGAAAGGAAAGAAAATGAAAAACAGTTGGAATGAGTCGAGTATAAATATCAAAACATAGATAAGAATTATTTATATTGGGTAAACATCAAATAGATTTATTGAAGCCACTGTTTTTTTTTTAAACACAAATGATGCATTTGAATTTTGGAACCTAATGAGGTGATTTTGAATTGTGTTGGTTTCAGGGGAATGGGTGAATGAGTGGAACGTGACAACTGCGTCTCAGACAGATTATCAAGATTTTGGTAGAGCACAACTTGAGGTTTATAATGCAGCTTCCTTTGGATGGGCATATTGGACTCTCAAAAATGACAGAAAGCACTGGGATTTTGAATGGAACATTAGGAACAATTATCTCCAACTGGGTAAAATTAGTTCATTTTTGTTCTGTATTCTGCCTCCACCTCTGTTTTCTTCTCTTATGCTATAGATAGAAGAACGACACACTTCTGTTCTCCCCTTGCACACACGAGCATACAGGTGCACCTATCTTGAGTACAAATCATTCCTGACAGCATCTGAACTATCTGGTGCAGGTAATTCAACTACCAGGAAAATTTATGACAAGTTAGTATTGCTTGGATTGATTTCTGCCTGGATCTTTCTGCTTTGTATACTATAATGGATAACAGAAGAGTCGAAAGAGGAAGATCCAATGGCGGCTGCTTTTTTTGTCATTGAGTTTTTCCCAGATTTTGTCAATATTCATTCATTTGTTATGCCAATTTGCAAGGTCATTAATACTGTAAGACCAAAGAGTTTCCACAGGAAATGTGGATGGTCCTGTAAAAGCATGGAAGCTACAAAGTGTTCTCGTTCTGAATAATATCACTCCTTTGCTTGTTCTCTACAGCCATTTTTTGTATGTTAAAATATACACTCTCTTGACCACTTGGCCAACTGTGAAATACCCTATAAAAAGCACAACCAAGAACCCAAAGTGTGATAATGGAAAGTCTGTGAATCCCATTATTTCTCCGATCACTGTAAAAGGAACTGCTATTCCAATGGCAGAGTTCACAACCGTTGAACAGATTACGGGCAATGACGATATCTCCTTAAGGAAAGGGATTTTCTCCGTTCGAACTAAGTTGAAAATTAGGGTTTGCATAATAAGGCCTTCAATAAACCAACAAGAATGGAAGAATTTGGCGTCCAAAATGTTGTAATCTCTGTACTCGCACCACAGAAAGTAAAGTTGTTCACCAGATCATAGAGAGTACACACAGTGCCGTTCCATGATACGAAGACGGGCAAACCTTTCTCAGACCATTTCTGAGGGTCTTTACAGAATCTTCTTCCAACTTGTCCCGTGGGATCGATACACAGAATAAATCAAGGTTTGTGCAAGGAGCTGCCTTGGAGTCGGTGGCTCAAATTCCAGCAAGATGATCAAATTAGGAGAGGTACCGTGTTTTTTTTAATAAATATTTTAAATTATTTTGTTATTTGATATTAAAAATAAATTTTAAATAATAATAAAATATTATTTATATATATTTTCACGTAAAAAATAATTTTAAAAACAATTAAAATAACACATTCATGTATAAAGGCAGAAAAACGGTATTATACAAACTTTTTTAAAGAATGCTTAAGAGTATAGTATTAGTTGTTTTTCAAAATATTTTTTGTTCGGAAATATATTAAAATAATATTTTTTTAAAATTATTTTTTATATTAACTTATCAAAAAAATTTAAAAATACCATAAAAAATTTAAAATAAAAAAATCAAATTAATTTTTTTAAAATATTTTTAAAACTAGAAAAACATTTTCAAAGGTGACAAATGTCAGTGCTAGGCTCCAATGATTATAGCCCAAAAACACAGCAAAAAGCTTGGTGGGAATATAATAGCCTGGTCTAATTTATCATGTATTATTTGCTTTGGGCTTTACTATCATTACTGTTTTGTTTATAGTAATACGAGCTCATATTTAAGTCTAACACTCTAAAATATATATAACAAATTAGCAATCAATATTTTTAATAAAACCAACCATTAATTTCTCATCCGCTGATATATAATATGACAATTCATCCTCTTTAAAAAATCTCGATGATTTATCGACATAATCAGACAGCTAGTACAGTTAGCTCTGATACCAAGTATAACAGCTCATCACTCGTTACCTTGTTCTTATATTTGGTATCAGCTTAAAAGCGGACAGCTTGCCATAGTAGACGCGGAGGCTCTGTACACGGATAGATGTAAATTCTGATCAGAGAGAGAAATGCAAATGTATGGATGCAATATTTTTTAATTTTTGGAATATAATAATCTTTTAATGGATTTATTATAATATAACGTGTAGGGACTGAAGAGTCATATTCTTCGAGAATCTTACAGAGACAGTCCATCTGATCTGATCAACGTGTATGGTTAAACGTATTTGTATGACTATAGATGCAATATTTTTTAATTTTCGAATATAATAATCTTCTAATGAAGTTATTAATTACAACATGACGTGTATACACGATGAATGAAGAGTCATATTCTACGGAGATAGTATCGTTATTATTTTTTAAAATATATATTTTTCAAATACATGATATATTTTTTAAAAATATTTTTAATACTAAAAAATTAAAACAATATAAAATTATTATTGTTTTTAAAACACAACGTGGTGGTCTCGTGAATAATCACACCCAGGCCCATCTGGTCTGGAGTGATCTGATCAATATGTATGGTGGAATCAAATAATTCCAAAAGAAAGTGCTGCGGTGTGCAATGACCTAAACGTCTGTATGATTATTTTGATTCTCTCGATTGTAGAGAAACCAGCCCCACATGAATAAATGTATCTGCAGAAATGACAAGGGGTTGGCTCCCCTGTGACAGCGAAGACGTGACGTAACATCTTTGCTTGAGTATCTTAGATCTTGTTTATATAGTATTTTCTGTTTTCCATTTTTGTTTATAAAAGCCAAAAGTACTTATTTTTTTTCTAATATAAAATATCAATAATTAATTATCAAAATATTATTTAAATCAAATAGAATTGATTAAAAAAATGGAGTCTGTGTTCTGCTGTGGTTTCTGTTTTGCCTTACGAAAAAAAATAAATATATTTTTTTTCTATTTTACTATATATATATATGTGATTATGTCTGTTCTGTATATAAAACAAATACAAACCATTCAGTTTAGAGTTAATAATAATATTATGTATGGATAAAAAAAGAAGCCAAATCCATGTATATTATATAGTTAAGTTCCTTGAAAGCTAGGAAAAACTTGTAGCCAGCCGAAGGGATAGGCTTCACGCTCTTACGAGGATCTCTCTCTGTCTCTCCCTCTCTGCATTAATTGCTATCCTAAATTAGCAAAAACACTTCCAAGAAGATAGAAGGAGATGTCTAGTAACGGTGCCGTCCTGGATGACCAGGAAGCAAAGGTTCCCTTGTTGCAAGGTTTAGAGGAGAAAACTAAACGAGATGATGATCATACTGTTGTTCAAGATCTTGCATGCAGGGTAGGGGTTGAATCGAAGAAGCTATGGCAAATAGTAGGTCCAGCAATCTTTAGCCGTCTCACCTCTTATTCCATGCTTGTCATCACCCAAGCTTTTGCCGGTCATTTGGGTGACCTTGAGCTTGCTGGTATCTCCATTGCCAACAATGTAATTGTTGGCTTCGACTTTGGCCTCTTGGTATGCTAGACTTGCTCTCTATTTCTCTGAAATATTTCTTTGTTTACTTTCTTCTTTATTTCTTGTTCTTAATTTACCTGACTTAATTAATTTTAATGATGGGTGATGTTGTTTAATTATGATATCACAGTTGGGGATGGCAAGTGCGTTAGAGACACTCTGTGGGCAAGCTTTTGGAGCAAAAAAGTACTATATGTTGGGAGTATACATGCAACGTTCGTGGATTGTATTGTTCTTATGTTGTATTTTGCTTTTGCCCCTCTACCTCTTTGCCTCTCCAGTCTTGAAGCTATTTGGCCAACCTGATGATATAGCAGAACTTTCAGGGAAAGCTGCTGTGTGGATGATACCACTTCACTTTAGCTTTGCCTTTCAGTTTCCCTTGCAGAGATTCTTGCAGAGCCAGCTTAAGAACATGGTAATTGCATGGGTGTCTTTTGTAGCTCTGGTGGTTCATATCTTTGTCAGTTGGCTTCTTGTGTATAAGCTTCAGCTTGGAGTTGCTGGGACAGCCATGACTTTGAATTTTTCTTGGTGGGTTTTGGTTTTTGGTCTTCTAGGCTACACCATTTGTGGTGGCTGTCCTCTTACATGGACTGGTTTCTCCACCGAAGCCTTTTCTGGCCTTTGGGAATTCACCAAACTCTCCGCTGCTTCTGGGGTCATGCTCTGGTGACTCACCTCCCTCATCTCTAGCCATACGCGTGCCTGTTAATTAAATATATATTTTTCTTGTTGGATCTCACAAATGGCCCTTTGTTTTTGCTATTAACCAGCCTGGAGAATTGGTATTATAGAATCCTCATCTTAATGACTGGGAATCTAAAAAATGCAGAAATTGCTGTGGATGCTTTGTCTATATGGTATTATCATTTATTTTTTGTATAATTTATTTTAAATATTCAATTTAATCAAGTATTAATATATATTTAACCGGTATGAGGTTTTTTTTTTTGGCAGCATGACCATAAATGGCTGGGAGATGATGATTCCTCTTGCCTTCTTTGCAGGAACCGGGTAATTAAATTTTTACGTGTTAATTCCATGATTTAAACTTGAAAAAGATATATAAGCAAAATCTCTTGAACACGAATGAAAATGAATACTATTTTGTTTTCAGCGTTAGTTTTTTTTTTTTATTATATTCCCACTTAATAATTTATATAGAAAAAGTTTTTGAATTGGGACCCACCATTTTTAGAGAAGCGTCTTCATATTTTCTTTGGACTCATTATTTTACTTCTCACATGTAAGTTTCATGACACGAGATTAATGATATGAATATGATGAACTCTATTTTAAACAAGTAGTGATAAGCATGCGTAGTTGACTGAAAAAGTAGATTTTTTTTTTTAAAAAAATTATAATTTGTTCTTAATTTAAAAGAGTTATAAAATATTTGTAAATTATAAATCAATACTTTTAAATTTATAATTATAACCAAACATAATCTGCGTGCATTGTATCATAAGAGCAAGTGATCGTTTGGTATTAAACGATAGTACTTTCTGCGTTTCACAATATTTTTTATCTTAAAAAATATTGAATTAATGTATTGATGTAAAATTTTAATATATTTGTAACGTAAAAAAAACAATTTCTTCGGAGAATGTCTTTTGAGGATGATTTGACTAAGATCATGCACAGAAGTACAAGGGTCTCGATTCGTGGCTCCATGTCGTGGTGATTTTTCTCTTGTTCATATCAAATTTTCCTATTGGAGCCGTGTTTCTGTCCACCTAGCTCTCCTTAATTTGTGGTCATGATTTATTTTGGAAAACCAATCATTCAAATAGAAATCAAATAATTATACCGTTTTCATTCACATAATGACATATCTTTGATGTATCAATGGACAAAAACTCATGCACTGTAAGAGGTTGCCAAAAAGCTAGAGAAAAATTGGCGATGAAATTGTGCTCCCGACAAATTAGATCATTGAAAAGTTGTCTAAATCCAAAAGCATCACTATACAAGCTTTGGCTGCATGCCTTATTTTCTCTACCCAGCTTTTTTCTCCCATGTGAAAGATCTTCTCCGACTAATCAAAACTCCCCGCCAACAAACGGTGAAAATCATAGACTAGGCAGCACTGTTTTGCTTGTGGGGTTATCCAGTGTTTTTGAATTTTTCTGATATATTATTTAAAATAAAAATCATTTTAACAAATAATCTTCACTACAATCTTAAAACATGCTCCAAGAACAGTGGTATAGCGGTCGGCCCTTAATCCTACTCGAGGAGATGGTTTTTTTCACGCAATTAAATTGGTCTTTTATATAAAGAGTGTGTGTGTGTGTGTGTGTGTGTGTGTATCCTTCAGACAAAGTTGTGTCATTCAAAACAAAGGAACTGCTGACTTGCAAACCGAATTAAACTATGATTTACCCGTTTAATTAAATTGCAGAGTAAGGGTTGCAAATGAGCTTGGTGCTGGGAATGGGAAGGGTGCCAAGTTTGCTACAATTGTGTCAGTGACAACATCAGTTATCATTGGCCTTGTCTTCGGGCTACTGATAATGTTCTTCCACGACAAGTTAACCTGGATATTTACTTCAAGCGAACCTGTTTTTGAAGCAGTTAACAAGCTCTCAATCCTCTTAGCATTCACAGTCTTGCTCAACAGTGTTCAGCCAGTTCTCTCAGGTTACTTGCATCCATGCATGCTTTAATCACAATTTTTATCTGATTTTTTCCCTGGTTCATAATTTAATTATAGCTGTGTTCTATCACCATGCTTTAACTTGTTAATTTCCTGCAGGGGTTGCTGTTGGCTCAGGATGGCAAAAGTACGTGGCATACATAAACCTAGGTTGCTACTATGCTATTGGAGTTCCTCTTGGATTCCTAATGGGATGGTTCTTTCACCAAGGAGTTATGGTACGTTCACGTTGCTATGTCTATATATGCTGTCTTTCGACACCCACAGGCCATAGGAGAAAATCAACAACTTGCTTGTTCATCATATA
>Ga0325403_1004040_pt1 | contig 13561 bp, 10 predicted proteins | sample PopdelMetagenome_19_FD_205665 | JGI IMG/M metagenome (GOLD analysis project Ga0325403, IMG submission 205665) | Populus deltoides microbial communities from Bellville, Georgia, United States - Xylem-PdKOR-R4 | ecosystem: Host-associated > Plants > Phyllosphere > Stem > Wood/Secondary xylem...
ATTTCATATTAAAAATAAAATTAAAAAAAAAGATAAAAAAAAAGTCAAATAAACACAATGAAATTAAAAACATCATATTAAGGGATAGAATTAAAAGAAAAAAAAAGGTAAAAAGTTTTTATTATATAATAATAAATACAAAAATGATTTACTATCAACACAATATTGATAAAGGATAAAATTGAAAAAAAAATAAAACAAAAAACCCTAAAAAAATAAAACTTTTATATTAAAAGATTAAATAAAAAAACCTAAATAACCAGTTAAAAAAATCACATGTTTGAAAAAAAAACCAGACAAAAAGACCCGATGGAAGCCCATGCGCCGACCCCATGTCTTCTAGTTGTATTAATAATAAGGTAAAGATGGAGTAATGTACACTTAGATTTTAAAAGGAACAACCAAAGAAACTGATTCCCAACACAAACAATGCCTTAAAAAAAATAATTATATAATGAATTATGTATCCCAAAACAAACAATACAATAATTTATTAATGAATTATGTATATAATTATTTAACGGACTCATGTTTTCTACCCAAACCATTTCAGTTTTTTTATAACTGTGTATAATCATCATCATCAACGCACATAATATTTCACTGTCTAATATTTCTACCCAAACCAATTCTCCTTTCACTACTGTGCAATATCATCAACCGTTGATTCAGACTTAACTATATACTCTTCACTAAAATATGTTTCAATTAAATTATCAGGCTTGGAACTCACATCTTCACCTGACTTAACCACCAAGAAACCACTGTCTAATATTTCTACCCAACATCAACGAGTATAATATTTCACAGTCAAGATTTCTACCCAAACCAATTCTCCTTTCATCACTGTGCATCATCATCAACGCACACATCACTGTGCATCATCATCAACGCACACACGTCACGCCCAAAAAGCACAAGAAACGCACAAAGCACAGTAAACGCATATCATCAACAGAGAAGGAAAATCACATCGGGTGGGTCAGGTTCTACTGGAAGAGAAGCAATTGAAGAAAATGAGAGAAAGATGAAGAGATGGAGGGGAATTGAAAGCATATGTTTTTGATTAAACAAAAAGAGAAACAGAGCATGGGTTTGCTGTGTTTTTTTCACAGAAACCAAACAAAACAAACTCGATTTCTGTGAAAAAAGCATAGCATGGGAAAAATGGGTTTGGGTTTACTGTTTATGGGTTTGGTGTGTTTGGTTTCTGGGAAAAATGCAGGGGTTTTGGTTTTCTGTGTATGAGTTGCTTGGCGAATAGGTGGATTGGTAGGGAAGGAAACGGGGCCGAAGGGCGCCTTCAGCTTAATGAAAGAATGGTGATTCTTTGAGTTTGTTGTGATAGCAACAGTGGTGAAACGAAGGAATGGTGATTATCTGGAGTTTGCCGTGTTTGTGTATGGGTCTGTGTTTGGTTTCTGTGAAAAATTTTGAGTTTGTTGTGGTTGATTTTTTCCAGGGGTTTGGGTTTGCTGTGGTTGAATGGGTTGCCTTCCCAGGGGTTTGGGTTTACACAGAGCGTGGGAGCATGGGTTGCAGTAAAATTAACAAGATAAACAAGGAAAAAAACGCAGCAAATATATCACAATGCCATTATTATTACAACAGATTAAAAATAAAAAGGATGAAAACATAAGATAAATAAAGACATTTGAGGAAAAAAAATTACCTGGAAGAAAGCTGAGAGATGCTTCCAATTGATCTGCGTAAATTATTTGGGAGAGAGAGAGTTTAGGGATTTGTATTTTGGGACAGTGCACGTTTTGTCAATAAAGAAAAGGAAAGTGTTCTCCTTAGAATAAGGAAAGGAAAATACTTTCCTGCCGTAAAGCTTCTTTTTTTTTCTTTGACAAATTTTCCTTATGTTTACCAAACATGAGAAAGTGCGGAAAATGGTTTCCAGAAAAATGAATTCCTGAAACAAACAAGGCATTAGTTTGTTTCTATAGATAATTGCGAATGGATTGCATTAGATTGCACAACATGATCATCGGCCAGGCTGCCAAAGCCCTGAGTAGTCAAAGTTTGAAACCTGCCAAAACCAGGAGGAATCAGAGTTGGAAGCCTGTTGAAACCCTCCCTGAGGAATCAGAGTTGAAGCCTGTCGAAACTCTCCCTGAGGAATCAGAGTCAGGGACCTGCCAAAAATTTAAGGAACCAGAATCAGGTGCCTGCCAAAAATCCATGGAGCCACATTCAGGAGGTATCCGTTTTTCTTTTACCTGTTGAAGTTTATTTTCAATTAAGTGCCCATCTCTCGTTCACCTGGCTCCTGGACAATACGCTGTGTTGTAGGTTATCATGAATGGCTCATAGTTCAATTAACATAAGAGATGGTTTAGGTGGGTTGTTTCTCAATATAGGACTTCCAAATCTTTGGCATGTTCAGGTGCATGTCGCTTAAAATCTTGGAATCTATTATTAGCTCATCATAAAGTTGCCAGATATGACTGCCTGGGTGTGTGGGGATCAAGAATGCTGTTTACTGGCAGGCAAAGAAAGTCATACTGTTTGATTGGGCCATGGTTTTTTATATGATTGATAGCAGTGATTGATTTAGCATTGGTTTATTGTTTTTTTTATATTTTGTTCACTACTCCCATGCTTATTTCTTTAAATTTCTTTATAACAAATTCAGCTGAAATTGGCATGGGAAAGGACAAAACCCACCTTTGCTTATGGAAAGCGCTTTTCAGCAGTCTGCTTGGGTGGTGGGATAACAAGAAAAATCGGAGTTACCCGACTTTAAGCACAGGATTAGTGGTTGTGCTCTTTGGTTGAGTCCAAATGAACCACCATGGATCAAAAGAAAAGTTCAATTGCTTTATAGGAAAATGGGAGAACATTGTGAAGAGGAAAGGCACAAAAACCTTTACTTGTGGCAAGGATTCTTCACCAGCCATCATGAATGGTGGGATTACAGGAACAATAAGAAAAACTCAAGGTCCCCAGACTTTAAGCACAGGGATACTGGTGAAGCTCTTTGGTTGAATCCGAATTATCCCCCACGGGTAAACTTACAAATCCAATTTGCATGATTTAAACATGGGAGTAGAGCACCAAGAGCTAGAGAGGTGGAAGTTGTCGTTCCCGTGTCTCTCATTGGGTGTATGATGGCTGAAAGTATACGTGCAGGACCCTTGAAAGAGGAATGGGTATGGGGATGGAGACCCACTGCGGGAGAGCTCCGTGCTTGCATATATATATGTCTTATACCTCTTGCCTTCTGATGTATATTAGGTAGATACAAGGTTTTATGGTGGATTACAATAACCGACCATTAGCTGAGATGGCATAAACCACATTCGATGTTCAAATTTTGGGTGGCCAAATGTAAAGAAATTAAGAACATGAACAGCGGCGATTATCCTGGATGTTTGGAAATGTAGAAGTAATTGTTTTTTATTTAAAAAAATATTTTTAACACAAGCATATCAAACCCTTTAAAAAAACAAGCCATGTCTTATTGGTCTATATAATAAGGAATGGAGTGTTTGTAATACTGTATGACTGTCTTAGAAATCAATGTATTCCGAGCATGTAGAATGAAGTTCGTTGAAATCGTTCGACGAGTTTCTTAAATAATAACCACCACCAATTGGTTAGTATCATGTTGGATTCATTTGTTAGGGCTACCCATCACGAATGAAATAGCATTAACTTTCCCGAAGAGTTGATTATGAGAATCAATCACCAAGTTTATACATACTTGCGAAGTCAACTTGAATTTCACTCGGTTTTCTTTTTCACCGAACGTGGCTTTTATCATATATGCCAGACACATTGGTCCCACCTAAATGGCTGTCTGCATTGTGATTAATGATTAATAAAAGGGTGTTTAAGAATATGATAATAGTTATTTTTTAATATATATATAGTTTTAAAATAATATATATATTATTTTTTAAAAGTAATTTTTGCTAAAAGCCAAAATATTATAAAACATAAAAAATTTAAAATTTTTAAATATTTCATTTAGAACATAATTCCAGACAACCTTCAATATAAGTTTGCTTGTACATGTTGCCATGGGAATTTTACAATGTCAACCACACCGATTTGTCAAGGACTACCTTATTTGTGCCCTCTGCCCTCTCCAAATATCAAGGCATTGATTGATTCATTGACTGTAAATTGTATCCAAACGAGAAAGCTCAACGAGGTGATGCAAAGACTTGCCGGAGCCAGTGTGAAAATCCTTGCTCTGGTTTAGAATGCATGCGCTCAAAGTCTCCGATCCCAAGCAGCGCTCAATGCTCTCAATCTAGTCATGGATCCTCCAGCCTTGACTGGTAACTGCTAGTAATGGTTCTTTTGTAGTCTCTGGCCCCATAATTGAGAGTTTAATGCATCTCAAGTTGACGAGGGCACAGCAATCCTTTTCTGAGTCAAAAAGCCTTTTCACGTGGACTGGATTATTTGAACAATACCACGAATCTTGCACTTGTCAATCAATTTGATGATGATACTTCTTTTTGCCTTCCATAGCCTTCATTTCTATCCTAAAACCAATCGTCTTCTTGTTGGAATGAATGAATGAAGGAGTCCATCTCACTTACGTGTCTTTTCTTGTTAGGATCAGGAGTTAGATAAAGAAAATCATCACCTATCCTAATATTATTCTCTCACATATTTTTTTTAATAAAAATATTTTTAGTTTAGAATTAAAATTTATACAAATTAACACTACTTTATATTTAATTTTTTTCAAATAAATAAAAATAATAAAATTCAAATTCATGACCGCTTAATAATAAAAGCTCTAATACTATGTCAAATAAACAATTCAACATAAAAGCTTAAATTATACAATTCAACTCTAAATATAATTTATATTATTATTTAACAACGACTAACATAAAAAAAAACCAATCACAATCACACATATAACATATTATATAATTTATTTATACCTATGGCTATGAAGGAAAAATAAAATTTCACTTCAGCGGAACATCATGTAAGTTTGAAAACTTTCAGTTCTAATTTCAAGCACACCCCATTATGACGACTCAGTCTTTAAGACGCAATGAATTTTGTAGTGGATAGAGAAAGAATATGTATCAGCTATATAGCACAACTCTGATTAAAACTAAAAGACTAAAACTAAAACTAAAATCACTCATTGTTTTACTGTGCATTATGAGAAAAATCACCGTTTATTCACACAATGATCTTTCTTTATCTTTCAATATTTTTTCAATTATTTTTTCCTCAATTTGATCATTTTATATTTTATTAATTTCAAATTAGATTTCATGGTTTATTTTATACTTTTTTTTTTTCAATATTTCATGATCTTTAAAAAAATCTCGGTATTGAGTTGATTTTTATTTTGCTAATAATAATTTGGTTTGATTATTTGTGGAGATTATAAATGAAGAGATCAAAATTGAAAGTGTGGTAATTAAAATGACAACTCTTTATTTTAAAATATAATAGATCTATTTTTTGGGTCCTTAATTTCTTCTCTTTTTTTGCCATTAATTTTTTTTTCAAATTCATCCTTTCACATTGCGTTGATTGGTGATTCGACTTTATAATTTGGTTTGTATTACTTTCTTTTCAGGTTATTGCATTCTTAAAAAAAAAATTATGATATTGGGTTGGATTTTTATTTAAAAAAAAGAATTTAATTTTATTGTTTGAGAAAAATTAAAAACGAAAGGACCGAAATTAAAAATTTGATGAAATGACATCCCTTTCTTAAAAAAAATTATTGTGTCAGCGCTTTTAAACTCAAGATTCTTTCCAAAATAAATTTTGATGTTTTTAGTTTGAAATTATACGATTTGATCCAGAACTTCATTTAATTTTTATTTTAGTCTCTAGATTAGAAAGAAAGTCATTGGACCATAACGAACCATAACGAATGAGATAGAAAGAGTTGGCTGTTCTGATTCTATACATAAAAATGGTCAAATTTAGTATCAAAATGTTTTTTTTTATGAGATGAGTGTTATTAAGGTGTTTTTGAGTTTCTGTATCGTCTGAAAAAGTAAATCGAGGTTGAGAGAGGGTTTTTATAGGCTTGATTTTGTATTTTTAAATGAATAATGGAGGTTTTTTTTTTTAATTTGGGATATTAGTATCTTGAGGTTGTAAGATTATTTATTTTAGGTGTTTTTATATAAAAATATGTTAGAAATTAGGTTTTGGAGTAAAAAAATGGCATAACCTAATTTTCCACCCACTTATATGGTATTTGGATCATGGGTAGCAGACAACACATTGTTCACCTGTTTTGAAAAGGAAAAGAAAATTAATAATCCATATATGCACGCTTCGGCTGGCAAGCCCATACATTTGGGCTTATTTTTAAAGACCCATGCGCACTAGGCAACATAGGCTCAGACTTCTGGGTTGTTTTTTCCCTTTTTTTATTTATTTAATTTCTTATAAATTAAATAATTTGAAATTATATATATATATATATATATAATTACTTTTAAATTCTTAGGTAGATTAATTAAGAATGTTTTTAGATATTATTTTGTTGAATTTCATTTAATTTTTACAACTTATAATAATAATAATAATAATAAATTATTTTATTTGGGTTCTTTGCAAGGTCACTACTTTTTGTTCTTATATAATTAAATAAAAATATTTTTAAAAAATAAACTTATTGAACCAATCAGGTTTAGAATCTAGAACATCAATTTAACAAGTTAATCCTAATAGAACTAACATGTCTCCACCTCAATATTAAGAGAGAGAGAAAAAAAATGGTGTCTTGATTTTTTGTTTTGAAATCAAGTCATGTTATTTCTAATATTTTAGGTTATTTTTAGACCTTTCAAGTCAATTTGATTATACGAGACCAACTTCTTTATAATTTAATTTGAAATCTAATCTATGTAAGGATTCGGGTCATAAAATTTTAACAATGACCAACTAAGTTAGGTTTAATGACATTTTCTAAGTCAAGTTTAATGACATTTTCTAAGTCAGGTTTAATGATATTTTCAAATTGTTCCTTCTAATAATATTCTAAGTGTTGTCTTGTTATCATGTTTTTTTTATACACTCGAATGAAAAATATTAGGGTGGTATTTTTTTTGAATTGAAACTTGTTTTGGAATGACAAGAGAATGTTGTCTAAGAAAAAGATGTTTTGATGAAACTTTTTTTTATAATTCTTTGAATTGACACTTGTTTTTGGAATGATGAGACAATGTTGTCTAAGGAAAAGATGTTTTGGTGAAAGTTTGTTTTTAATAAAAAAGGCACAATTACAAGATAAAAATCTTTTTATCCTTATTTTAGATTATCTTGATTTTTTTATATGTATTCTACATGCCTTTTTTTATTATTAAATAAACAACATAGAAAAAATGTTATATATATATTTTAAAATTAAATATATAAATAAGAAAAATAAGACTTTTACTAAAAAAATTATTTAATTTCAATAGAATTTAGATTATTACTCTTCTTATAAAAATATTTGTGTTATTTAATTAAGTTAGAAAAATTAAAGGACTTCTTGTTGCACATGATTAAATATTTTTGTCTACGCTTATTTTTTAAATTCACAACTTAGTCTTTAGATAGCGTTAAGATTCATTTTTAGTATTATTTACGTGTAATTTTGTTAGATATATGGATTAAATTTAAAGTTAATGATTAAGATTTTACTTGTTGTTTAAAAATATATTAATAATGTTTAAATATTTTTTTATATTAAAAAATTTAACTTGAATCACGATGTAGCGCTAGTCAATTATCTAGTGCATCCTAGAATGAATCACTATAAAAACTAAAAAGTCCATTATTAAAGACTGATTAAATCCCTTTACTAAATAAATTTTCTTTTTTCTGTTTGGCAATATTGAGTTTCTTGGACCATCTTGTACATTAAGAGGAATTTGATAAATTTCTCTTAATTCTGGTTTTAAAGGTTTAACGAATAAAATTAAGGAATAAAACATGTTCATTTTCTTAAGATTCCCAACAATTCTGAAAAAAAATATTAGATTGAAAAATGAAAAACGGAAATAGAAAAACCTTTAGAAAAAAAAAATAAATAAATAAATAATTTCAAGTAAAAAATTCTATATTTTTGACAAGTATCCACATCTAACAGAAAAAATGATGGAACTCAATTAGATTTTTACAGCATTTGTTAGGAAACTTTGCTATTCGGTTATTATTAGTTTTTATTTATTGAAAAACCTAACAAGTACAGAACTACATAATAGCGTGGAGTACTTTCCACTACATTATTATAATTAAAAAAAAATGCAATTACATGATGTTTATGTTGTTTTAGTCATTAATTTTTTTTATTTTGGTTATTGATTTTTTTTAAAAAAATATTATCATTCAATATTATATTAATTAATTAGTAATTATACTTAATGATTTGTTTCGTATTATTTTTATTAAGTTTTTGTGATCACCAAAATTAAAAATAAAATATAATAAAAGCTCTTCATTTAAAAATAAAAAAAATTTAGCCTTTTATTTTTTTAGTCCAACCTTCAAGTCTGTTTTTTATAATTTCATCATTTTATATTATATTAATTAATAACTCAGTTTGATGATTTGTTTTAAATTGTTTTTTTTGGAGTAGTTGTTGTCTTACAAAAACTATCATGACTTTGGGTTGGTTCTTCATTTTATGAAAAAAAATTCAGTTTTATTATTTGAGAAAAATAAAAATAAAAAGATCAAATTAAAAGTTTGCTAAAATATATGCTTTTTTTAAAACAAATATTGCTGTCAGCACCTTTTATCCTTAATATTTTGTCCAAATTATTTTTAGATCTTTTTATTATGAAAATTATACAATTTTGTCTAAAACTTTATTTTATTCACATTTTAATTTCTAAATTTGAAAAAGAAAAGAGAAAGTTGCCAATCAACAATAAAAGAGGAAGAAAATTGTTGAATGATTATATTTCGACAACAAAAAAATACTGATCTTGAAGTCAAGAAGTTTTACCTGATGAGAGAAATCTCATTAAAATTTTTTTAAACATTTATCTTGTTTGGATAAATAAATCAAGATAGAAAAATAATTTTTCTTTTTATTTATTTTTTTAAGTTTTTGAGTTGATAAATTAATTTTTTAATGTCATAAAAGTGTTTATAAGTAAATATAAATTAAAAAAATAGATTTTTAAGTAAAAAAAACACGCTATTAATTTTTATAATACTTTTATGTTAGATATTTTATTTTCAAGAAACATGTTGTTTTTAACATTTTTTTTTTTGAGAAAAGCTCAAGATCACTTTTAAGATATGGTATTTGGTATTGAAATTTCTAGTTTTAAATTATTTTTTTTTAAAAATTGTTTTGATATATTATATTAAAAATAAAATTTAAAAAGTAATAAATTATTTTAATATATTTTTAAATAAAAAATATTTTAAAAAAACTCTCTCCTCTCCTGTATTCTCAAGCAGTAAATCGCACGTAATAATAATCTGGCTGCCCTGCACTGACCCAGTCCTTCTCACAAAAATAAACTTCTCAGTTCTCCCAGCGCAACCACAACTACAACCAGTGGCCATGGTGGTCACAGACCTCTTTTTAGGGGAGATAGCCACCGAACTCCTCAAACAGCTACTAGCAATATCAAAAAAAGCCAGCCTATGCAAATCAAGTGCAGAATCTTTAATGGCAGGCATAAACGAACTCATCCCTATGATTCAAGAAATCAAATTATCCGGTGTTGAACTCCCTTCGAACCGCCAATTCCAACTCGACCATCTCTCTCGCACGCTCCATGAAGGCCTCGAGCTCTCCAAGAAAGTCCTCAAATCAAACCGCTGGAACGTCTACAAAAACCTCCAGTTAGCAAGAAAGATGGAAAAGATTGAAAAGAAAATATACATGTTTATCAATGGACCTTTACAGGTTCATTTATTAGCTGACGTGCATCACATGAGGTTTGAAACAACAGAGAGGTTTGATAAGTTGGAGTGGTCAGCCAAGAAGTTAGAGGAGAGTATAGGGAATTTGAAGATCGGGGTGGGAGGTGGTGGGGGCTGGATGGAGGAAGCGGTGACGAGATTGGAGGAGGAAGAGATGAAGTGGGAGGGTAGTTTTGGGAATAATTTTTATTCGGGATTATGTATTGAAGAAGGGAAGAGGAAGGTGAAAGAAATGGTCATCGAGAGGGAGAATTTAAATGTTGTTGGGATTTGTGGCATTGGTGGGTCTGGAAAAACTACTTTGGCTAATGAAATCTGTAGAGATGATCAAGTTAGATGTAAGTTTTAATTAAAGAATCTCTCTTTCCTTTACTGTTTTATTTATAAATTTTTCTTTTTCTTTCTTTCCGTCATCTGCTTGATTCGACCTGTATAGAGGTAAAAGGAAACACAGACTTCACAGAAAGGATACCTTTTCTTTGTTTTTACTTCCTTGTTTTAGTTTCTTTTGCTACTGGCTGCAGGAATTGGTGATTAGCATATGATCATTCTTTTATATTTAGACAAGAGGGGTTTTAGTTGACTTTGTTGATCTTGATTTCTTTCAGGTCACTTTGAGAACAGGATTTTGTTCTTGACAGTATCACAGTCTCCGAATGTGGAGAACCTGAGGGCGAAAATCTGGGGATTTATTACAGGGAATGATGGAATGGGTGGTATGGGCTATGATATGGTCCCAAAATGGAATTTGCAATTTGAATGGAGAATCGTAGCCCCAATGTTGATTGTTCTTGATGATGTGTGGTCGCTCCCGGTGCTTGATCAGCTCATTTTTAAAGTAGCTGGATGCAAGACTCTAGTGGTTTCTCGTTTCAAATTCCCGAAAGTTTGTAATGCTACTTACAACGTAGAATTATTGAGGAGAGAAGAAGCAATCTCATTGTTCTGCCACTCTGCTTTTGGAAAGACATCTATTCCTCCTGCTGCTGATTCAAATTTGGTCAAGCAGGTACTATTCAATTCACTGTCTCCATTAGATACAATACAAGGTTTAGATTGAGTGACGGATCTTGAAATTGAGCAGTCGGTTACTTTCTTTGCCAATGCTAATGAAAATTTGTTTGCTAGATTGTCGATGAGTGTAAAGGCCTGCCCTTGGCTCTCAAGGTGATTGGAGCTTCGTTAAGGGACCAACCTGAAATGTACTGGGAAAGTGCGAGGAAGAGGCTGTCAAGAGGGGAGCCTATTTGCGAGTCTCATGAAAGCAAGTTGCTTGATAGGATGGCAATTAGTACCCAGTTCTTGTCTAAAAACGTCAGGGAATGTTTCTTGGATCTGGGATCCTTCCCCGAAGACAAGAAGATCCCTCTTGATGTTCTCATCAACATGTGGGTTGAGATTCATGATATCGACCCGGAAGAAGCATTTGCTATCCTTGTTGAGCTCTCGGATAAGAATCTTCTCACTCTGGTGAAGGATGCACGGTATGTTCATAAAGCCAGGTTCCTAAATTGATCTCTCATTTTAGAAGGGATGATCCTTCTTTCTAAACACCTTGATCGGTTAATATGCAGAGCTGGGGATTTGTATAGCAGTTACTATGAGATTTGTATTATGCAACATGATGTGTTGCGGGACCTTGCTATTCATTTGAGCAGTTGTGGAGACATAAATGAGCGCAAGCGATTACTTATGCCAAGAAGAGAAGCACAGCTTCCAAAAGAATGGGAGAGAAATGCGGACCGGCCATTCAATGCTCAAATTGTTTCGATCCATACAGGTATCTCCATTACTTTTCTGGGTTGCTTTGCTTTATGTAAGGTGGTTAACCGATGCAACCTTAATTGAGATTGTGGTTTTAGTTTCATGTTTCCAATGCTTACTTCTATCTTGATTCTGTTAAATAGGTGAAATGAAAGAAATGGATTGGTTCCGCATGGATTTTCCCAAGGCTGAAGTGCTCATCCTGAACTTCTCGGCAAATGACTTCTTCTTGCCTCCCTTCATCGATGACATGCCAAAGCTCAGGGCATTGGTCATGATAAATTACAGTACAAGCAATGCAACCATTGGCAACTTCTCCATTTTTTCAAGTTTGGCTAATTTGAGGAGCCTTTGGCTCGAGAAAGTATCCATCAGTAGATTATCTGAATCTACTGTCCCCTTAAAAAATTTGCGAAAAATATCTCTAATCCTGTGCAAGATAAACAAGAGCCTTGACGAGTCTGTCATAGACTTATCCCACATCTTCCCATCTCTCTCAGAGCTTACAATCGATCACTGTGAAGATTTAATCCAGTTGCCTTCCAGCATTTGTAGGATTCACTCGCTCCAGAGTCTGAGCATCACCAATTGCCACAACCTAGAGAAATTACCTCCCAATCTGGGCAACTTAAAATCTCTACAAATTCTAAGGTTGTATGCTTGTCCAACACTGAAAATGCTTCCACCATGTGTATGTGACCTAATTTGGTTGAAGTTCTTAGACATCTCGCAATGTGTCAATCTGAAAGGTCTTCCTGAGTGGATTGGTAAGCTATCGAGGTTAGAGAAGATTGACATGAGAGAGTGCTCGCTAGTGAAGCTGCCAAATTCTGTTGCATCATTGGAGTCTCTGCGTAAAGTAATCTGCGAAGAAGATGTTTCTTGGTTGTGGAAGGAGATGAAGAAAGTGAATCTTGATGTCCAAGTTGCTGAAAAATGCTACAGTCTGGACTGGCTTGATGATTATTAATTAATTCCAAGTCATGCATTATTTGTATAGTTCTTTCTTTCAAGTATAAATCAATCATAGCTTTTGTTCGTTGGGGTTCTTTCCTGCCTGGTTGCAAAATGCCCCCATGCGTCCTTGTTCATTATTATTATTTTGCTACGGTGAAAACATCTGTTCATGATCTGGTTATGAAAGCTCTGCACATTGAGCACTACTTCCTTGTTGGAAAAGCGTTTACCATTCTTCAATCCATCGGCAATCAAGGACTGGTGGAGGCCCAGAAAAAGAAAACGAAAAGTTAGGTCCCATGTCACCCAGCAACCTTTCGCGATTAGTTGCTGGGGAGCACAAGTGGACAAGATGTAGGGAGCAGCTTTTCCACGTTAGGAGGATCATATCAATGGATTACCGAAAAACAATTGTTTGTCCGTCCATCTTGTCTCCCTCCCTGGGTCCCACTGGCTTAGGTGGAAAACGCGGGAAGAGATGGATAGATAAATGGTTGCGTGCCGTGTGGACCCCATCAAAGCACTTGTATGGTCAAACAGCCACTTGGCCAATTTCTTGGCTTTCTTGCGACGTAGCTTCCTAGAACTTTACCTGATGATGGAAGCTGCTTTTTAAATTTAAGAAAATTAAAAATAAATACAATTTCAAAATACTTGACAACTGTCATCGGCAGCAGCCACGATACAGCCGCAGCCACTTTTCTTTTCTGCTTAAATAATATCATTTTGGATTGCGTTATGACTGTTTTTTTATTAAATTAAAATTTTTTATTTTAAATTAATTTTTTAGTATTTTTAATTTTTTTGATGTGTTTATATAAAAATTAAATATTTAAAAATAAAAAAAATTATTTTGATACATTTTCAAGCAAAAATTACTTTGAAAAATAATAACCATTAAATTTCCAAATAAACATGAAAAACTAGAATTCAAAAGTAATACACTCCCAAA
>Ga0325403_1004041_pt1 | contig 13559 bp, 10 predicted proteins | sample PopdelMetagenome_19_FD_205665 | JGI IMG/M metagenome (GOLD analysis project Ga0325403, IMG submission 205665) | Populus deltoides microbial communities from Bellville, Georgia, United States - Xylem-PdKOR-R4 | ecosystem: Host-associated > Plants > Phyllosphere > Stem > Wood/Secondary xylem...
TCTCTGAGAAGAGAAGATGGGAGGAAATTAAGAGATTCATGCACTTTTTTCTTCCGCTGAAAAACACCCAAAATTAATGATGTGACAAAGACAGAACAGATGGCCATGGACACATGAGCATTTACTTCACACATGCTTATTTAACAAATGATTAATTAATTTTCTTGACTTTTCAAATTCAAATAATTAAAAGAATTTACCAGACCAATTTAGTTATTTAATTTTATGTTTTGATAACGTCTCTTGTTAATAATTATATAATTTGAAGGATAAGCTTTGATGGTTAAAAATACTTACTTATTTTTTCGAATTCTAATGAACTGATCCTTAATCTGAAAATTTTATTATATCATTTTCAATACTTAATATTAGATTTTGATTAACTCCCATTAATTATACACGAAGCACAACTTTATTCAAGAGATATTTAAATAGCAAAGAAATAGGAAGACAAAGTGTGAATGAAGCTTGAAAGTCAAGAGGGGGGGTCGATCCAAGTGAAGTGATGATCCCTCTGCATGCAAAAAGTCAAGATTGCCGTGTTGTGCTTCCTAGCACACCGGCGTTTTTAGAGATCCAAAACCCTAAAAATGAAGAATAAACAAATAGAAAGTGTAAAAACTGATGAAGAATGAAGAGGCAGTGGTTGGATTCAAGCTGTTCGTCATGGATTCCCATGCTCTTTCCTCTTTTCCCCAGCAATTTTTAATAACTTAACACCCCCTCCATGTGCAGTCACTGTCCTTCCCTCTTAGCCTTTCACTCTCTAAATTATAGTATTCCAATACATGCCAAAGTTAAATCTTTTTAAATTATTTAGTTTTTGCATGAATATTTTAGTTTAATATTAATTTAGGTTATATTTCTATCGGTATATAAAGAACCGATAGAAACTTGTTGTTAGCAAGTGATTTTTTAAAAATATCAGATTTGTTGGTAATTTAATCAGTAAAATTACTTATTAATAAAAATACTGATAGAATATTCATATTAAAAAATTAGTTGTAGATAAAAAACTAAGATTCTTTTTTGTTTCTTGAATTTAAATTTTAAAATTAAAATCCAAGAGAATTTATTAAAATCTTCTTAATACACTAGACAAAGATACATCCTTAAGATTACTAGAAAAAATAATTTATTTTTAATTATCGTGCAAGTTAGTTTAGAATATCTCTTATCCTAAAAAAAAAAAGAAAAAGAAAAGTAGTTTATTTTCAACTAGATTGAGAAATAAACTTAATCTTGATCTATAAAGATTAATTAATCCGAAGATGCACTTGGTCATCAAATTAATAGAAAAAGGGCCTTGCACGATATTTTTCTGCCAAAGATTGAAAATTCTTGGATAAGTTTTGAAAAACAAGAAATCATGAATGCATGAATTTTGAAAATAAATAATTTAAGACTAGATCGAAAAAAATTCACAAGAAGAATTCCCATTTTTTACTTGGAAAAAAAAGAAGATATCCTAATCTTAGAAAAAGAAAAAAAAAATTGTATTCGAGGGCCAGACCATTGACCATTCCCACGAGATTAAACTAGGAGAAAGATACAAAGAAATGACACAAATGTTATCACAAACGGTTGAGATTAAAGAAAGAAAGAAAAAAAGAATTTCTCATATTTTATAATATATTTGTACAAATATTTCTTTATATTTTATATACAGATTTTTAAAGAGAATCACACCTGCATGAGCGACACCAAGAAATGAGCAGGCTATAAGTATAAAGGGAAGAGAGTCTGCATGTAATAATCTACACGTGCATATTGCAGGGAGCAGCATAACGTTTGTTGAGCAAAAGCAAGAAGGCATATTGCATAGTGAGTGACAAAGAAGATGGAGAAATATGAGTTGGTGAAGGATTTAGGAGCTGGGAATTTTGGGGTAGCAAGGCTTTTGAGGCACAAAGAGACCAAAGAACTTGTTGCCATGAAATACATTGAAAGAGGTCATAAGGTAATTGTTTTCTTCTCTTGTAACTCCTTTGACTTTTTTTCTGTTTGGTTCCTGAGAAAATTACCTTTTTCTAGAGAAAGTCTTGTGTTTTTTCATATGGAGCATCCTTAAAAAGTTTGATAATGATATATCTAAGTTGTTGGTTCTTTGTTTGTCTTGTGAAATACCAAGAAGGAAGATTGAGAATTTTTTGGGTTTTCAGATAGATGAGAACGTGGCAAGGGAGATTATAAATCACAGATCATTAAGGCACCCCAATATAATTCGGTTCAAGGAGGCAAGTATATGAAATGGGGTTTAATTTTTACAATTTAAAAAAGTAATCCTGTTTGATTATTAATTAAGGAAGGGAACTCAATCTTTTTGCAGGTGGTTTTGACCCCAACACACTTGGCAATTGTGATGGAGTATGCTGCTGGTGGAGAACTCTTTGAAAGAATCTGCAATGCTGGTAGATTTAGTGAAGATGAGGTTAAATCTCTCTCACTCTCTCTGATTCCTTTTGTTTTAATTCATTAATTGCATTTACTTGGTAGTATTCCAGTGGGATTTTTGTCATTTGTTTGAATTTTTCAGGCTAGATATTTCTTTCAGCAGCTGATCTCTGGGGTTAATTACTGTCACAACATGGTATAAGCAAATCTCGGAGCTTCTTATAATTATGATAAATCTCACCTTTTCTGCCTAATCACAAGAAACTGGTACAATTGTTGAATGTGTTTATGGGAGTTTTTTTGGTTCTTTAACAGCAAATCTGCCATAGAGATCTGAAACTGGAAAACACACTGTTAGATGGAAGTCCGGCACCTCGCTTGAAAATCTGTGATTTCGGTTACTCTAAGGTTTGGAACTCACTTAATCACACTTGATTTGTTAATTTGGTTATAAGCTACAGAGTGTTTTCTTAATGTTCTTGACATTTTTGGTTCCGTATTGGTTTAGTCCTCTTTGCTGCATTCAAGGCCGAAATCAACGGTAGGAACTCCAGCTTACATAGCACCGGAAGTTCTCTCTCGGAGAGAGTATGATGGCAAGGTAAGTTTGTTTTGTCGTTCAATCTTTTCTTGTTGTCAAATTGAATATCCAGTCACCATAGAAAATAAGCTCCAAAAGGAATTGGTCTTGTTCTAGCTTCAACAAAACCCACTTTCTAATCCACATCTGCACTTTTGTTGTTCATCACTAGTGAAGCCAGCACTATCTTGAATGATCTAATCCTCTTTCCAATATCCAACCATATGAAAAGGGTTAGGTGCTAGCTGGGACAAGTATGAATCCATTTCTTTTATGAGCAAGATTGTGAACTTTTGTCTCTGTGTTAGGGCATTTTTCATTTTCAAGCATTAAGCACATGGTTTCTTATTTGAGTTAGGAGATGTGATGCATTTTGGTTTATTTCCTGGTGGTCATTTTTTTTATTTCCCAGAATATATTATGAAAGGATAAGCTTGAATGCACATGCAATGCCAATAAAAGATTATATCATATCCTATTGATTGTTCTATATGGCCTTGTTATCTTTTTAGCGAACAATTGGCTTTATAGACACTTCAGGTCCATGTGTGATGTGGTTTCTAAAATGGGTTTTGGCAGATCTTGAAGAGGTTGCTTTGTGTTTGGATTTGTGCAAGTGTTGACCAATAGGCACTATTAGTATGATTAATACTAGCTGATGAACTGCTGATTGATTTGTCACTTGAGCTTGCATTACTAACTTTTGTCATCAGATTGAATTCAGAAACCATGATCTGTACAATAATAAAGCTCAAATTGAAGACAAAAAATATATAAAAAGATGATATCAGAGAAGATTAGGCTTTGAATGGCATGCCCCAGTTGCTGTATCATTTCAAGTTTCGGCAAATTTTTTTATCTGAAAGATCTTGAATAACAGAAATGATTTGATATTCAGTTACAGTTACTTGGTCAATATTCTTGAGTAGTTGTGTTCATGTATGTGACCAACAAGGTGTAGGAGGCTGAAGTGCTGGGGGCTTTGCTGGTGAACTTGGTTTTGGATGTAGAAAGGCCAATCCCCCAAATTTGATCATGTATATTGTAGACTGTGTTGAAGATCTGATTCTACAGATGACCTAGAAAATGGTTAAATAATTAGACTATGAATAAATTCTAGCAAATGATGAACAGTGACTAACTCTCCATGCTTTGGAGGTGAAAAACACAAGATGCTGCGCTTGCTTTTCTTTCAGAATTCTGTCAAGATAACATTGATTCCATTCACTGGCTCTTCTTTTCTGCACTGCATTCTTCAATCTCTGGTTCCTGGGGCCATCTCCAATTTGTTTACGCACAAGTGGGATTTACCTTCAAGTAGTAACTTGTTCTATTTCAATATTCTGTTCCTTTTCTGGTTCAGCTGGCAGATGTTTGGTCATGTGGAGTTACTCTTTATGTGATGCTGGTAGGGGCATACCCATTTGAAGACCAAGACGACCCTAGAAATTTTAGGAAAACAATTCAGGTGAACATCTCTATTATATCCGGTTCTGAAAGAATCCATGAGTTATCACTGATCTTTTTTGCCTTCTTGTGATGTTTTTGCAGAGAATAATGGCTGTGCAATACAAAATCCCTGACTATGTTCATGTATCTCAAGCTTGCAGAAACCTGCTATCTCGCATATTCGTTGCAAACTCTTCCAGGGTATAATTCTCTAAATGGCATGATTTTGCAGTACTAAGTTTCTGTAAATCGGTGTCTGAAAATTGATGAGTTTTGTTACAGAGAATTTCACTCTCAGAAATTAAAAGCCACCCATGGTTCTTAAAGAACTTGCCAAAGGAACTGACGGAGCCAGCACAAGCCATCTATTACCAGAGAGATAATCCAAGCTTTTCTCTTCAAAGTGTGGATGAGATAATGAAAATTGTGGCTGAGGCAAGACAACAGCCTCCATCATCCAAGCCTGTCAAAGGTTTCGGTTGGGAAGTTGAAGAAGATGAAGAGGAAGACATCGATGCAGAGGTAGAAGAGGAAGATGACGAGGATGAATATGACAAGAGGGTCAAGGAGGTTCATGCAAGTGGAGAGTATCAAATCAGTTGAGCCGTATGGCCTATGTTTAATTATTACATAAACTCACTAGTCATATGAACCTTAGTAGTTCTCTATTCATGTGTATCATAATAGGTAGTAACTGTTGCATAAGCCTTTGAATTTGTGAACCTGAAACTTTGGATGTTCCAACTTTTATCATTGTTCATGTAATGCATCATTGATTTCCCCCTTCGGATTTCAACTTTAAGAAATGATGGATGGATTGTAAGGTAGAAAATATCTGTCATCTGAAAATGCAATTTGGGAATAATTTATGGGAGTTCAAACCTTCTTGGAAGCAAACCATGCCAGGCTCGACCACCCAGCCAAAACCCAGGGTGGTCGGAACCTGATGTAAGCATTTACTTTAAAGACATTAAGGGGCAATTTAAGCAGCAGGGGTTATGTAGCAATGTATAATTGAGTTCAAGGACATGAAGGGGATCTAAGAGAAGCATGAAGCAAGCATGGCTTGCCTAGTCGCTGCTATATTCTCAGTTGACTGCAGGAAGGGGCTTAGACTCGATGCGGACGATGTGATGACAGAAAGTTAACATGTGGTAAATCAAAGAACATTCTGTAATTAGATGAAAAATAATATAACTCTGTAATACAATTTTTTTTTATCTTTTGACCCATTGAAGGATTGCACTGCCAGTGCCTATGCTATTAACCCAAATCCCACCAATTATGAACTTCGACAACAATGCCAGAGTGTTCGATTCAGCATATATACGAGTTAAAGTCGTATTATGCATAAGAAATCATAAGAAATTATGCGTCTTGACTTAGGTAACAAAATTTACACCAGGCATAAGAAAGGTCTTGTGTAGTGGTGTTCAATGGAACGATGGAAAAATACCCCATTGGTGCAAAAACCCCTGCCCGGTGGTGACTTCAAGAACCAATAGAACAAGAACTGCCAGCATAGCTGCTCGCCCGTTCCAGGTTTCTGCACTTCTTGTCCAACCCCATTCCCAAACCGTCACAGGCGATGGTAGCTCTCTTCGCTTCGAATCATAAACTGCCAGCAGCTCCTCTACACTGCCAAGCGGAACTAAAGACTGCAGAAAATCCCAAACCAATTATCAGAGAAAAAATCAGTGGTAAAATATGCAGCTCATCAGCACAGAAACAAAGAGATAACAACCATCCTAACATGCTTTCCTCTAGATAACGATGGAGAAAGTTGGTTTCCAATTCAATGAGAAAAGAAGTGAAATATGAGTGTTCAAAAAATAATCCTGTAGTCATAAAAGTGATTAATGCCTTTCTGCTTAATTTAATGGGGATGCCAAAGGAGCAAAAATTTGAAATTCAGAAATAGCCCAACCAGTCATAACTCAGCTAATTTGGAGATGCAAATGCAAATAGGATGGACATAAATTAAAGAGGCAAGGACTGGGAAGGGGAAATAGCTTTTGTGAAAGCAGACACTGTTGGGCCCTTCAGGGTTCATGTTTAACTTGGGGTAGGCAACTGTAGTTATTATGATGGAAGGTCTTTAAAGTTCATTTCATCTATATAAACACAAATGTGTTACACACATACATGCTCAGAGGGACAGAATGAGTGAGACAGGAAAGTACACATGGACTAACAATCTTGGAGAAGAAAAGTTTCATTGGCATTGAGAAGTTACATGCTGGCATCCATTGACAGAAAACTTCAAGCATCTTATTTGACTTCTAAATTGTTGAAAAGATTAATAAGGGTACCTGTCGAGCTTCTAGATTTGAGACTGCCATAGCTCCTACATATGGAAGACTCTCAATCACTGCATCAGCCAAATCTGAAATGAAGGTTGGCTCACATCCTAGTGCAGGAACACGTCCCCATTTTTCTATACCAGACTTGAGAGCCAACTCTTTGTACTCAACATCAATTTCTTCCAAGGTCTCGATATGCTCACTAACAAAGCTGTGAATCAGAGAATGAAGTTTTGAGAACTTCAATGCATAAATTAAAACATCAAGCGATCAGTGAACCAATAACTTCTAGTAAAAAATACAGTAAGTTCAATTTCTTAACTTGGTTATAGAAAAATTGATTACCTAATTGGAACAGCCAAAAGACGTTTTACCCCTTTCTTCCCAAGCTCAATGATTGTCTCATCAGTATATGGTTTCAACCACTCCACAGGTCCAACTCTGCTCTGTTAGAATATCCAGACCATCAATGACTCTCAGTGAAATTTGAATGCAAAAAGAAGAGCATGTAACATGGAAAAATAAAAGGAAAAAAAGAAACCTCAGGCCTTAGTGTCGACATGCTTGCGACAGAATTCATCAAATCATAGAAGATATTTACTCGAAAAACAAAAATAAAGCAACAAACTTTTCTAGCAGTATTAGTACAGTTTATTACAAGTAAATTCAATTTTAAATAAGATTAGACTGTCATCTCATTTAGACTGGAAATAGAAATCATGAAAGAAACTCAATGTTTCATGATGATGGATGGTAGTGGTAGGGTTATGTGATAAGTTTGAGTTGTTTTTGGATGGTTATGGTGATGTCAGTGTAATTCCTTCTGGTCATGACTTGAAACGTCTTAGAAGAGGGGAGGGGGGTATTTTTGTGTGTGAACATAACTCCCGTGAACTAGTCAAGTTGTCTAATCCTTGTGGTGATTATATCAGGACTAAATGCTTTGCTGTAACATATATTCCTTCTGCCAGCGAGTACAAGTTACTCCACTCAATCCATATTCGCTATGAAGAAGATGATTTGGTTTTGCATACTTGGTAATGTATATATGATATTAGGAATGTCAGCAATTCTGTTTGGGATTCCTGAAAGTGGGTCCTTGTGAGGTTTCCTCATTCACATCTAAGATTAATGGATGTTGTAGAAAATGTTGATGGAGCAGATTGGTGGATGAAACCTGAAACTATGGCCAGGAAAGGAGAAAGAAAAAGGATGATCTCACTAGATATGGAGAAAGAAGATTTCTTGATAATTTATGAACCCTTAGAATGTTCATATTTTTCTGGTAATTATGTTTCTTAGTTGCAGGGTTGTGCTACTTCCATTATGGATTTTTGGATATTGACAGTCCCCAATAATTCTGTAGGCAAAGGGATACAGCTTCAATATTCCACTCTGGAATGCATCGCCTCATCATGTTGGCAAAAGAGAGACGATGTTGTTTGAAAGGACATTCAAGTCTTCAGTATTAAGCTATTACAATATGCAAACAAAAACCTCACAGAGATATTCATGGAGAATACAAAAAGGGCCCCTTATAGCTGCTGTGGCAGCTTAATTCCACTTGGGAGGTCACATATGTGAATATCTCCACCGATATCTCTACATATTATTACCATTCTTTTAGTGTTAATGCATTATTTTGACACTAACTTTTTGTTTCTAGTATCTATCCTCTCCACTCAGAAATATAAATCAGATGCTACCATAAGATGATGCCTCTACCGCTTAGTTTTGTGTTTTTCTATGTCCTGTTCAATAGCATAGTCAATCAACTTCATAGTCAAAACACTTGGCCAGAACTGTGACCGAGTTAAAGATTTCATTTGACAACTCCTTCCTCTTTCTTATTTCCAACTGTCTCTGCCATCTCTTTATTTAAAAGCCAGTATGCTATATGCTCTCCACCACCGCACCTTGGGTATAAGTTTCAAAATAGAAACAGCTAAGTTTCTGAGCCATTTTTTAGACTCCAATAAATATCAGCAATATGAACTTGCTTTCAGAAAGTCAGCTAGTCCCACAATCAGAACTATTTTATTGTTCCTGCCAAATATTCAGTTTTCTCAACCAAGGATGTTTCTATTGTGAATCGACAATCTTTGGCAGCTATCACAAGCAAAGTAAAGAAAATTGTAAGCAGCTCTTTAATCCATTTTTTTTTCAAAAAATAAAAAAAATTCTTTGATTCATTTTCAAATGAGGTTTTCAAAAGGAATCAAATGAGGTTTTCAAAAGGAACATACTGTTGTTTCAAAGTGGAGTCCACACTTTAACTTTTCTCCAATACAGCCAAGGATTTTTAAGCCATGCATGTTATGCAAGTCAACTAGTCACATACTGTTATCGATAATTTGTGAATCAAAATACACCAAGAACAACTCAGAAGACATCAAGAATACCTGATATGCAAGAGTGTATGCATTTATGATCTTTCTCTTTTCTAATTCCTCCATTATCAAATCCACGCATTCCTCCATTTCTGCCTTGTAAGGATCACCAGCTTCTTCCACATATGCAAGTGGCACACCGTGTGCACTAAAAAAGATCACAGCCTATATTGCACATGCTCAGATTGAGGTTAAATTTTTTATGCAAAGGTACAATTAAAAGTATTTAAAGCAACAACAAGGAATTAAAATGTTTTGATATAGACAAATACAAGAGTGGCACGAACACACACAAACACAAACACATCCACAAGTACTCGGTTAGCTCCCAGCTGTACTTTAGTACTTTTCCACATTTTTAATTTACAAACAACAAGAAAAGAAGCAAGTCAATATGGAAACTCAAATTAGCTGTGAGAGATCAATAAAAGAACCATGAAATTAAATTTGACAAACATGATCCTTCAAAAGCGTTCAACAAGGTATTACCTGCTCAGGACGGTCAAATTTTTCTAATTCCTTTTCAATCAAATTTGTCATAGCTTTGATGTATCCTTCACGCTGGTACCATGAAGGTATCACAGTATGCTGCATGTTTACAAGATATTCATCTTCCCTGGTTGACCATTAGAAAGCATCAAAATTAGATTACATTTTTGGAGCATCACAAATGGATAGAGCATGTGCTTTTTAATCACCGGAATATACTCTCCAAAAGTCTAAGGCTTGAACCACTAGTTGATATTGAAAACTGTGGGTAAAGGGGAAGGACAACGAGCTTTGTGATTCCATCTCTTTTTATCTACAAGGAAATAAAAAGATGTAATTCGAACCACAACATCTTCATTCAAATCCCATATATCAGATAATGAAGCTTACAGGAGGCATGTTTATCTTTTACTTTAGGAATGACTGGAGAAAGTATTTCAAATCCATAGAGGAGTATTAAGATATTAGAAGCTTTCACATAATGGTATGGTGTATTAAGATTTCACTGAATGTTACCAGAAAAGAACTTAGTAACTGAACTGAAGCTCAAAGGAGTACCTGTTCGATGGCTTCTTCAGTGAACGGGTGCCAGTAGCGCATACCAACATATACCTTTGCTGGGACTTGCTTTTCCCACAGGGATTTCCTCAATTCTTCAGCCTGAATGAAGACAATAGACAAGAAAGGACATTTAAAACAAGAAAACAGTTGCCTGGGAAAACAAGGAAAACAATTTCCAAGCAAAATGCTCTTAAGGTGTGTATGTGCCTGGCAGCACAGGAATGACTTCCCATCAGCTACCTTGTTCTGATTCTATTCAATTATTTTAATGCTCGAGATATTGAGATAACAAATATAAACTACTAAGAAAACACAAGCTTATTTGAAAAGGAAAAACAAGATCATGCCTGTGCATCAGTAATCTGCCGCAAAGGAGAGCCACCACCAATTGAAGCATAGCCTTCTTTGCTCTTTGGTGCCCTCGCAACAGATATGAATTGGGCCAAGGGCTTTTGAAGAAATCGAAACAACCTTGGCAGTCTTATAATGTCCTGTTATATTAGAAAGTAAGATGAATAGAATTAAATTTGGTAGAGAATCATTAATGAAAATGATCAACGTAACAAAATTTCATGATTATCTCAACTGGTTGGTACTAGTACAAGATGCACTCTGTGTCAACAAAATGAAGCGAGCTAGCAGCATCCCTTACTCGATCATGCATAGCATAACAGACAGTCCGAAACTCTAAGTGCCTAAAGATATATATCTATTTGGCCTAAAATACTATTACATCCATTCCGGTCCCTAAATCAAAATGTATATGTACAGTTGTGCTCTCAAATCAAATGCAAAAGCAAGAGTCTCTTACCGGGTCAGCGAAAAGATTAAAAAGGAAAGGCTGCACATCTTCAAGAGTCTCTGGACCGCCAAGATTAAGCAACAAAACTCCTACCTTTTCTTCACCGATAAGTGATGCAATGGGAAAATCTTGAGATGTAGATGTCACTAATGCTTTCAAAGGCAACAAAAATTTGTTGAATGGCTGCTTAGAATATAAAGATGGTGAAGTTCCAGACCAACCCAATGAGTCTTTAGCTACAGCACAATTTCTTGAGACATTAAAACTAACACAAGCATCCACATGAACACCAGAGACACAACACATCCTTTGTGTAGTACAAATTGCCCTAGGCAACAACCTATGACAGCAAGAAACAAAGAAAACACATCAAACTATCAACTTTCACATCAAGTTCTACAACCACACCAAACAAAATCCAGAATTCTACACAACCCACAACTCAAATTCTCACTAAAGTTCATAACCAGAGAAAAAGAGAGGGAGAGAATTGTCTTACATGGGGACTTTGGAGCTGTGAGAAGCAGACCAAGAAGTTGAAGAAGGAGTAGTAGCATTCACTGCTCCACAATTCATCATCATTTGAATAAAAACACACCAAAGAACCAAACTTGTTTCTGCTTTCTCCGATTCAAAGATGTCTAAATTCAAAACCAAATTCAGGGTCTTGTTACTCTATCAGTATAATGACAACCCAGAAGCTCAAAATGCAAAATTTTCTCAAGCAAAAAGGAAAGTTAAGAGTGTGATTAGTGATTACAGTGTCTATGAGCTAAAGCCTTGGTAAAAAGAGAGAAAGAGAGGTCCTTTTTTTTCTCTTCAATTCATGTTTCTTGGCAAATGTGTACTAAGTACTAACACCCACTTGTGTGGAGAGTGACTTATCACAAACTAGAAAAATCAACACCACTTCATTGCACTCTTTCCCTCTCTCTCTCTTATCTATCTTTTCATGTTTTTTATGACTGCCTATCATTTTGTTTCCTTTATTATGTGATTTATTTTTAAATTTTTAAATTTCTTTTTCAGCATTTATTAAGTTATGTCTCAATGATCTTGTGGATATGTTTTATCTATTTTGATTAAATCCAGAAAAAAAAAAAACTCGAAATGAAATGCCATGCAAACTTACAATTGCCTCATTGAATGCCTGAGTTTTTTTTTTTTAATTCTATTCTTTTTTTTATGTTTTTAATATCATATTTATAATATTATTTTAATAAATATAAAATATTTTAAAAAATAATTACTACCACAATTATAAATAGCCTATTCTAAAATAAATTTCACTTAAAAATAAATTCTTTTTATTAAAATAATATTGTGTTTGATTCTAAAAAAAAATTAAAAACAACATTATTCTAGTATTTTTAAAAATAATAATAAAATTCAAGTTTATTGCTGTAATCCACAAAGTAGCTCTGAGACTGAGTCATACCTCTAAGGTCTGATAACTATTCTTACCATGGAAAGATTGCAATTTTATTGACTATCAAATCATACAAATACATTATCCTGTTCACCACTCTCCAGTCTTAAAAATTACAGTGCCACTATCAAAAGGGAGACATTGCCTGTTTCAACAACCAAAATCTTGGACTAGCATGCAATAATATTCTTTGCAACTCGTTTTAAGTATTAAACTCGGTTTAATTTAGGAAGATTATCCACTTATCTAGATTTGATTTGGGTTGAATTTTAAATAAAACCGAGTGAAAATCGATTTAATAAACCCAGTTAAAACCCTTTTTTTATATAAAAAATTAATTCCACAGTTTTCTGGGATAATTCTCAAAATCATGAATAACTCCATAGGTGTTATAGCAGAACTGTTCAGCTAGCTAAGAGATCAATCAGGGAGGAGAGGATACAGTTGAATGAGATGGACCTTCAAATTGAAGATGGACAGACAAAAACTATGGTCACTGTCACATGAAAAGTAAGCTATTGGAGTTGGTTTGATGAATTTATTATCACAGCTTTTCATGCTTAGAACGGATTAATTCAAGCACTTTGCATCATTTATCTCCTCCCCAAGCCATATTTTAACTTGTGTGGATGGAAATTTATTGGCATGAAAACTAACCCTTATCCTTACTTTTATAGGACAACGAATCAATTTTTTTTTTTTCATAAATTTAAAATATTTTCAATCTAATTTTAAAAGAAATAAATATTTATCATTATCTCGAAATAAAAGAGTTAGTGGAATAAAGAAAAAATGTTTGTACCTTTATCTATCTCTTCAAGTCAAGAATATTTTTATTTATTTTATATTTATTTTTTCTATCTTACAAGGCTAATTACCTTTTGAAACGTATACCACTATTCACTTTCAATTCCAAACGCACTTTAAATCTCATTTGATAACATTTTGGACAAATCATTCGTTCTCTAATATATGCATTAAAAAAAATTCTCTTTATATTGTAATACGGCTAGGTTCTAGTCTTTGAATGATAATATGATATAACTAGAAGTAGATGGGATTTAAATAAACTATATAAATGACCAAATAAATATTTTTATGAATTAATAAAATAGATTTAGATTTAAAAAAGATCAAAACATACTAGACTAGGTTAATAATT
>Ga0325403_1004042_pt1 | contig 13559 bp, 8 predicted proteins | sample PopdelMetagenome_19_FD_205665 | JGI IMG/M metagenome (GOLD analysis project Ga0325403, IMG submission 205665) | Populus deltoides microbial communities from Bellville, Georgia, United States - Xylem-PdKOR-R4 | ecosystem: Host-associated > Plants > Phyllosphere > Stem > Wood/Secondary xylem...
GCTTTTCTTCCCATTTCCCCTGTTGTCCGTTGACATGGAACAACGAGTCACCAACTCAGTTGCTTAGAATCTTGATGAGGTATTTTCCATCCAATATTGACATCTAGATTTCTGTAATGATAACCCTGAAGTTTTTTTTTTTTTATTGGGTGCACATCGATGGTTGCTGCTGTAAAAAGATAAAAATGCATTGTTTTTCAATATAGTTAAATTATTATTTATATCCTTTCTAGTGGGATAAGTAGAAAGGAGATTGCTTGATGGAGGATAATGTTCTTGCCTCTTTAGCAAGTACTAATAAACGAAACTACAATTATACAATGTTCTTGCCGTTCGTGGTTAACTAATTAATGGCAGCCTCCCATGAAACTTTGAGCAATAACAAGGAAAATAACTAATTGGATTTGGCCCTTGACTTCTTGGTTGAGATTGCTTGGACTCCACCAAGGTGTTTTTCAAAGCCATAATCATCTCATAGAGTGACCAACTTATTTTATCGGCATAAATAATAATGAGTAACTTGTTTGTAATGTCACAACTCTTGCGAAAAAGTTCTTGCATTTTAAGAGCTCTACTTATTGGTTTAGATCACTTGCTTACTTAATTAAAAAAAATTTGTATAAGCATGTAAGCGATTCATAGACTCAAAAAATATTTCAGGATTCTATAGATTTATGATCACTACCAGTTGTTTGACTTGCTTTATCTTTTAGTCTTTATTTATTGTATTTATTTACTTGTTATTTTTTTTTATTGTTTTGGTGGGGCACCCTTATTAGGTTTTGACTTTGTCATTTTGATTTTGTTTTAGACTTGGGCATGCCCTTTTAATTTTTAATTTTCTTGGGCTCTTTTGTTTTTTGTTTTTTGGATTTCTTAAAACATTATGTTAACATTTGATCTCCTACTTGCTCTCAGTATGGGATGCGATCTTAGTTAGAGTTTTCACGAAAAAAAATGTTTTTTAGACTTAAAGGGATATATTTGTTTTTGAACGTGAAAGGAATAACAAAGAAGAACTTTCATTATTTCAAGTGCAAATAGTTAAGAATGATAAATTTGGATCTTGTCTAGTGTTTTAGACTTGCAAAGAACTATATTTTGCAAGTCTATGATTATCAAATCCATTACACACCATTATTTATAATGCTAAAAACAGCTCGAGAGACATGGTGTATAGGAGTTAAAGATTTCTGATTTTGTCTTTTTGGCTTAGTTGATCATCTTAGAGAAAATTGATTGATTTAATTATTTTTTTAATTCATTTTCCATCCCATTCTAATGAATAAGATGCCGAATGTTTTGAGCAAATATCAAATTGTTTTCTAAAATAAAAAAGAAAGTTTATTTTTTCAAAATTGTTTAGCAAAAGAATTTCACAAAAACAATTTCATCACAAAATTGATTGATTTAATTATTTTTTAAAATCATTTTCCATCCCATTCTAATGAATAGGATGCCAAATACTGTTTTGAGCAAACATCAAATTGTTTTATGAAATAAAAAAGCACGTTTATTTTTTCAAAAACATTTAGTAAAAGAATTTCAAAAAATCAATTTTATCATAAAATTTTGAGTTGAGCCTTGAGATCATGCAGAGTTATGAGGGTTTTTCTAGAGTTTCAAAATGGTGGGATGCCCCCTAGCATCTTGCGTGACACACTGTGGAGTTCAATCATTTGCCATTATATTTATCTAAACATGGATGAGAATAAAATGCTAAATTTCACTTTCATAACAAAAACATCTCTTGATTCCATAACAACAATGAGACAAAGAAAATCCATACTTCATTAAAAAGATAAGATTCAACCCCAAAACATAAAAAAACAATAAAGTTTTAAATATGTACAAAAAAGGTAATATGATTGGATTTGCAAGGTTCGAGACTCCTATTTCCTAATAGTTTGCTATGTCGTATTTATCATTTTTATCTTTAAATGATAACCACTCGTTCTAAATCAGGATGTTAACCTGATTCTTGAATCATTGAGAATGATGAGCCTGAAATTTACCAAGCATATAATAATCAGCATAATAATTTATTTATTATTAATATTATCAATGATCTTTATATTTTATAAGAAATAAACAAACTTGCAATTCTAACCAGATTAATTGATAGGATTTGCAAGGTTCAAGACTCTCATTTTCCAATAGTTTGCTATGCTGTATTTATCATTCTTATCTTCAAATGATAACCACTTGTTCTAAATCAGGATGTTAACCTGATTCTTGAATCATTGAGAATGATGAACCTGAAATTTACCAAGCATATAATAATCAACACAATAATTTATTTATTATTAATATTATTAATGATCTTTATATTTTATAAGAAATAATCAAACTTGCAATTCTAACCAGATTAATTGACAATCTGTTCAATGATCCATTTTTAGTCCAATGATCATATCTCATTGTGGAATCGTTAAAAATTCTTTCTAAAAATTCTATTTCTTAACATAATAAATCGACCAGGTATTTATCAAACAAAAGTTTCTGATTAAAATTCTACAAGCTTGGTGTTTCACTCACTATTAATAATTTATAATTTTCATGAATAGATACACTTTAATTCAGCACTTCTTTTTTGAAAATCAATCAATCATATTTCTATTTTCGAATGACACATGAATTCTAGTATCTTCACCTCGATACTCTTGAATCCAACATTCTCCATTTTGAAATCCAATTTAGTCTGATATTCTTTTCTAAATACCATAAAAATATTTTATTATCCTCTCTATGATACTTTTTTTCAATTTGGCATTCCTCATTTTCAAAGCCAATCCAATTCAGTATTCTTTCTTTAATACCATAAAAATATCAGTATCTCCTCAATATACTTTTAAATTCGACATTCCCCATTTTAGAAGCCAATCCAATATGATATTCTCTCTTGAAGATTGTTGGAAATAAGATCTTTTTTGTCATGTCTAACCTACATTTCTTCAATCAATCAATATAAATGCAAATGGACTTCAATACTGACTTCCATCCAGTTTTGATGCTTGATTTTATGGATGTGTTTCCTATTAGGGTTGTTGTTGCTCTTCATGAGAAATATCTAGTTGAAGAGTCCAAGTTAGATATCTAAACCTCTTTCCCCTATCTCCTTTTACTTATGTACACAAATCAATCTTATGAGGTTTATTCATGTAACATTTATTTTATTTTATTTTATAAATTCATACTTCATTAAAAAGATAAGATTCAACCTCAAAACATACAAAGTTTTAAATATGTACAAAAAAGGTAAAATGATTGGATTTGCAAGGTTCGAGACTCTCGTTTTCCAATAGTTAACTATGTTGTATTTACCATTCTTATCTTCAAATGATAACCACTCGTTATGAATCAGGATGTTAACGTGATTCTTGAATCATTGACAATGATGAACCTGAAATTTACCAAGCATATAATAATCAACACCATAATTTATTTATTATTAATATTATCAATGATCTTTATATTTTATAAGAAATAATCAAACTTGCAATTCTAACCAAATTAATTGACAATCTATTCAATGATCCATTTTTAGTCCAATGATCATATCTTATTGTCGAATCGTTAAAAATTCCTTCTAAAAATTCTATTTCTTAACATAACAAATTGACCAGGTATTTATCAAACAAAATTTTCTAATTAAAATTCTACAAGCTTGGTGTTTCCCTCACTATTAATAATTTATAATTTCCATGAATAGATACTCATTAATTTGACACTTCTATTTTGGAATCATATTTCTATTTTCGAATAATACAACATGAATTCTAGTATCTTCACCTCGATACTGTTAAATCCAACATTCTCCATTTTGAAAGCCAATTTAGTCCGATATTCTTTTCTAAATACCATAAAAATATTAGTATCCTCTCTATGATACTTTTTTCAATCTGGCATTCCTTATTTTCTTTGAATTGTTTGAATTTACTATGGATTTGTGTTTGATTTTGTAAACCCCTAGTTTTAATTTTTCTGGGTATTTAAAAGATGAGAAATTTAACCAATAGTAAAATGGGTTAAATTAAATTAAAGAAACCTAAATCAAGATAAAAATAATGAAATTAATGAAATGAAAAGTGAATATAGTACTAAACTATTGAAAAGAAAAATATTTGTGAGGACAAAATGAATAGTGAGATCAAGAGAGGTCAATATTCAAATAACAGAAGGTTGAGAGTTTATGTACAAATGATAAAAAAGGGTGGGGATAAATGTGCAATTAACAAGATGTTAGAACTATAAATATCATTCTATTTTCTCTCTTAGAGGGACTGGCAAGAGTAAGAGAGAGTTTAGAGAGAGGCTGGAGTGAAGACATATTGATGGCAGAACATCTGACAGCTATATCTCCGCCGAACATCCGACAGCTATAACTCCACCTTCCACCGTTGGATCAGAACGATATTCAGATATGTTGTTCTCATCCATATAGTGTACATTGTCACCGAAGGGATTTTCTATATCAGTCCCCATTTGAGAGATATCAAGGGAGACAAATACACTTTTGGACAGTCTTCTTTGCTGTCTGTTTTCTCTTTCGGCCACCATTGGATTAGGCTATAATTTGGATATTTGTTCTTCCTGATTCTGTCTAGATTCTGAATGATGGAGATTTGAAACAAACATTTGGTATAAAAATTGTGTATCTTGCACAGTAGGTCTGCAAGTTTGAGATCAGTTCGGTTAAACCCATATTTTTAGAAATTTCACCATTTGATGAAGTTAATATTTGAATATGTTATACTCATAATAATGCATTATAACTTGACAGTATGGATTGTTTGGAATATTATTTGTTTGTTATTTATGGTTGATTGAAAATGTTGTCAAGGATTGTGTTTAGAAAATATTGTTTGGAAAGTTTGTAAAATCGATAAGAATATTTTATTTTGACGTTAATAGGGAAGATTGAAATAAATAAGATAAATTGGCTCTTATAAAGATATTTTTTTGACACTCTTAAATGATATGTGATATGGCCAGAGGTTGAGATAAAAGAGAAAAAGTTAAATTGTGGATGTTGTGTGTAAATGAAAAGGTTGATGAATCTGGACAGATTCGTCTCCTGACTTTTGGAGAGAATTCGAGTAGGAGGATGAGAGAATTAGGATCAAGTTTCTTCATAGTAATTGTAGTTTTGGATGTTAGCTAACTAAGAAAATTGGTCTTGCTTAATATGGAGCTGTAGAACCCTAGCTATGGGTCATCAACTGAGATTGGGTCCTGACAGACCCTGTAAGGTAGTGTTTGTTGATGAGCAATTTTGACTATAACAGAGGCAGAATTGGGTTCTCCTTCATTCAAAGAACTTGTAGCCTCGTGTATTAGCTTTGCAACGAGACTAATCTCGCTTGAAACGGAGTTTTATAACTCTAGATATAGTTAAAAATCTGATGAGTATTTAGACAGTAACAGTTCAATGTGTAGACAGTAACAGTTCAAATGTGTAGACAGTAACAGTTCAATGTGTAGACAGTAACGGTTGGACAGTAACAGTTCAATGTGTAGACATTAACAGTTCAAATGTCTAGACAGTAACAGTTCAAAGTTAGACAGTCATGGTTGGACAGTAACAGTTCAAATGTCTAGATAGTAATAGTTCAAAGTTAGACAGTAACAGTTGGACAATAACAGTTCAATGTGTAGACAGTAACAGTTCAATATCTAGACAATAACAGTTGGATAGTAACAATTGGAGATTGAACAGCAACAGTTCAAAGTTAGACAGTAACAGTAGACTTTCACGTGAATACTATATAAAAGAATTGAGTCATACGAACACTTGCACATTGAGATACTAACTCTGAAAATATACATGATATATGTATATATGTTATTATAAGGAAATGAACATGCTTAGAAAGTAACATATGAGTAATGGATGAATATGGATTCTTTGTAATATCAGCCTGAAGGAATGATAACTATGGTTGGATAAATGATGACAACATTAATGGGTGTAATGAGAAAAAACGTAAGATATAAAGAAAAAAATGATCGAAAGAAAAAAATGATTGAAAGAAAGATTTATTAGCTATTGATATGATTATTATAAAACATATCCTTGAATGAGAAAAATTTATGAGATGAGTCTGTGACTGCAGGAGGGACCACCGGTGTGGTGCAATAGCAGCAACAGGGGAGCACGAGTAGAGCTTTTACTGCAGATAGGTGACTTTCACCTTCCTTTTAAATAATGTTAAATAATGAAAATACTTTATCATGAATGTTACTGTATTGTGTTAATTCAGATATTAGACTGTCAAATGCTTAAATGTTAACAAATGATTAGCTTTGGCTAATGGCATCCGAAGAGATGGCCGGGATAAATGAATGATTAACTTTGGCTAATTGCATCCGAAGGGATGGCCGAGACTAACAATTGATTAGCTTCGGCTAATGGCATCTGAAGGGATGACTGAGACAAATAAATGATTAGCTTTGGCAAATTGCATCTGAAGGGATGGCCGGGACAAACGAATGATTAGCTTCGGCTAATAGCATCCGAACGAATGATTAGCTTTGGCTAATGACATCCGAAGGGATGACCAGGACAAATGAATGATTAGCTTTGGCTATGCATCCGAAGGAATGACCGGGATGAACAATTGATTAGCTTCAGCTAATGGCATTCGAAGGGATGACCGGGACAAACGAATGATTAGCTTTGGCCAATTGCATCCGAAAGGATGTTTGGGACAAACAATTGATTAGCTTTGGCTAATGGCATCCGAATGGATAACCGGGATAAATGAATGATTAGTTTTGGCTAATGGCATCTGAATGGACGACCGGGACAATCGGTTGATTAGCTTTGGCTGATGGCATTCGAAGGGGATGGCCGAGGTGAGTGAACAGTTAACCTCAACAAATGATGTCTTAAAAGAATGGCCAGATTTAAGATTATGGTTGATTGTAAGAATTGATGCATATATATGTACTGCAAGTTGTGTATACCAAGAACATGAAGGAACTATAAATGTCACGCTTCGAACATGAGATAATGTTAATGCTTCATTAAAATGCCATACCGTTTTCTTATTATTATTATTATTATTATTATTAAGTAATTGCATTCTTGTAAATGTTTTGTACTGCAGTAAGGACGTCATACCAACAATGAGCCTAGGAAACCCAACACGGGAACCTACTTTTGCAAGGAATCATATAGTTGCATTCTAAATCATGATGTATTTTATATGAATCAATATACTGAATGTATAACTATTATTAGATCCTTTTATATTAAATTCGTGAAGACTATTTGTAGGATAGAATACAAACTCATGTCTATGCATGTATATTTTAAATGCAAACTTCTAATCATGCAAACATAATATTATGTGTTTATGTAAGATTCATTTTTAAATGAAATGTTGATTGTTGTTGATGTATGGATTGTATATTGATGATGTGAAGGGAACATGTTCGCCGATTACCAGCACGAGGTGTGTCAAGTACAAAAAAATAAAAAATTTACTGTTGTTTTGGGCTTGAAAAGTCGTGTTGTTATAGATTTCATGCAATTTATCATCAAAATATTAATTAGATTTGATATCAAGAATTATATTTAATTTTGGTGAATTATGCATTGCATTAAATTTTTAAAATTGTTTTTGAATTTGCTATAAATTTTGAAAATTAGGGTTGAGTTAATGCAATTTAATTAAAATTATATTCAATTGACCAAAATCATTTTTTTTTTTTACAGAATATCTCATAACATCTTTATGTTATGTTATTAAAGTGGTATTATTATTCTTAATGTGAAAAATAGTATCATACAATGGAACTACAATTCATAAATGTGATAGGTGAAAATAATTGAGATTTGTGTTTCGAGTGGTGAGCCTGATGCTACTTGTGATTACAAAATATGAGAATTTATTATGTTTGATTATTATGGTTATTTGCAGGTATTTTTAAGTTGGATAAAATTTTGGATAGAGCTTCTAAATAGGAAAACTATGTTGAAATTTTATGAAAATTAGAAAATTTCTTACTTTATAAAACCATTAACTAAATTTAATGTAAGATTAATAAACTAAATAACCATTGAAATTAGATTTGTTATGTTATTCAATGATAAATGTCATAAGAACCCTTCATGTTAGATTTAGATGCAGGAGAATTCTGTTGCTGAATTTAACTGATGTCGCAGTCTTGAACTGTAAAATTTAACCGATATCGTGGTTTAAAATTACAACATTTAATAGATATCTTGTTTTTTCAACAACAATTTATATTTATATTTGTTACTGTTTTTAAATACAATATTAAATTTTTGTCATGTTTCATTTCAAAACCCTGCTCAATTCTTTGGGTAATGTGTTAATTCACCAAATCATTTTAGATAGAATGCTAATAACCTAACATAGCCCTTTTCTAGCTTACTATTATTTTGTGAGCGGTAAAAAAAAAAAAAAAAAAAAATTAAAATTCACTTTGCCCATCACGTGAAGATAAGTGTCAAGTGATGGGTAAAATATCACTTTACCCATCGTGTGAAGATAAGACTTAAAATTGGAGTGATTGGACAAAACAACTGCGGAGTTTATCTTCTTTTCGATCCATTATTAGATTTATTACACGTGCCCGACAAAAAAGAGATAATAGCATAAATGCCCCTGCTCCATTTTGCCTTGCTGGACTTTACTGTTCTGTCCTTCTTTATTTTATAAATTCATCTCATCTCATCTTTAGTTATTTTGTTTGATCCGATAATCTGACGGTACATCCTTTTAACACAGCACCCTCCAATCATTAACAAAAGATTGGATGATTTTTCATTTTATTTATTTAGCTTTTTTTTTTCAAGTAAAGGCTTTTATTAAATTATTTTTTATGTATTTATTTTTATAAGATATTATTCTTATTCATCCATTTTTTTTATGTTTTATATATATGAACACTATTTTTAAAATTAAAAAATATTTATTTTTAGATGATATTTCTTATATATGCAGAGCTATATACTTTTTTTTTAATGTTTTATATAGTTGAATTCTATTTTTAAAATAAAAAAAAATTTATTTTTAGATGATATTTATGATATGTATAACCTTATATAGTTATTTTTTTTTTCCTTTTATCTAATCAACCAATTTCATGTGTGTGCACTACCAGATTTAGAAGTTTTACCAACAAAAATTTATCCCAGTATTTACACTAGCAGTTCATTGTTATGTATGTTACCGACGGACTCACAGACAAAAACAGTCTATAAAAAAAAATCTCATCAGTAATTTATGATATGTCGGTAATAAATATATCAATGGATTTATAGACGGACGAAGCACATAAAAAATTTACTTGTTTTATTCCGTTGATATCTTTACTGGTAAATTTAACATATCACCGACACGAAAACCACATGTGATGTTATCTGTGCTTTTATTTTTTTGTAGGTATATCCATCGGTAAATATAACATATCACTAATAGAATACCATTTTAATTTCATCGGTGAGTTAACAGTAGCAGTGAAATTTGTAATAATTCTTTTTCAATTCTTTCAAAAATACACCTACAAAGTTGTTCAGTCGGTAATATTTAAAATATATATATTTTAAAAAATATATTGAAAAAAAGTAGAAAAATAAAATATTTATTACAAATTTAAATATTTGTAAGTTCAAATACAATAATTTTTATCATTCGATTTGCATGCGAGATGAATGGAACAAAGCTGCTGGTATGCGTGGTAACGAAACTGTGAACACGCTGATTCCGATTTCACATCAGACTGTGACCATCGCTTGAAACGCCCGAACATCATGTGTTGAATGTATTCCTTCAATACAACCTCTGAGATGTATGACAATATTAAATCCTTCCAAAGTGCCAGGTCATTCCATATTGATACAAATTTTTTAGTTTTCTTTTGTACCTCATATTAAAAATCACGCAACTTATATAATACAAATTAATTATCTATTAGTAAATAAAAATAAAATTTAATATTTAAAATAAAAAAATATCCTGAATTCGATCTTACCTAATTACAGAATAATTCTCTTAAACCCTCATCACAACATTATTATCAGCTCGCTCCCATTCAAATTTTCCCTTGAAGTAAAAGTTTATAAAAGGAAAATTTCAGTAATTTCAATAAAGGATCCAAATTAACATTAAAATATTTAAGTTAATAATAACCCTGAACCTTGAAAACTATGCATCGATATATAGTTTCCATTCAGGATGTTTGGAAATCTAGCTCCATTAAAACAACAGCATTTTCATCAACGATTTAAAGGTCGATGTTATTGTTCTTGCAACCTTGATGTTTGTAAATCTAAAATTGCATTCGTTAAATGAAATTATTTTTTCAAAAATTATTATACATGTCGTTGTGAAAGAAAAACAAAAGTACATTGAAATGTCGTCCTTCCATTAGGCTTTATATTTACGGGTAAATGGATCCTGCTGTAAAGGGAGCCCTTCTTGACGTTAATCAATCAAATGTTGCCTTACCTTTTTATGATGTCCTACTTGTGCCTGATTTAACAAAGAATTTATTGTCAATAAGCTAACTAACTTTCTAGTTTTCAATTAATTATGAATTTTCTAATGTTGAATTTTGTGTTAAGGAATGAGAAATAGGACAACAAATGATCATAGAAAAGTGCAAAAGTGGCCTCTATATTCTTTGTAATTTTCCAGAACTATATTTTTCACATCATTTTAAATCTAATTTAGCAAAAGTTTGGTACCAACTCTTAATAGATCCTTAGTTTTTAGCTTTATAGTATCTAACAAATAAAAGCCTGATTGATGTCATAAGAATTATGAAACATAAACACCTATGTGATAGTTGTCAGTTAGGAAATCTTAGTTGATTACCTTTTTTTTCTTGTTTTGAACATTCAAGTACTCGTACCTTTGAAAAAATTCATTGTAATTTATGAGGACCTACTCATGTTTTGTCAATTGAAAAATTTAAATATGTTTCATGCTTGGTAGATGATTTCTTTAAGTATACATTAATAATTCTTTTACAACATAAATCTAGTTTTGTGAGTGTAAATTTAGAATTTGAATAGAATGTTTACAGATAATTCTATAAACAAATCAAAGTGTTTCACTCAGATAAAAAAGGAGAGTTCATCAATTCAAAACTCTCATTTCATTTCCTCTCCATAGGCATCATCCATCAGGTATCTTATCCATATACTTTGAACAAATAGGTTTGATTGAAAGACTTCATAGAATGATAAGAAAACTAGGTATGACTAAGTTATTCCATAGTGATATTCCTTTATTTCTGTTGGTAGAAACATTTATTATTTTCATTGATCTTATTAATCACTTACCTTCATCAACTTATAATTTCTAATCTCTTTTACATTGCATGGTGTTCACCTTATTTTTTCTTCGCTTCGTGCTTTTGGATCTAAATTCTTCCTTTACACTTGGGACACTTGACAATTTAATCCCAAAACAATTCTTTGTATCTTTGTAGGTTTTAATGACAACATAAAGGATACAAATGCTTTAACTTTACAAGAAAAAATGTTTTTTCATCTCATGACAAGTATTTTTTTATGAACTTGTTGTTCTATACAACACTAAAAATTCCAATACTATAACTTTATCACCACATGTTATAAGTATATTTTATTAATGGCTGCCTAATATTAATTCCACCGAAGAAAATCCCTCACTATATCGACCCCACCATGCACGAGTTCTTTGCCCACATAAATTATACCTATATCAACTTCTTTATTTATTAATGCTTTTTTACCTCGTTATGTAGGTACAAGTTTGTTTCCTCATGTTGTCCGTACTTCCAATCACGTGGGAACATCATCCACTACTCAAAATATTGTCACTTCACCATAGACTGGCTATGAGAGCAAAAACAATCATAGATAAGTCTTTCAAAGCAATAATAACTTTCATGATATGAATTTGGATTTTGTTAATCACCTGTGCTATTGGAGATGTTGTCACTAAATTGATGCTATTGATTAAACATAAAACTTTTCTCCTGCTGTAAAACCAGGAACCATATAGATGATCATCACAGTTGTACTTGTTCAACAATGGTTTATTCATCAACTTGACATTAAATATGCATTTATGTATGGTGTCATCATGAATGGTATTTATGTATTTATAGAACAACAACATGGAATGGTTGATATACATCATCCAAAGCATGTATGCAAACTTCAACAAGCTCTATATGGACTTAAACAAGCATGTTGTGCTTAGTTTGATTGATTTAGTATTATTTTTCTCAAATATGATTTTTATTTTGTAGTCTAATTAATCCATTTTTGCTTATTTTCCACTCTTATCATGGTTCACTCATTCTTCTCCTTTATGTTGATGATATCCTTCTCATAGGTTCTATTATAACACTTGTTATAATTTTTATTAAATTTCTAAGATGTGAATTTGTAATGAAGGACTTAGGATTGATTCATCATTTCTTTGGCGTTGATATCTCATAACAACTAGTGGTCTTCACCTGTCGTAGTCCTATTATGCTTTTATCAAACTTAAACATGCCAATATGGTAGAGTGTAATCCTACGACGATACACCTCTTGAAGAAAAGATAAAAACCTCATCACATGACACACCTCTAGAAGATCCAAGCTATTTTTTTGGGACTTATTGGTTCCTTATAATACAATACACTTACACACCTAGACCTTTTTGACAATGCTAATTTCCTGTTGCCATTCATGCACACTTCAGATACTACACACTTAGAAATGGTGCATCCTATTTTATGTTATGTACCAAATGTACTATCAACATAGGTCTACAATTCTTTTCTATATTACACTTGATCTTCATGGTTTTTCAAATGCAGATTGGGAAAGATGTCCCACTACTAGACATTCCACTATTAGATTATGTGTTTTCCTTGAAAACAATGTTATTTCTTATTGTGTAAAAAAGCAACATACAATCTCTCGCTCCAACACTAAAGCTGAGTACCGCTTTATGGCCAACACCATATCTAAGGTGACATTGATGACTTTCATCCTCAATAACCTTCACATTCCAGTACAATATCCACCAATGCTCCACTGTGATTATCTTAATGCTTTTCATATGACAATCAATCAAGTTAATTTTTCATGCTCGTAATAAATATATTGAATTGGACTATCATTTTGTGTAAGAACGAGATGTTATTAGATAGCTTGTCACCAAACATGTTTCCACTAATAATCAAGCTGTTGACCTTCTCACTAAACCAATGTAAAAAAATGCTCTTGTTTATTTTCAAACCAAACTTTATCTCCATACCCGATATAGTTAATTTGCAGGAAGTTGTTAACACAACACACTCCAATCATGGCAGCTATTGTGTGAAGCAATGAAGTAATAAGGTAACTCAAGATTCCTAGAGTAACAAGGCAAAAGAGTCACACAGCGTTATTGAGAAATGTTAGGTGATAAAGGTGTTTCAACAATAATAAATTCTAGCCAAAATGAGAAAATAACAACTATACAGTACAAAAACATTGGATCAAGATCAAGTAAATCATCCTCGGAATACTGTATGGAGACAACTTTAATTCCT
>Ga0325403_1004043_pt1 | contig 13557 bp, 7 predicted proteins | sample PopdelMetagenome_19_FD_205665 | JGI IMG/M metagenome (GOLD analysis project Ga0325403, IMG submission 205665) | Populus deltoides microbial communities from Bellville, Georgia, United States - Xylem-PdKOR-R4 | ecosystem: Host-associated > Plants > Phyllosphere > Stem > Wood/Secondary xylem...
AGACTAAGGTTGCTGCTTTGAGATGATACAATAGTTGTGGTTGTAAAGGTATGCATTGCTCTTGTATTTTGTAATCTCTTCTACGCCTTTGAGAAGGAACTTTGAATCCCAAAATTGAGGAGGTGATGGTGGGCTAGTGGTGGCTGTGGAGGTGGCGGGGAGGTGTTTGTAAAAAGCAAGGTAGGGATTTGTGTATACTGTGTTGTGAGGGTGATTGTGCTAATTATATAAGGGCAAACAATGTTTGGTTTTAGATCTATCAAACATGAGTGGCAAGCAGGGTTATTCTCTGGAAACTCTTCTTTCTTTCAACGACGCTTATTATTATTATTAGTCCAAGGGCAAGGGCAAGCAAGAAATTCTCTTTTTTTTGGTTGACCCGGGTTAACCCAGGTCAACCTATCTGACCCGTGACCCGATCATTATACCGGATCGACCACCGGGTCGGGTTTTAAAACTATGCAATTGACCCAATTTAAAACTAAGCCCAAAATAACCCAAAAACTAACCAAATAACATGAAAATAATAAAATAAATATCATGAATCTTTTATCTTATGGTGTCAAAACTAATAACTAAAAATAATACAAAAGAAATAATTGTTTAGATGTAAAATCCTTACATGCCACCACTTCTCTTTGAGAAATAAACTAGGAATTTTTCTTGTTCTAATACTCATAGTTTGTTGCCCCCTTAGTAACCATGGTAGAGTAGAATTCTCCTTCCAATTAAGTTTCCTTTATAGATTAAACTCTATTTCACCAAATATTTCATGATTTTCTTGTTGGATTAGGAAACACAAAATACTTGATAAAACAAGCTCAATGATGTTGAAATCACTCCCTAGGTTGTGGCCCGTAGTCCCCAAGTCCATCTTGAATATGAATCAAATTTATTAAGGCTTATTCTTCTGGAGTTGTTGCTTTTTTTAGTCCACCCTATCCCATGTGTCTTATAAAAACTCATTAAAGGCTTCCTTGAACTTTTTTACTCTAGCCCTTATGATTAGGCATACTAGAACTACTAATGGATCTTTTGGTGTGAGCTGGATTGCATAATTAAGTCATTAAAATATAACAAAAAAAGTACTAGTATTTTAATTTAAACAAGATTGACCAAATTTTTGATTCGCTACCTATAAATAAGAGGGTTAGATTTAATAGGAAGCATAAATCCTTGATTAAAAAAGAATAAAAAGGAAAAACTTGCAATAAGTGGCATGGCATAATAAGATATTCAATCAGGAATTGTGTCATATTTAGAAATGTAATTCAAGATCTAATAGAGGCTAAAAGCTTTAAGTTTTTAGAGAATAAATATACTACAAGGATAGATAAATATCCTTTCCTAAATATCAATATAATAGATGTACATTCAATAATAATATGATAATGAAATTTGGTGCCATAAGAAATTTAAAATTGAACATATATTGATATCTACACCAAAAAGAAAGATTTGATGAAGCAATTCTTGAAGCTTTATATAGATAACAAAAAAGGCATGACACATATGATATAAATGGAGTACCTAGGCAATATTGTAATATGATTACCCTTTTACCTAAGAAGCTTGTTACAGAGGAAGGCTACCTAAACAGATGATGTCATAAATGACTTATCCTTAATGCTTGCGTTAGTTCAAGTGTTTAAATCTAATAGTGGAACATTTTTGTATTAAAGTTAGAGAAGAAATAGGATGAAAGAACTAAACACGGTCTAGTTTTACATCTCAAGAATCGAACACCAAAGATTATGATGGTTGTGTTTGAAAATTTCCAATAAAAAAGAGGCAAAACATTTGAAAACCTTATATATATAAAGGTAAGCATGAACAGGGTTGCATTTAATACGGTATTGGTAGACAATGATGCATCAATGGTAAAATACTCATTATACATAAAATAAAGCCTTGATATCCACCATGTGAATTAGAACATGTTTGGGTACGCGGTGCAAACCGCGTTCCCAAAAAAATTAATTTTTTTTTCTAAAATTTAATATGGTTTGTACGTTTTAGATCGTTTTAATATGCTGATGTCAAAAATGATTTTTAAAAAATAAAAATACATTATTAACATGTATTTCGACACAAAAAGTTATTTAAAAAGTAACCACTACCACACTGCCAAGCACCCTCTTAATACAGTGTTCCCAAACTCAAGATATTCAGCCTCTAATGCACTCCTAAAAGTGCAAACCTTGTACCAATTACGACCATATTTCCTCTCGGAAAAAAAGGGATCCAAGCCGAAGTTGACAAGTGATCAAAACAAATCCCACTATGATAGTTTTCAAACCTGTTTTGATGAAAAGAAGTAAAATAACGACTATAATAATGCTCTCCATCCATTTTTGAAGGTCTTGGTCTCATCGAAACTAGGATTTTTCGTCACAAAATTCGGGAAGTTATAGCCCACAAGGTTACTAGCTAGAGAGGGCCTTAGGTATTGGGGCGCAGGTCTTAACAAATGGCCAAGCACATCGTCCATGGCTAGGCCTATAGACTTGAGTACAATAGAAGTGATCAGCAGCGGTACAATACAAGATATAAACTTCAGGTTGGTGAGCAGGCTAGGCACGAGATGGATGCCCTGAATAACTAGCAAAGAACATCTTGGCTCGAGGATCGAAGACCATTTGGTCAAGCGTATTGTGAACGTCTCCTGCTCACTCCTTTTGCTTAGGAACATAAACACGTAAGGGCCTGTTATTGTAAGCACACATGCTGTGCTTACTTTTTAGCAGGTCAGACGCGTGGGGCTGGCCTTGTAGGCCCACGCGTGTGGCCTGTTTTTTTAATGGGTCGGTGATGCTGGCCTACCAAAGTCAAGTAGCATTTTTTTTAGGAGTTAGTCTTTTCTTTTCTTTGATTTTAATTATAATTCATTAATTTTTTATTTTGGATGTTATTTTTTAAATACTATTCACTTTTAATTTTTTTTCAAATAACATTGTAGCATTTTTTTTATAACATTAGCAAGTGTTTTTTTTTAATATTTATTTGATGATTTTCTTCCATATATCTATTTTTATTATCATATAATTAAATAAAAAATAAATTCTAAAAAAAAAGTTATTAAACATAACTAGGTTCATTACCTAAGTTACGGACTTTATGAGTTAATTTAATTCAATCCAAGATATCATCATTTCAATATATATATAAAAAAAAGGATTCAAATGATGTTGTCTTGAAATTTTATTTACGGGGTCAAATCGAGTTTTGACCGGGTTGTGTTTGGACTTGTCAAGTCAGCTGGGTCATATTAACTCAACTCCTACTTACTTTGATTTGAAACTTGTTCCAATTAAAAGAATGAGTTGGGGGTCTCCAGGTTGATCTGACAAGCCAAGCTAGGTTTAATAACATTGTCAAGTGTAAGAGTTGTATTATTTGTATATTTTTTATCAAAATATTATTTGTTTTTTTATTTATTGAAACAACCTTTTATGATTATGAGAAGAAGTTATTTGAAAAATAAATATTCTAATAAATAAATGTAAAAAAATATGGTGTTTTAATAAAACAAAAGAGTTTTAATTAGGAAGATATATTATCCTTATTTAAAATCATCCGGTTTTTATAATATAGAGAAATTTTTTTTATGAAAAACATTATTAATAAAAAAAATTATATCAACGAATTATTTTGTTTTTATAGGATTTAATTTATTACTATTTTAAAAAAATAAAGGTAAATTACTCTAAGCTTTTTATAGTTTAGTAATGTTTTTATTTTATGATTAAATTTTTAAATATTATAAAGCACAGTAGCTGACCATCGCCGCATCACTCTTTCTGTCTCCTTCGCCTCACCTTCTCTCCCTTAAAAGACTCTCTCCCTCATCTCACTGTGCAGAAAAAGACCGACCTCTCACAGCTCTCTCTCTCCACATCTCTCACTGTAAAAAACACACTAAAATCTAAGCAGAGATTTTATATATATATATATATATATATATATATATATGTGTGTGTGTGTGTGTGTGTGTGTGTGTGTGTGTGTGTGTGTGTGTGTGTGTGTGTGTGTGTTATTTTTTATTTAAATTTTATTTAATATTTTTAATTAGTTATTAATTTTTTTAAAGTTCATAATATAAATACTTAAAAAAATATTTTTATTTTCTTAATGTAAAATTTAAAACTTTTAATATATATACTTGTTTATAAAAAAATATTTTTTTAATATAAAATAAAAAATATTTTTAATTTAAATATTTTAACTTAAAAAAATAACATAATATCTTTTAAATATATAATATAAAGTTTTTTAAAATAATTTTTTACATTTTATTATTTACGTTTTATATTTATATAAATTGTTTTTTAATTTTTTATATAAAATATTAAAATTTTTATTTTTTTAATTTTTTCAAATTAATTCAAGTTATAATTCAAGATCCAATTTCTTAACTAAGTCAATCACCTAAACGAGTTTGATAACTATGAGACATCCTCTCCCCCTTTAATCGCGCTGTCAAATACCAACCCTTCATCTTCCTTCTCATTATCGCTGCCAACAATCCACACCCACACCAGCCAACGCCAATGCCGACCAGCAAAACAACCGACCAAAACAGCCCAGGCTGATAGCACCAGATTTGTTGTCATTTCTGTGCATTCATGTCAGAACAAAAGAATTTACCGAGAACTTTTACACAGTAACTGTTTACACTAGAAAACTGGGAGTAATGCTTGCTTTATTCATTGATGCTTATGGTTGTTAAATAGCCTTACAATAACAGAAAATAACAACCCACAATTGCAGGATCTAGGATCGTGGTACATGACTAAATCAAGAATAACAGAAAAGAATCTTCTCCCTCAAGTAACAGAGAACTTATTTGCAACACTGAATAATAATTGTCAACTAACAAATAATACTAACTTTATCATCCTCCCTTAAACTGAATGTTCTCAACATTCAGTTTATTCAGAATATTCACAAACACCTATTGATTCTCGTATTTTTGAAAAAACTTCAATCTTCAATGGTTTGGTCATAATATCAGCAACTTGTTCATGAGTAGAACATTGAATTAGCTCTATTACTCCATCTTTGACTAGATCACGAAGAAAATGAAAACGAATATCTATGTGCTTGCTACGACCATGCATTACTAGATTTTTTGAGAGTCTGATGGCTGATATATTATCACAATACACCACCGTAGGTTCGGACAACACATGAGTTAGACTTTGCAGAATTCTTCTTAACCAAACAACTTGACAGGCACTTGATGCTGCAGCAATAAACTCAGCTTCGGTGGTAGAGAGAGTAACTACTGGTTGTTTCTTTGAAGACCAAGATATTGCACTTGAATTCATCATAAAAACATAACCTGAAGTACTCTTTCTATCATCTTGATCACCTGCATAATCACTATCTGTGTAACCACAGAACTCTACATCTCCTCCCTTCATATAAAACATCCCGAAACTAGTTGTTCCCTTTACATACCTTAGAATCCTTTTTGCTGCCAACAAATGAGACTCAATGGGATGCTCCATGTATCTACTAATTAGACTTACCACAAACATTAAATCAGGACGTGTGGCAGTTAGATACATAAGACTTCCCACCATTTGCTTGTAAAGTGTACTATCAACCTGCACTCCTCCTTCATCCCTTGACAGTTTAAATCCAGGAACAATTGGATTTTTGACTGAGTTGCACTAACCCATATGGAATCTTTCTAGAATCTTATGAGCATATTTTTGTTGGCTAATAAAGATGCCATCTTCCTTTTGCAATACTTCAATGCCCAAAAAATATCTCATTTTCCCAAGGTCAATCATATCAAATTCAGCCATCATTGACTTCTTAAATTGATCGAACATAACTTCATCATTTCTGGTAAAAATAAGATCATTAACATAAAGGTAAATGATTAATATTTTACCTCCAACCGCTATTTTTATGAACAAAGTATGTTCATAGGGATATTTGGTGAAGCCTTCTTTGGAGAAATAGGACTCTATGCGACTGTACCAAGCTCGGGGAGCTTGTTTGAGTCCATACAATGCTTTCTTGAGTCGGTAGACTTTTGTTTCTTCCCCATTCTGAGGTTGATCGACAAATACCTCTTCATTAAGTTCACCATGTAGGAAGGCTGATTTTACATCAAGTTGATAAATCAACCAGCTTTGTTGTGCTGCAAAAGAGAGCACCATACGAATTGTGTCTAACCAAGCCACTGGTGCAAATATTTCTGCATAATCCACCCCATATTGTTGGTTTTAGCCCTTGACAACTAAACGAGCTTTATACTTATCAACTTCTCCAAGCTTGTTGAGGTTGGTTTTACAAATCCATTTCACTCCAACTGTTTTTCCTCCTACCGGCAGATTCGTTAATTCCCATGTCTCATTCTTCTCAATTGCTGCAATTTCCTGATTCATGGCAAGCCTCTAGTTTTCACTTTTTACAGCCTCTTCAAAAGTTGTTGGATCATTGTTGGTGAACAAAGCTAGATGAGTCATATTCATATCTGTTGCAGCGAAGACACTGTGATCAGTTTCATAGTCTGTCAGCCATGCAGGACGTCGGCGTGTTCTACCTTCTGCAATTGTGGTTTCTGCACTGGGTGAGTTAGCTGAGCTATTTGCTTCAACACTAGCATGTGCGGTGTTATTTTCATCCATGGTTGCTACAATTGCATGTGAAAGTTCTTCTTGAAAAATACTCTGTGCAGACCCATTCTCCACCGATTCTGCAACTATATGAGACTCATCCTCATTTTCAGTGGCTTCCCATGCTAACTCTGCTGCGGTGACTGGCTTGGGAATATCATCCCAATTCCACTGTTGATCTTCTTCAAAAACCACGTCCCTGCTAATAATTATCTTCTGTGAAATAGGATCAAAGAGCCTGTATGCTTTAGAGTTCTCACTTACCCCTAGAAATACACATTTCAGACTTTTGGCATCAAGCTTCACCCTTCTGTGATCAGGAACATGGACATGGGATATACAACCAAAAACTCTGAAATGTGCTACTGAAGGTTTGATGCCATTCCAAGCTTCTGCAGATGTCCTGTTTTTCATGGCAAGAGTGGGACTTCTATTCAGGACATGCACTGCCCAATTCACTGCTTCTGGCTAAAATGATTTTGGAATTTGTTTCTCCAACAACATACTGCGCACCATATTCATAATGGTTTGATTTTTCCTTTCGGCAACACCGTTTTGTTGAGGAGTATATGGTGCTGTCAACTGTTTGGATATTCCATTCTCATTGCAGAAACTGTTGAATGCTGATGAAGTAAACTCGCCCCCTATCTGTTCTTAGACTTTGAATTAATGCGCCAATTTCTTTCTCAACCTTAGCCTTGTAGATTTTGAATGTAGCAAAGGCTTCTGACTTGTCTGTCAAGAAATAAACCCAAATTTTTCTACTAAAATCGTCAATAAAAGTAATGAGATACCTTTTGCTGTTGTTGGAAACTGGAGTTATCGGACCACATATATTCGCATGTACCAATTAAAGAATTTTTTATACCCTCCATATGCTGCCTTTTGGAAAAGAATCACGATGTTGTCTTCCTGCTAGACATCCTTCACACACCTGCTGAATAGCTTTGAAATGAGGTAACCCGTCCACCATCTTCTTTTGCTGCAGTATATTGATTCCATTCCAGCTGAGATGACCATAGCGATAATGCCAAAGAGTATACTGATCAGTGATCATGGAGGAAAGACATTTTTGGTCTTTTGATTGTGAGTAGTCTGCTAACACAACAAACATTCGATTATGAGTCATTTCAGTTTCAATAATCAAACCTTTCTCAGGATGAAAGATTTTACAGTTCCCTTGTTGAATAAGTACAGCAAGTCCATTTTTTTGGAGTTGGCCGATGCTGAGCAGATTGGTCTTCAGTTCTGGTATAAAAAATACATCTGTGATCACATGAATAGTGTCATTCACCTCTATTCGAACCCTGCCTTTTCCTTGGACAATAAGACTTGAGTCATTTCCCATCTTTACTGATTCTCTGAAGTTGCTATCAAAATGAGAAAATATGTCCCTCTGTCCACACATATGGTTACTGCATCCAGAATCAAGAAACCATATATGTTTTGTTTTAGCTTGCTGCGAAGAAACATGAGCCATCAACAACATCTCTTCTCTCGTCTCTGCATAGTTTGCCGTTTGATCTCTTGCTTTCCTTGAACATTCCCACTGAAAATGTCCTAGTTCACCACAGTTATAACATTCTATAGTTGTTTTGTCAAACCCAAATCTGCCTCTTCCTCTTCCTCTTCCTCGTCCACGATAGTTATTTCTACCGCCATCTCCTCCTCCTTGCTGTGCCCCGTAAGTCATTTGCAATGCTTGTTCTTCGATGACAACATGGCGGCTAATTCTCTGTTCATGAACTAATAAGCTACTCTGTAGCTCATCAATGGACAAAATATCCAGATCATTGGATTCTTCTATAGAACATACAACATAGTCATATTTCGGAGTCATAGACTGTAATATCTTCTCAATGATCACCATGTCCTTCATGCTTTCTCCATGAATTCTCATTTTATTAGCAATAATAAGAGTTCTTCCAAAATAGTCGTTGATTGATTCTGCAGCCTTCATATGCAGTGTTTCGAACTCTTTGCGAAGAGCCTGCAATTGAGCACGTTTTACACGTGTAGTTCCTTGATATTTCTGTTTCAAGGAATCCCAGATGTCTTTAGCTGTGTCCTTCTTCAATATTGTTTCTAATATTGATCGATCAAGAGCTTGAAACAGATAATTTTTGCACTTCAGGTCTTTCAACTTCTGCTTATCAATCTGTTTCTGTTGTGCTTCGCTGGGATCAACTCCTTCTGCTGCTGCAATGATCCCTGTCTTCACCAGGTTCCAATACTTTTTGGAACGTAGAAAATTTTCCATCAGCATACTTCAGTGATCATAGTGTCCATCAAACCTTGAGATTGCAGGTTGTACAAAACTGCTTTCAGATGCCATTGTTTCTTCACGCTGGTAAATGTGTTGAGAACTCAATAATGTTGATTGCCCTGATCTGTGTCTTCTCGTCTGTGAAGTATGATATAAAGAAGGTTGTAATAAGAGTTTTGTGGAGTTTTTGTGGAAAGGCTCTGATACCAAATGTCAAAACAAAAGAATTTGCCGAGAACTTTTACACATTAACTGTTTACATTAGAAAACTGGGCGTAATGCTTGCTTTATTCATTGATGCTTATGGCTGTTAAATAGCCTTACAATAACAGAAAATAACAACTCACGATTGCAGGACCTAGGATCGTGATACATGACTAAATCAAGAATAACAGAAAAGAATCTTCTCCCTCAAGTAACGGAGAACTTATTTGCAATACTGAATAATAATTGTCAAGTAACAAATAATACTAACTTTATCAATTCAAGCAAATGGATGTCAGTGACTAGATCTATTGCAATAAAATATAATTGAAGTGAATGTGTGGCATTTTCTATCTTAATCCCTTATGTAAGGTTAGTATGTCGTAGAATATAACACTTGACGGGAGTTTTTTCTGCTGAGACTGCTTGGGAACTTTTCAGGGAGAAAAGGGAAAAGAGTTGGATGGTTCAAGCTTTTATGGGCAGTTTCCATGTCATAAGGCATACCTTCATTTGTTGGCTTGCTTTCTTGGACAGATTAACAAACAAGAAAAGGCAGATCAATTTGGCGCAATCCTATTTGTGTTATGTGTAATTCTGCTGCTGAAAATAGGGATCACTTTACGTCATCTGCTTATTCTCAAAGGGAATTTGGCAGCAAATTCTTCAACTCAGTGGCATTACCGGGACAGTTAAAGATTGGGATTTGGAGTCTCGTGGGGGCAAAGAAAAGTTGCAGCGAAAGGATTAAGTTTGATGCCATGATTGCTGCTTTAGTTAGTAATTGCAATTTTGCTGTGTTTTAAAATATTTTTTATTTAAAAAAGTATTATAATAATATTTTTTATTTTTTAAAAATTATTTTTGATATTAATTTGAAAATATAATATTAATTTAAAGTAAAAAAAGAGAAAAAAAGTTCAAAAAATAATTTTAAAATAAAAGTTATTTAATTTGGAAAGAGCACAATCAAAGACCTCAAGATGCTGTCAATTCTGATGCAGTAACATTTTCTATTAATCTCCTAAAAGCCCTAGAAAGTTACCATATCTGTGTACAGATGTGTTATGTGCTGTACTTTGCTGTGGAGAATGAAGATGGAAGAGGAAGATGAAATTGTGTCTAGTTTAACCATATCTTTATATTTCAGATCTTTTTAATTATTATTTTCAATATAATAATAATAATATTATAAATAAATACATATTTTTTACTATTTTTTTACAGTCAACTACTTAAAAAATATAAAATTTTATATGTCTTCAAAGCTGAGATTATAAAGTATAATATTAAAAATTACCTTGAATGCCAAGTAAAACTTCACCCAAAATTTAATATACTCAACATAAAAAATTTTCATCCATCTCTTGAATTTCTAATTTAATTATTTTAATATGCATAGAAAATTTTCAGTTATTTAGATAAAAAAAAAATTTACGATAGAAAATTCTTCACATTCTTTTTTTTCTATGAAAAAACTTTTTGATTAGACTCGCAGTTGACCACTGGACGTCTAGCTAGTTAATATACCCAACGGAAAAACGAAGTGGTTGAAGGTACATTTTAACAAATCTTTCGCTTCCTCGATCTCCTTAATTATCTATGAATTGTTACTTCTTCGGATGCTAAATCAATTTTATTGTTATTTTTACCGTACCTATAAAAATCTAAACTTTTCTCGAAAGAAGTTGCGCTTCGAATTACCAGTTTTGTTTTCTTAGTTCAGTTTGATTTCTGAGGTTTGGACTCGATAATTGTCGAATTTGAGATGCGATTTTGTGGGGTTCTTTAAAAATTTGATAGTTAATGGTAGATTGTTTAATAATCGACCCTTTTTACGTAATGATGCTTTGATTGTTTGGAATTGGAAGCAAACTTAAGGTTTATAAGACAAATTTTAGTGTATGTTAGCTGAGGGGTATAGGCTATTTCTCGAATTCGGAGATTAACTTTTTAATAAAGCTGAGTGTTTATTCACAAATAGCTAGCTGTTTTGATACCTTGTTTTGATGCATGGAATTGTGTTTATCAGCTGTTGTTATGTGAAATAATTTTTAAGTTAATCTGAAAATAAGATGATGATTGATTGTATTCTGACATTAATTTAGAATAACTAGAAATCAATTGATGAAACAAGGCAACATTAATCCCTCGTTTTCTCAGTTAATTTTCGACCTTAACCATATAGAGTGTCCCTGTTAACCACGTTATAACAGAGAATTCAAGATTTTCTTGCCTTGTTGAGTTGTGACTGCATATATCTCACAACAATCATAGCTCTATTACCATGAAGTTTGGGAGAAATTGAAATTTCTTACTGAATATCATCATAGCAGAGGCCAGCAAAACTCTATCTAATAATTAAGTCTCTAGCAAATTTGAAAAGAGGGCTGGACAGAGGATTGGTATATTTTGACACAACTGTGAGTGATCTAGGAGTTAACTATTATGAAGCAAGCCTGGATTGTTCACAAAGTAATGTTGGGCAAGGTGGCTTTTGCAGTATGCTGAAATGACAAGCCTTTTCTGGTGGAAAAAAATGGTCATACTTGTCATGGATTGGACTAAATATTATCTCAGTTTTATAACTGTGAACAAGCTCAATTCCACACCTATTACTGGGTAATGGTGCTTGTATATTCTTAGGTGCTTTGATACAATTTAATTACAAGTGCAACAAAGTGGAGCTTGGTCTCTTATTTGTCTTGGCTGGCTCACTTTTTCTCTGGTGATGTTTGGATTTGAGACATAAAATAAATTGTCAAATATCATTGTATTCTCTAATAATCCTCATTATTGAGGTTTTGTTGTTCTTGAAGCAAGGGGAAGGTGGAGATGAATAAACTGTCTTGATCTTGCAGCAATTGGGTTGGAATATATCCTAGAATATCTAAAGAATAGTGTGTGTGATTCCCATCAAATTAAACCCTCCAAACTGACCTATGAAACCCTAGTTGATTTGCTGACAGAATAAAGGCTGTATTTTTGGAAAATTCTTACCTTAACTCTAGGGCTGTGGAGGGAGCGCTGTCACTATCCTATGTTGGTTTAGATCGATGGATTACAATAAGTTAGAACTCCATGCTTATGGCATAGGGAATCATATTTTGAAGATATTCTTTCAATTAGAGGTTTTGAAGAATCACTTTTTAGAACATGAGGTTCATGTTTTTGTATATGGTTTCATCCTCTTAATCAGGAGGCCGGAATCTCTGATTAATGAGTAAATGTCAAGCATGAAAATATTCATTGCATGTGGTTGGGGAATTTGCAATGAAGGAAGAAACAGAGGAGAGAAAAGGGGATGGAGAAGTGACATTTTCAAAATTCTTGCTTGACCTACCAAATAAAATGAACTCTTTATCTTTGATGGATCGAAAACCTTCCTGATTTCCTGGCACTTCTATCATGCGCACCTAGCTTTGCATACAATGGAGGGCCGCTCCGTTAAATGTCTTAATTAGCTAGTCATTCCTTGCTCATGTTAATTATGGCTTCTCCTCTCACAGCATTTTGTTCATTTCAAGATCTTGTATTGCAGCTGGATAGATGCTGCTAAATTCCTGACAGGGGCAGCGGCTGTAGCCATTCGTATTATCCTCAGGCATGCACGTATGATTGAAACAGCAGTTATGTGTGGATTGAGTTCGTATCATTTGTTAAATTTGTCTGCACAGTCATGTGTTTTCACCATGAAAGCCTAGAAGATGAGTGGTGATTGAAGCCTGATTTGTTAATGTTCTTTGTAATCGAACAAGCACAATTCTTTTTTTTTTTTTTAGGAAACATTTATATGGAGGTGGAAGAAATGGTCTCTATGTAATTGATCCCAAAATCAAGGTTTTTTATTTGTTAAATGAACGTACGCATAAACTGGCTATATAATAATAATAATAATTTCATCCTGACATATATTTAAAAAAGACGCCCCCATATTTATACCACGTATCATGTCGAGAGTTTACCGTATTTGGTCACTTCAGCTCCATCATCAGCTGTTTCATGAGAATTCTAAAAAACATTATGCTTATATCATACAAAAACTTTCTGATGAAGCTCGTCGATTATGGGGGGCCCATGTAGGAGACAGTTCTGATCAAATAGTTCATAGCGATGAAATTAGCACCTGTTTGCAAGCGTCCCAAAGATGAAATACTTTTCGAGTCCCTTGGTTTTTAGTGATTTCTCGGAGTATTAAGCATGTTGATGTGCTTCGTTAACAATATGCATGGACCTAAACTACGAGTGTATGCTGTAACGAATTTATCATATAGTGAAATAGCTAAATCCTCGTAGCACATGGAAAACAAGGCTACAGCATTTACCGAAGTCCCAATTCACTAGTACTGGTAAATTTCTACGCATTCAGGAGAATTCATCTACATGATCTTCTTCCTTTATTTTACCCTTTCGTTCACACTGATCGATAGGTTAAATGTTCAGAAAATGCAC
>Ga0325403_1004044_pt1 | contig 13555 bp, 7 predicted proteins | sample PopdelMetagenome_19_FD_205665 | JGI IMG/M metagenome (GOLD analysis project Ga0325403, IMG submission 205665) | Populus deltoides microbial communities from Bellville, Georgia, United States - Xylem-PdKOR-R4 | ecosystem: Host-associated > Plants > Phyllosphere > Stem > Wood/Secondary xylem...
CCCACCTTTCCTGCCTTTTTTTTTTATTTAGTCAACATTTACAGTAGGGCATAAATGCTTGTTAGGCTGTTTTAAAGTACTTCAAAGCATATTTATAGGCTTCTCAAACAATAGGCAATGATCATGCATTCATTTATCACCTTCTTGGAAATTTGTTTGGTCTCATCACATGAACTTTCTGATATTCTAGAGGCATTTTATTTACTGTTGAAGTTAAAGGACATTTGTGGTTTTTTGTCTATGGCCAGGTTGATTTGATTGATGAAGCCCTTCTAAACGAGTGACGGACATTTGTGGTTTTTTGTCTATGGCCAGGTTGATTTGATTGATGAAGCCCTTCTAAACGAGTGACAGCAGCAAAAACACTCTTGAACTATTGGTTCTTCTACAATGCTTTCAAAGACACTCAAGAAGGCATTGGTCGTGACTTCTAATGTCTTCTGGTTCACTCATTTACGACCAATGATCACGGCATGAGGCCACGGCTTGTAGTTGGTGTAGTGGATGTCAAAACATTTGGAAAATTGTAAACTTACGTCACAGAAAATGTCATCTATTCTGAATTTTTGTGTGATTTTTCAAACATATTATGAAAATCATTGAGAATTATCCAAAGGCTTTGTAGAAAATGATGCAGGCCCCTGTAGACACAATGATTGTATTGCCTTACTTTAAAGACCGGACGTGAGATTCCCAGCCCACAATCTCCATGTTTCTCTTTAGCCTTCGATTTTTTTTTTTTTTTCAGTTGAGTGAGACTTTCCCTTTTCCTTTAGAAGGCATGGCTTTAAGGAAAGTGTTTCTGATAAGGAATTCTATAATGCTTGGAAAAGGTCTTCAGGATGGATGATGACTCGAGAAAAAGTTGGGAAGACAATGGGCATCTTACTCTTTCTTGTGGACCGACCTGGTGCCCCATCAAACTATATTCTTAATTCATTTCTCTTGTGTTGTAATGGACAAGTCCCTGAATCCTAAACAAATGTTCTCCAAATTAATTAATATTTGATGATAGTTGAAATGCTACTTAACTTTTTATTAAGATTTTCATAAATAAAAATCTTTTTAAATCAAAATATAAGAACTAAGATGCCTCAACACTTGGTAATTAGCCAAGTTTAAGATACGTTGACTTGACGGTCAGCCAAGTTAAAGGTGTCTGAACTTGATAGTCAACAAAGTTCAAAGTAACATGGATCTGACAAATTAATATATTAGACCCAAAGTATCTAGACTTGATAGGCAGCAAAATCCAAGGTACCTGGACTTCGTAATTAACCAAGTCTAGGATAATGTGGGTTTGACAAACATGACATACCCAAGATATTTGGACTTGACAATCAACCACGTCCAAGGTACGTGGACTTAGCAATGTGCTAAGCCCCGCCACAACCTTCCTTGGCACACTCAAGCGAATGACCTTCCTCCCTTAGACACGCCCAACATAATGACAATCCTCTCTTAAACATGCCCAATGGAATGACCCACCTCCTTTGGGTTTAACCTAGGGGAAGAACTCAGCCTCTATGAGTTTATCTATATTTGACATCTTGTACCTTAATCTCCTTATCTCTTTTTGTTACATAAAAGCCTTTCAAGGACCCACTATATTTCCATCAAATATTAATATAGATGTAAGAGATATTTATCTCTTATTAAATGCTATCAAGGTAAAATTACACTTCAGACCCTCCACTTCACATAATCATGGGCTATAAATACACCATGAGACTTTCGGAACAAAAGGTTCACAATCTCCATTCTCTACTGTATATATATATATATATATATATATATATATATATATATATATATATATTTTCAGAGCATCTATCTCTAGAATATTATTGTATTTTCTCTCTCTAAAAAGATATTTATTTAAACATCGAAGAGTCCCTATCTCCATCAAACCGAACCTTTTGCAGGTATTAGTCAAAAGCTACCTAAGCTAAACACCAAGTATAAGCTATCAACAACCTTAGCTAGGGAGAATGGATGAGATTGTTAGAACTAATTGATTAATCGATTATCTAACCCAAGAGCCCTATTTCTAAGCTACTTGAATTTTTTGAGACATCATCACTAATTTATTATTTTTATTAAGGAGGTATCTTTAAATCAATTTATGTGTTAATCAATATCAAATAAATCTAACAATTTTAGATATTTTTACATTGATTTAATATATTTTTAAGAATTTAATAAATCTTCATATTTATTAATTATTTCAATGTTCAAATCCAAAAAAAAAATCATGAGAAAACAAACACATTTCCTTAACAACCAACTAAGTTTTAAGGATTAATTAATGTTACTAATTCAATTTTATCAAGATCATAGTGATTCCAACTATGACTGAGCCTGACGTAAGGCAAACTGCTTGCTTCATATTGATTTTTCCTTGAAACAGTATCTTGTTTAGGGAACAAAGGCCATGTCAAACAAAAACCATCATTGGTACCTCCTACATGTAATAGTCTTTAAAAGTTAGGTTGTTTTATTTTTTAAAGTAATTTTTATTAAAAAATATTTTTTTATATTTTAAAAATTATTTTTAACACTAGCTTTTAAAAAGTATAAAAAATTCATTTTAAATAAAATAAATAAATCTTAACAAATTTATGTTCATAACACAATTCTAAAAATAGGTTTAGAAGTCACGTTGACAATTATTAATATATCCTGTTTATTTTTGTGTTTTAAAAGTATTTTAAAAAAATTAATTTTTTTTTATTTTTTTTATTTTAAATTAATATTTTTTTTATGTTTTTAGATTATTTTGATAAGATGATATTGAAAATAATTTTTAAAAAATAAAAAAATATTATTTTAATATATTTCTAAATAAAAAATATTTTTAAAAACAATAATTACGGGACTCCTAAATAAAATTTTAAATGTCTATTAATAAAAACAAATTCATAAGGCTATTCCTTGATAACGTCTTTAACAAGTGACGGGCTGGTGGGGTAGGTCTGTGGATTCGTCAAACCCACCATAGTTAGTCCTTAACTTTAGAGAGGTTTTCGATACGCCACGACCAGGTCAAATTTTTCATTACATAAAAAGTAATGCTCACACAATAATAACACTTTTAAAAGAGGATGAAGAATTTAAAACCTGAGTTATTGATTTGATGAATTTCAATAAATTTTGTTAGTTTTATAATATAATTATAAAAAAATTATCAATAATAAAAAACAACTGATAAAAAATAACTGGTTGCCAATATTATGAAAAAATACACTCTATCTTTAAAATATTTTAATGATATATTATTTGATAAAAATAAAAAAGAAATGAGAACGAGATAATTTCATAAAAAAAATTTCAACGCTCAATTACCAACGAATAAAACATTGAATGATGAAAAATAAATAAAAAATCAATTTAAAAAGAAAACAAAAAAAAAACATTACTCTAGTTAGCATACAAAAGTTGCCGGCCTCTTGTGAAATCGGGACCTTGTACAAAAAAATAAAATAATGGAAGTCAACTCTCAAGCAAACTAAATAATAAAATGTGAAGCTGCAAATAAAATAAAATAAATAAAAAGTTGAAAAAAAACCTTGAGTTAACTGGAGTTAACTTGACTAATTTGTTATCTAAGATATGATATTGAAATAACCTTATAGAAAATAAATGATAAAAATTACGAAGCAGAATACTGAATAACCTAATGTTAAATGATGAAACAAAAAAAAATTAAACAAAGAACTTAACAAAGGAACCAAAGTTAAATTGGGCTCATCTTTGAAATCCATGACTCGGGTCATGAGACTATGTTACTTTGTAATATAAAATCATGAAACAAAATTCTTAATCATCCAAAATTTAAAAACAAAGCAAATAGTAATCAAAAGAATGAAGACTAAATTTGAAATAAAAGTTAAATGAAATAAAGCAATGAGGGATGGAATTGAAAAATAAAATTAATGAGGAAATGATAAAAAACAATAAAAATAGCAATTAAAAGAATGATGATCAAATCTGGTATAAAAACTAAATAAAATAATATAATAAGGGATGAAATTGAAAACTAAAATAAATCAAGAGAAGGATTAAAAAACAAAAAAAAATAGCAATAAAAAAAAATGATGAAATAAAAAAAATTATAATTTTAAAAATTATTTCAAAGAAAACAAATAGGAATAAAAAAAAATAGAAATCACATCTAAGTGAAAAAGAAATGAAATGGTTGTTTTTTAAAAAATTAGAAGGCTTGGTGTAGGAATCAAGAAAGATAGAGACAAAAAGAAAAGGCTGGCGTTGCCACATCCAAGGTCTATTCTCCACACGCGTCGTCGAGGAGAATCTAACGCCGCCTAGGAAGCCAATGTTCGGCCATAGGCGACATCGTATGCACTGCCCGAAGTGGGTAAGCTTATCCCACTCGAATGACATGTGCACTGTACGCATTAACAATTTTTTTAATAACATTTATATATTTATTAAAATATCAAATTGCCTCTCTATACACTTCATTTTAATAAAATAACTATTATGAAAGGATAAAAAAGCTCTTGATAGCCCGTTTAGTAAATTTTGTTTCTAGAGGTACTTTAGTTAATTTTTTGGTCTAAAAAATATGAAAAAACTAAAAAGCTTATATATGATAAATTTTTTAAGGTTAATTAAATTATTTTACTATATAAAAAATAAAAATATTGATTTATCTCTATTCAATTTGATAATATAAATTAAATCTCATAAAAATATCATTTTGCCTGCAAATCTTCACTTCATTGGGTGATAATCTTGACGGCAAAAACATTAAAATGCATAGTAAAACACTCATTCATTTTTAGTTTTTTCTTTTAATTATTGGGATTAGTTATGCAAACGATTGTACGGACAAATAGCCCACCCTTTTTTAGAGAAAAAATAATAATTAGAACTTAGGAGTTAGAAATGTTAAATCTAAACAATCAGTTTAACAATTCAAATGAAGAGTCAAAGACATCACCTTTATTGAATAGAAAGATGGTTTATATAACAAACCATTACAACAGAAATCAGGAAATAAGCAACCCACATTTGACACTCCTACAGACATGGTTAATAAGCAAAGAATAAATCAAACATAATCTTTTAATCCTATAAGCTAGGATATTATTAACTGACTCAGTTCCAACAATTCCTCCCTTAAACTGCATTGCTGTCAGCAAACAGTTTATTTGCTTGGCATCTCACATACACCCAACAAGTTTCTCAGTTTCTCAAATGCATCCATCTTCAAAGCTTTTGTCATAATATCAGTAATTTGATCTCGTGTATTGTAGTGCTTCAAGTCAATTACTCCTTCTTTGCAAAGTTCACGCAGAAAATGAAATCTAACATCTATATGTTTGCTTCTGCCATGCATAACCAGATTCTTTGCTAATTTAATTGTAGACATATTATCACAGTGTATGATAGTATGTGTACCTTGTTTGCAATCTAACATTTCAAGCACTCTTCTCATCCACACTGCTTGACATGCATAGTGAGCAGCAGATATAAATTCTGCCCCAGTTGTTGACAGAGAGACCACTAGTTGCTTCTTCGAGCTCCAAGCAACTACTCCTTCACTAAGCATAAAAACATATCCAGAAGTACTCCTACGATCATCTTGATCCCCGGCATAGTCATTGTCGGAGTAAGCCATTAACCTCTCATCACTTGCAGCTTCCCTTTTATAATAAATTCCCAAATTCACAGATCCCTTCACATATCTTAAAATTCTCTTAATAGCCTGTATATGTAGATTTGTAGGTTTCTCCATGTATCTACTAATCAAACCAACTACAAACATGATATCTGGCCTAGTCACTAATAAATACATAAGACTCCCTACCATTTGTTTGTATCGAGTCATATCTACTTGCTCTCCATCTTCATTTTTCATCAGTTTCATACTTGGTACCATTGGATTGCGAATTGAATTTGCATTTTCTAAGCCAAACCTTTCTAGAATTTCAAGCGTATATTTTCTTTGGCTTAAATAAATTCCTTCATCATTCTGCATAATTTCTACTCCAAGAAAGAACTTCATTTTACCTAAATCAGTCATATCAAACTCTTGTTTCATTGAAGCTTTGAACTCAGCAAACATCCTTTCATCACTTTCAGTGAACACCAAGTCGTCTACGTATATGCATACTATCAGAATTTTCTCTTCTTGATGTTTGACGAATAAAGTATGCTCACTTGGACATCTAACAAAATCTTCCTTCAGAAAATATGATTCAATCATGCTAAACCATGCCCTTGGTGCTTGTTTCAAACCGTATAATGCTTTCTTCAACTTGAGAACTTTGTGTTCTTCTCTCTTCTTCTCATAACCGAGAGGTTGCTCTACGTATACATCTTCATTTAATTCTCCATGAAAGAATCCACTTTTTACATCCAGTTGATACACCTTCCATTTTCTCTGCGCTGCTATTGCTAGAACCATCCGAATTGTATCCTATCTTGCCACTGGTGCAAATACCTCAGTGTAGTCAATCCCATGTTGTTGTGCATATCCTTTTGCTACAAGTCTAGCTTTGTATTTTTCAACTTCACCCTTTTCATTTAGCTTCGTCTTGTATATCCACTTTACTCCAATCTTCCTTGAATTATTCGGCAGTACAGTCAACTCCCATGTGTCATTCCTTTCTATTGCAGCAATTTCATTATCCATGGCTTCTCTCCATTTTTGATTTTTTTTGCCTTTTTCATAAGTGTGTGGATATCCAGCAGCAGTGTAGAACACCATATTTTGTGTTTCCTCTTCTTCAGACAAACCTGCTCCTGTGACATAATCCTCCATCCAATGTGGTGTCCTTCGATTTCTAACAGCAGCAGCTTGAATAAACTCATTATGTTCTTCTTCAGGTTCTTCAACTTCATTTCCAGTACCAGCTTCATTTCCAATTTCTTCAATCTGCTCTTGTGCTCGCTCCCCATCTTCATTTCCTTCAAATTCTTCTTCACTTATACTGTTATCATCATCTCCCCAACGTAGCAACATATTGGTACTGTTTTCTGCCCAGTTCCAAATTGCATTTTCTTCAAAGATCACATCACGACTAATTATCAATTTCTTTGTTACTGGATTATACATTTTGTAACCTTTTGTTTCTTCACTGATGCCCAACAGTATACATTTTGTTCTCCTTGGATCCAACTCTGTTCTTTTCTCATGTGGAACATGTACATGGCCAATGCATCCAAACACACAAAAGTATTCCACTAGGGGTTTAACTCCACTCCATGCTTTTTCAGGTGTGATTTCTAGCACTGCTGCAGTAGGACTCCTGTTTAGTACATGCATGCACCAGTTTACTGCCTTTAGCAAGAACTCTCTGGGAATGTTTTTTTCCAACAATATGCTTCTAACTAGATTCATGATCGTCCAGTTCATCCTCTCAGCAACGCCATTTTGCTGAGGAGTATATGCTGCCATTAATTGTCTCTTGATCCCATTCATACTGCAATACTCATTGAACTCTTTTGAAGTAAATTCTCCACCTCTGTCAGTGCGTAAACATCCCACCAAAGAACCAGCCTTTTTTTCAACTAGATTCTTGAATCTTTTGAACATATTAAGAGCTTCTGATTTTTCTGAAATGAAGTAAACCCAACACTTTCTGCTAAATTCATCAATGAAAGTGATTAAATACCTCTTGCCACTATTGGATTCTGGATTCACAAGTCCACATATATCCGAATGAATAAGCTGCAATTTGGATGATGCTCTCCAGTGGCTTTTCTTTGAAATATTCTCTCTATGTTGTTTGCCAACTAAGCAATCAACACACACTTTAGTAGGAGCTTTAAGTAGTGGCATCCCGTCAACCATCTTTTTCTTCACTAGCTTGAAAGAAAGCTATTGATTCAGTGAGAGATATTGCTGCAAACATGATGAACATTCTGTTAACTGTCATAGCTATCTCCATGATGAGACCTCTAGTTGGATGAAATAGTTTGCATGCATTGTGTTAAATAAGTATTGCTAGTCCTTTCTCTTGCAGTTGCCCTATGCTGAGTAAATTGTTTTTTAGCTCCGGAATGTAATAAACTCCATCAATCTTTTGTATTGCTCCAGCTACATTCAATTTTACACATCCCTTTCCCATTACTGCCATTCTCGAATTGTTGCCTAGCTTGATAGAATGCCTAAATCCTTCATCTAGTTCTGTAAACCACAGTTTATTTCCACTCATATGATTGTTGCAACCGGAGTCCAGAAACCATACCTCTTCTCTGGTTGAGTTATGAGGTTCCACGTATGACATGAGCAACATTTCATCTTCTTTATTCAATTCTGCATAATTAGCTGTTTTTTCCCAACTATGACATTCATAAGAAAAATGTCCTAGTTTATGACATCGAAAACACTCAATAATAGCTTTGTTAAAATAATGTCTTCCTCGGCTTCTGCCTCTGCCTCTGAAGCTGCCTCTAAGGCCTCCACGACTTCTACTTCTTCCTCCAAATCGATCATCTTCTCTTGCTTCAGACATGACCTTAAGGACTTGCTCTTCCTCTTTGTGTCCCTTCATTCTCTGCTCATGCACAAATAGACTGCTTTGAAGTTCATCAATAGTCATTTCAGCAAGATTATTTGATTCTTCGATGAAGCATACGACATAGTCAAATTTTGCCATCATAGACCTCAGAATTTTCTCAATAATGACAATTTGTTCCATACGCTCACCATGTGTCTTCATTTTGTTGGCAATGGTAAGAGTTCTCCCAAAATAATCATCAACACTCTCACCATCTTTCATTCCAAGCAGTTCATATTCTCTCCGCAGTGCTTGTAGTTGAGCTCTTTTCACCTTAGTAGACCCTTGATATTTTTTACACATTGAATCCCATATTCCTTTTGCAGAGTCTCTGTTCAAGATTGTTTCCATAATAGTACGATCAATGGATTGAAAGAGATAATTTTTTACTTTCAAATCTTTCAATCTCATCTCCTCCACGTTTCTTTGTTGAGCCTCCGTGTGTTCTGCGCCAGCTGTATTTGTAGGAATTCCAATCTCTATTAAACTCCAATATTCTTTGGAACGTATGAAATTTTCCATTAGCATGGCCCAATGGTCATAGTGACCATCAAATCTGGGAATCGCTGGTTGAACAAAATTTCCTTCAGCCATGACTTTGATCTCCTGAAAGTCTCACCTCTCTTCACTAGAACTCTCACTGTTTTCTTTTCAATCCTCTCAGGTTCACTAGAACTCTCACTGTTCTCTTTTCACTCTATGCTTTCTTGATGATCTCACCAAAAAAAAAACTCTCAATGTTTCTCTCTTCACTCCTCTATGCTTCCTTGATGGTCTCACTAAAAAAAACTCAGTGTGTCTCTCTTCACTCCTCTCTTCTCAAGAACTCTCACTTTTCTCTCTTGATCAGGCTCTGTTGATGAAGCTCTGATACCAATTGTTAAATCTAAACAATCAGTTTAACAGTTCAAATGAAGAGTCAAAGACATCACCTTTATTGAATAGAAAGTTGGTTTATATAACAAACCATTACAACAGAAATCAGGGAAATAAGCAACCCACGTTTGACACTCCTACATACATGGTTAATAAGCAAAGAATAAATCAAACATAATCTTTTAATCCTATAAGCTATGATATTATTAACCGACTCAGTTCCAATAAGAAAAGCAGTCTTAAGATATCATATTAATTATTTTTTAGCCTACTTTAAAGAAAAAAATAGATATTATTAGGAGAAAAAAAATTCTAGGTGAAGATATTTTTATTATTTTTTATGGATTATAAATTTTATTTTTCATTTTTTTTTGTATTTGTTTTTTTTTTCAAAATAAACATGGTAAATATCTAATAAAATATCATAAAAGTTTTTCTAATAGAATATTACCAATTATTCCATAAATAATATAAAATTATCTTTAACTTAGCTCTTAGATAAAAAAAAATATTATTATTATTATTATTATTATTATTAAAATTCTATTTTATTCCTTCAGAGTACACATTGCTTGATATACGTTGATATTACATATTTTGAGAAAATGTCTGGAAAGATAATTAAATGACTTAGGTTCTGTTTAATATTACCATGTAATGTGTTTTTGAAATTTTTTGAATGTTTTTTTTAATTTTAAATTAATTTTTTTATTGTTTTATTGTTTTAATGTGCTAATGATAAAAATAAATTTAAAAAAAATAAAAAAAATATTTTAATATATTTATAAAAAAAAACACTTTATAAAACAATTTTTACCGTAATTTTAAATAGGATACACTTTTAAACAGGCTATTAGTACTTGGAAGTTAATTTTTGTAATCCTAGCAGAGGCGATGTTCATGCAATTCATTGTATCTGTTGTGGCACCTGCACCAAAAAGAGGAGGTAGGTGTTAGTGAAGTCCAAAGCAAAAAATAAGATTGGTTTAATATAGTCAAAACTCAAAAGAACTTGATGACGTCTCAGAATCAGCTTGGAGGGGCTGATTTGCTCTCCTTTCAGCCTTCAGGATTGATCTGTTCAATGCGATCCATGAAACATCGACAATATTTAGGAGATGAAGCCTTCGTCAACTGGTGGCACTACAGATTTCATCCTCAAAAACGTTGGTGTCTCTAAGAAGTCGCATGCTCGAGTTACATCTAAGGGAGAGCAGCGACGAACCCTAAAAATCTTTTTTTGATCAAGAGCGTGCAGAATTGTTTTGGCAAGGTATACTTGTCTTGATGGGTGTTTCGAGAAACCAATCCAGAAAACGTGCTTAGAATTGCTGTTGTTGAAGTCATAAACATTGTTTAGTGGTTTGAAATATTTCAAACCTGTTCCTGTTTCTTTGTTTTCAGTTATTTCTTTTGTTATCCATGATTGTGATCATGGCGTAATCTTAGGACCATGATGTTAGTGGGTTGTTATTATTAGCAATAATATAGCAGCAACATCACAGGATCAGCAACAACAGCAGCATCACCGAAGTAGTAGCAGCAGCTGCATCATAGCATCCCCTGAAGCAACATCACAGGAGCAGCAGCATCACCAAAGCAGTAGCAGCAGCAGCATAACAGCATCTCCTGACCAAATCTTGATCAACTCTTGTCACGCCAACATCAAAGATTGTAGGGAAAATATTCCAACGGCTACTACACTCCAGGATGGCAACTCATCATACATGGAAAGTACAGCTGCATGCAAATCAAAAACAAATCAGCCACCATAATCAAGAAAATACTCCAACGACTACTACACTCCAGAATGGCAACAAATCAGAGACAAATCAGCCTCCATAATTAGGAAATCCTGTAACTATAGAAACAAATACAACTATAGAAAGTCAATAGTTACTCTGTTTCTTATTTATATATATTTACATCCTGCACGTATGAATGTATTGTGTGCTTACGCCTTGTTTTGATATACTAATAAAAAGTAGAAGAGAAGTAATTCAGAGACCATCTCCGCTGCTTGTTCTCTTCCTCTGCCATATTTTTCTCTGTTATTAATCAAGCTTTAAATTGTAATGTTTCAGACGTTATAATTATATTCAGTTTTCAGCTTCAAAATATATTGCTCTCATTTTCTATTTTCTTTACTGCAGCAATACTCTCTTTCTTCTTTTTTTATTCTAAAACAACTACAATTGGTATTAGAGCTTTCTTCTTAAAGGGACCTGTGTGAGTTTGATACGTCATGGAAGCCGAAGCCAATTTCTCATCAATTGCTCCACCGGTGTTTGATGGAGACAACTACTAGATTTGGGCAGTACGCATGGAGACATACTTGGATGCTTTGGATCTTTGGGAAGCAGTGGGAGAAGACTATGAAATCCCTGCACTTCCTAACAATCCCACCATGGCACAGATCAAAGCACATAAGGGGAAGAAAACAAAGAAATCAAAGGCAAAAGCCTATTTGTTTCCTGCAGTCTCATCCACCATCTTTACTCGTATCATGTCTCTGAAGTCAGCAAAGGAGATATGGGATTATCTCAAGACCAAATACGAAGGAGATGAAAGGATCCGAGGGATGCAAGTGCTAAACTTGGTACGTGATTATGAGTTGCAGAAGATGAAAAAGACTGAATCCATCAAAGAGTATTCTGACAGGTTGCTTAACATTGCTAGCCGAGTCAGACTACTTGGCTCATCTATGCCAAAATCAAGGATTGTCAAAAAAATTCTTGTAACAATTCCTGAAAAATTTGAGGCAACAATTACATCCTTAAAAAACACTAAGAATATGTCAAAAATCACTTTGTCAGAGATGTTGAATGCATTACAAGCACAGGAGCAAAGAAGGGCTATGAGGCAAGAAGATGATGTTGAGGGAGCCTTATTTGTCAAGCATAAAGAGAACAGAAACTACAAAAAAAATAAGGGTAAAAGCCATCAAGGTTCAAATGGAGATTTTAAGGCCAACAACAACAGGAGCAATACTGGAAACAAGAAGGGATCGTATCCACCATGCTAGCATTGTAATAAAAAATCTCATCCACATTTTAAATGCTGGAGAAGACCAGACGCCAAGTGCAACAAATGCAACCAAATGGGGGCATAAAGTTGTCATCTGTAAGAGCAAAAATCAACAACATGGTGAAGAGGCACAAATTGTTGATCAAGAGGAGGAAGATCAACTATTCATGACTACATGTTTCTCTGGCATTGAATCAAGTGAGAGTTGGCTTATTGACAATGGTTGTACTAACCACATGACACATGACAAGGATCTATTTAAAGAACTAAGGAGCTCAAACACGTTGAAAGTTTGAATTAGAAATGGCTAGTACATAACTGTGGAAGGAAAGGGAACAATTGCAATTTCAACCTGTTCAGGTACAAAGTTCATTTCTGATGTGTTGTATATTCCTGAAATTGATCAAAACTTGTTTAGCGTTGGACAACTAATTGAAAAAGGTTATAAAGTTGTGTTCGAAGACAAAAGTTGCTTGATTAAAGATGCAGATGGCCACGATATTTTCAAAGTAAAAATGAAAGGAAAAGGCTTTGCTCTAAATCCATTGGAGGAGAAGCAAACTGCTTTCCCAATCAAAGAAAATATCACAGAAGTTTGACACAAGAGGCTCGGGCACTATCATCATAAGGGGCTGTTGCAGATGAAATCTAAGATGATGGCAAATGATCTTCCAGCACTTGATGATCACATTCCCAATTGCAAAGCATGTCAGTCTGGAAAGCAAAGCAAGAAACCATTTCCCAAAGTAACATGGAGAGCAACAAAGAAGTTGCAATTGATTCATATGGACATTGCAGGGCCACAAAGAACGCCTTCTCTAAATGACAGTCTCTATTATGCTATATTCATTGATGATTTATCCCGTATGTGTTGGATTTTCTTTTTGAAGCACAAGTCAGAGGTGGCTCAAGTTTTCTGGAACTTTAAAGCCAGAGTTGAAAATGAGAGTGGCTGTAAAATTCAAATTCTTAGATTAGACAATGGCAAAAAGTACACCTCTAACTCATTCAACAGTTTTTGTGAGGAGGCAGGCATTCAACATCAATTAACCGCTCTATACACTCCACAACAAAAAGGAGTTAGTGAGAGATGGAACAAATTCATTTTGGAGATGACA
>Ga0325403_1004046_pt1 | contig 13554 bp, 7 predicted proteins | sample PopdelMetagenome_19_FD_205665 | JGI IMG/M metagenome (GOLD analysis project Ga0325403, IMG submission 205665) | Populus deltoides microbial communities from Bellville, Georgia, United States - Xylem-PdKOR-R4 | ecosystem: Host-associated > Plants > Phyllosphere > Stem > Wood/Secondary xylem...
AAAAAAAAATAAAAAAATTGCTCGACTGGAAGATATACAAGATGTGTAATGATGGCCATAATTATGAAGAGCTTAGTTCTCACCATTATAAATCACACGATGAACAGAAATTGGGATGAGAAACTAAACAACGCATAGAGTTATTATATTTACAGTACCCAGAGCTTGTAGATGACGATATCCAAAAAATAGTCAGGAGAACTCCAAAAAATCGAAGTTTTTCAGCTAGTGTGCATAACAAATTATCAGCTCCCACCTGCATCCAGCAAGTTTGCAATCAGAACCAAAATCTGAACCTTAAATATAAACAAAATATAATAAAGCGAGACAAGCAGGGGAGATGGATTTCCAGAATGGTGTTTAACTAATGTTCGTCAAAACAACTTTCCACACCAAACCTGACCCAATAATTCATCTATTGAGCCCTCTTTATCAATCTTTACTTGCAGAAAATGCCCTACTTGAAAATAATTCAGAAGTTGATTTTATAGTCCTTGAGATTATTTCATGTGCTGGAGATTGGTTAGATTGTTCATGACCCGGCAACAAAAAACAGTGTCAATGCTGAAAAGAATTTGTTATTAACACCAGAGGGGAAGAATGTCAAAATTGCATGTCCACTTGGCAAATACCAAATAAAACCTTCGATAACACTACTCATCGTCTTTAGTCAAAACATTTAAGGAACAGTCCTAACACATTCAATGTTACCAGCAAGTGATACAACAAGGGACCATTTCTTGAACCATTCTATAGATACAATTGAATGAATTAGCTGTTCATGCAGCACGGTTCATATTGAACAGGTTAGAAAATATTCCTAGTTCAAAGTCAAAACTAATAAGAGCATTTTTTTTTCACCACTAATAAGAGCATTTTTTTTTCCTGCCATATAATACAAATTCTAACAAAACAAAACAAGGGAATACTCCATAAAAATAGAAAGAAAAAATTAAGATGGGATATGCTCAACTCTTAGCTGACAAAAAAGTATTGCTAGCTTGACTCTCAGCATCAGAAAATTAATGAAAATGATGTCTTGTTACCTCTAATTTGACCAGAATGCGGTACTGGTTCAGAAATGGCAGGTGCTGGCCTCATATTTGCAAGGAAAATAGGTGTTAATGGAGGAGAATCGACTTCCCCAGGTTTATATGATACTTGAGAAGAATCCAAAAGCTTAGAAACGGGCACTGTCATGGCTCTCTGACTACTCGAGGGTATTGAGAAACTACGTGGGACTATCAAGGGTGGGGGAGGAAGAGGTGATGCCAAATTTGCTGCCCCTGTAGAAATCTTGCTTGTTCCAGCAAGCTCGGGATTTCTCGACAATGGAGCAGAGTGTCCAATCGGCACAGAAGGTTTTGCAGCTTTGGCAGCTAAATTACCTGGTGGCCTTGGAAGTTCATGAAGCTCACTTATCTTGGGTGAAGAAACAAGAGGAGGTGATGTACTTGGGGATACTTTGGGGGATGAAGAAGGTTGAGGATTTGCCGCACGAGATAGCATTCCAGAAACTTGTTGTGAAAGTTCAGTTGAGGAAATGGGACCACTGGATGATAAAGGCTTCATTGACCATGGCTTACTGGTTATTGGACCAGAGAAAGATTGCCATTTATTTTTTTTGTAATCAGATGCATTGTGTACATCAAGCTGCGGATATGAGATTCCACCAACTAAAGGAGGGGGTAAATGGGTGGAGGCATTAGGATTGTTGCTCTCTTTATGTCCTGAGCGTGCTTTTAAAGCAGTGAAATCTGACAGGTGACCATCACCAGAATCTTTCTCATTCTTCTTCTGTTCCAATGGGGAAGAATGCCACAAATTGTGAGTGCGTCCACTGATGTCTGTTTGCCTTGTGTTGGGAACTGAACAACTTGTTCTTGAAGAGATTGCACCCTTTGCATCAATAGGTGTGGGCAGCACATATGTGTTGGACTTCCTTGATGCTTGCTGCATTTGTCTTATTCTTTCAACCGGATCAGGTTTTCTTTCCGGAACTAATGGTGCTGAATGGCTGCCTCCTCTTGGTTCTCTGCTTGGGAAATGGAAACCACCATGGTTTTTGTCTGGGTTTAACTGCAGAAAGATACAAATTTTAAATGCGAAATAGCTTGCACCTCTGACCTTAATTCATAGAATCTTCAGAGCCGACAAGTAAAAGCAGCTGGCAATAAACGAAAATAATTATGATGGTTTTGCACCAAGCTAAAAGTACGCATATGAAGCTGAAGTCTTTATCCAAAAATTTTATCAGTTGAGTTGATCAAGCGACATGCATATATCTATGCCCAGAATTAAGTGATGGATTATTAGTTTTGGTTAAATACAAATACAATCAGCAGAAGCAAATCTACTAACCAAAACAAGTGTTAATTGTACCTCTACATTTTCTGCTGCTGGAACTTGGAATGAAAGGTCCTCTTCATCCACCTGGACAACAAGTAGCCATGTCATGAGCAGAAAAACATAGCTTTTTAAAAGTTTTTTGAGAGAGAAAAAAGTCAACGGTGTCTCAGTGTGAATTAGGGAATGTGTCTCATCCTTTGAATAAAAAGTGTGGACTCTCTAGTTCAATTATATCCGCAAAGAACACAGTCTTAAACATGAACTACCTTTCATACAATACATGTTTACCCATCATCAGAAGAGTATCTTTTAAAATTAGCAAGGCTTAAGTCCAAAAGAAAATAAGATTTTTTCCAGAGAAGGCCCATCCTTACCCCACAAAAAGAAAAGGATGTTAATTCCTACAATGCATCCATAAAAATCATGAGAGAAATTGGATTGCCTTGAAAAGATAGTCCACTCCATCCTACACTGCCCCTATATCAACCCCTTCATGTAAGACCTCTATACCCAATATGGAAAGATCCCACTCAAGACAACAAAAGGTCCACGGCTTATTGCAAGACATAGAGTAAAAGGGTTATGGAAACTAGGTTTCCTCATCCATTTATTAGCAGATCTGATTGCACTCTGAACACTTGGAATGAAAATTCAGTGTGAAGACCAGGCCACATATTATATCATTTTGATGGCATGGACATGCCATGAATAGGGAACTCAAAGAGCACATATCTTGCACTCAAAATGGATTCCATCTTCAACATAACTGGAAAGGGAAGCCATCCCCTGATCCAGTGAATATCTCAATGTGGGACATTATTCTTCTAACACTAAAACTTTCTGATTAGTATCATATACTTACCTCCATAGAACCCCTTGCTGCAGAAACAACAGCATTCCCCTGATTATTTTCTCTGTAATCAAAACTCAGTTCCCTGCCTTCATTTGTATCACCGCCATCCTCGCCATCATCCTCGCCGTCTTCTCTACCATCACTTTCAAGCCCACTGAAATGGTAGTCAATGTGTTGATGTTCTGTAACCAGTCTAACATGTGGCTCAACTGTCTCAAGTGATTTAAGTCCCTTCTGAAAGAAATTCAACTGCGTTGAAAGCATAAAGAAGAGCATATCATCATCAACAATATAAGAAAAATGAAAAATGCAAATTCAACCTGAACTGCCTAGGTGAAAAATGACATGGAATGTATTTGAAATATAAACTTTTAAGGATGTACAAAAAAACCTGAGCAGCGTGATGACGAGCTGCCTGTGTTAGAAGACTTCGAGACTGTCCCTGTTTCAGAGATTTCAACCGAAAAACACACAAGGTTGCCTCTTCATCATATTCTTCACGAGCTGTTCGCAATTGCTGCAAAGTAATACTTTCATCCTTCCCACCTTTTGACCTTCCTTTGTCCTTCTGTTGTGCCACCATGTATTCATAGACATTTCTGAACATTACATGCCAAATTCAGAAGACATTTTTACTTTGAGGAAATCAAAGTAGGATTAAATAGATAAGGATGAACCTTTTTTCATCACATTGTCGCTTCATATCCTGCAACACACAGCAAGAAAAGGTCACCGCGCAAAATTTAGTACAATGCTTACATGCCAGTGAGTCAATGAGCCTAGGAGATACAAAGGTGTGAGCGACTTTCTTTGGAAAGGCAAAACTTCAGTAGCAAAATATTAAAAGAGAAGGCTTCTTTAATTAAATTGCTAAAGTCTAAACCTTCACCATCAGAACTCCTACCTAAAATCTCTCTTTATTCCAGTTCTTGCAAATTTAAATTTTATTCAAAACCTAAATTACCAGCTTATCATCCATGCCAGTAATTGGTTGACAGAGCTTGAATGTCCATTATATTCACAAAAGTTGACTATGCACAAACTCAGAGCTCGGATATCTTATTTAAAAAAACCAAGCAAGAACAAGGATGCACATATTTCTTGTTTTCATCCAAAAGATCAGGGGTAAGAGTGGGAAAACACCATCAAAGTTGAGCAGCAGCCGCAGCATTTTATTACATTTTGAATTAAATTACATGGACACAAGCAAAATGAGGAGAAAATCATATTCTGATTGGCCCACACAAAGTTGGAAACACATTCACCTTCTTAAACTGCATTATGTTGCATAAGCAACAATAAGAAAAACTTTTATGTTCCTGCAGTTACAAGCCATGTTTGCAGACATTTGGTGAATTTTCGGTGGAGAAGGATCCAAGATATTCTATTTTCTAACAATCACTATCTGTAAATAAAACTGGTGTGTAGAATAGTTCTTTTAAGACTCTTCAGGAACTACTTCAAGGTTCTCTGGAGGTGTCTACTAAGCTAAGATTCACAAAGACCTATGCACCCTAGTGTTGTGATTTTCTTTCCATTTTTATTGTGTAGATGCCTTGCTCTTGTTTTCTTGTTTTAGTGATTTCTATAATCTAAGGCCCTTTCTGGGTCTTGGTTGCAGATGCTTTTGGCAAAAGCACCACTTAGACAGTTTAGTTAAAAGCTTGTGGTACTTCCGAACTGCTTTGACCGTTTGGTCACATTAACACTTTGAAAGAAGCTTTTGACTGCTTTTAATCTAAAGAATACTGTTTCCAACAACAATCAACCACGAGGTCAAACAAGCTGTGTTTCTGCTAAAAGAAACACACTTTTAGAATTTCTCTTTTTTTTTCTTATAGAAAAACGTGCATAACTAGAGACCTCCGTGATTTAAAAATAAAAGACTTCATGATTCTTGGGGGGGGCAGCAGTAAAGGAATGTCATGGGGAAACCTCTATTAATAGAGCAAACAACTAAGATATCGAAATGAACAAACCTCAACTGTCCGAAGTTCATTGAGCAAGGATTCTGATGGATTTGTAATCGTCAGGAATATATGAGACCGCTGAAATAGATGTTGCAGTAAATTAATAAAAGGATGACTGGAAGGTGTTATCCATCACAATATCAAAAAGTATCAATAATATAAATATATAACCACTCACATAACTATCAAGAAGTTTTTGAAGTTCAAACTGCACTTTCCCCAACATTAGCAACACCCTACCTGCAGAAAAAATGTAGCTTTATTACAGAAGGACCAGTATGCTGACTTCAAAAATTAAAAATCACGACAACATGCTTAGTACTAGAATTGAACTGAGAGAAAGCAATCTCCCCATCCAAAATAAAGGAAAAGGAAAAAGAGAAACACAAATTAAGGTCCACGAGCAAACACAGATGGATTGCCTGAATAGGTACCTCACCACCAACAAAATAAAAAATTTGATATGATACTTGTAAATATGACAACAGCCTATCTAAACAAAACTAACAGTCACATCCACAAAATTGGAATGTCTATTTGCACAAATGAAATGAGAGATATTTTTAGCTGATAAGTTTTGCTTGCGGGCATATGTACATGTCTTAGAGTTGAATGTTATCTGACTCAAATACAAAAGAAAAAAAATGGCACATGATTTTATTAATGATGAGCTAATAACTAATCAGCTCAAACTAAAGGAATAATCACTCATAAGCTCACAAACATGACCATTATTAAGGGGACAGATTGTCAGGTGTATAAAAATACATTCAATTTGAAGTAAAACAACTACGGACCACTTGGATGACTGAATTAATAGACCCTCTCATCCCACATTTGCAATCAGCAACTTTATTATCAAAAAGAAAATGCCATGAATTTGAGAGAAAGCCAAAGTCCATATTTTTGTTTCATTATATCTTTTCCAGATTGATGAAAAGTGTGACTTTCAATGACAAGGTGTTAACTATAAAATTCCAGGCTACAATTTAGAAAGCATGCCATGACATGGAATGCATCTCAAAAAATTTGAAGGACAGCCTGCATCTTAATTTATCTTGTTTCACTCTTTCACAGTTTCACTTACCACTTCCTTCATCATCATGTAATGCTGTTTTCTCCGACAGACAAGAACCCATTTCCCGCAATGACTCTGAGAATTCTGAAAGTGCAGATGGGAGTCAAATTGGAGAATTCTTCGACACAAAAAAAAAAAGATTGCCAAACCGTGTATACTACAATAATTCAAGTTATACATGACATGTAAACAACCACATGCATATATCATAGTTTAATTTAACGAAACCAGTTAACATAAACAATCACACGATTACATAAGCAATGCATTAACAAGGAAAGGTCAATATAGCTACCGAGAGTAAACGTAATACCAGATGACAAAATACAGTAACACTATTGTAGGTAAAGTTATAAAAAATTATTTTCAACAGTGTAAATTCAGATATTATTAATGAAAATCAGCAACATTTTCAGACTCAAAATAAATCAAATAGTTCAAAATTAAGCTCACTATTTGAACCCAAAACAAATTCTATTTGGAAACGGCCGAATAACAAAAGCTACAAAGACTAGTAGTTTTATACCATATGCACTGTTTGCTGTTGCTGCAGCTGCAGAAAGTAAACTATCATAGCAATTCTTCATGTCTTTCATATCCTGCAAAAAAAAAAACAATAAAAATCAAAATTAGAGACAACAAAAAAAAAATTCAAGGAAAATTCAATCCCCAAAAGTTAACACCTAAAAGGATCTAAATTTCTAATTAACAAAAAAAAATCAGATATTTCAATTATTTAATAAAATAAAATAAATTACGTCTTCCGGAGTTAATTTTTCTCGCAAATTGAACGGGAAAAAAAGAATTAATGTTAAAAATTAGTAATCAAGATTAACAAGAGTTTAGAGGAGCTTAAAGAGAGAGTATTAACTGGTCGAGCTAAAGAAAAAGAAAAGGATCAACTCCAAAAACATAGAAAAGAGAGGAAAAGAGTACCTGAGCAGCTTGAGCGAGCTCATCTAACTGAGCAGGAGGTAAGAAGTCAATTTTGTCCTTCGGTTCGCTTCTTCTGAGTCTAAATCCTCTCAGTTTGGACTTCATTTTCCTCAAAACCCTAATTACAGTGAAAGATTCACAAAGCGAAGCAGAGAGAATTCGAATTCAGCGGATTTTAGAAAGAGAGTTAATTAGGTAGAGAGAGAGAGAGACAGAGAGAGAGATTCAATTCGATAGTCTCAACGACATTGAGGGAGGAGAAAAAAAAGGAAAGAGAGGAAAAAAACTGTTTTGGTCAAAAACGACTTGTAACTGATTAAAATTTAGAAAACGAGCAAATAAAGCTTTTTTTCAAAGAAATAGTGGGGTTTTTATAATGCCTCTCGCAAGCATTGAGAGCTACAGTTTATTGGGCGGCACGTGCTAGTATCTGGGTAGTTTGGTAATTCAAAGGGAATGAGCTGATTTGATACTGTGACGCGTGGGAGATTCATGGGGTGGTATGTGGTTTTGGTTGTAGGAAGGAGGCTAGTCAAAGTCAGATATTGCTGACAAGGAAAGAAAGAGAAGCAAAGAGTTCTAGAAACTAAAACCATCGTTCGTTTTGACCGATAATGGATTTGGGCAGATCTTCAGTTTCGGTATTTACCATTTTAACCCTTATTTGTTAACATATTTTGGATTTGGTGGCTTGGGCAATTCTTATTTGAAGTCAATATATATATATATATATATATATATATATATATATATATATATATATATATATATATATATATATATATGATTTTTCCGTCTTTTGTGTTTTTATTTGGTTTAGTTACTAGTTGCATCACCCGCGCATTGCATCACCCGTACGATGCCGCGGGTCAATAATTTTTTCATAAAAATATTAAAAAAAAATTAAGATCTAAAAATATTAGGTCTTTTTACAAAGTTATACCCAAGAGTCTTGGGTGTAGCTGCAACGCTTGATCCAAGAGTAATATTTATAATATTAATAATAACATTAAACTTGCATGATCCAAGTTTAAGTGGGTCTGAATACAATACCAGACCTAATAGTCTTGGATGTGCGTCTGGCTGCAAGGTCGTGTCATAAAAGTGTGATAATTAAAAAAAACAAAGAAAAAAACCAAAATGAAAAAAAAAATTAATGAAGAAAAAGAAAAAAAATCTGAATTAACTGGGTTAACACTTCAAACCGGGTTAACCCTTCAAACCTTGGATTTGTATCGTGAAAGTTTGATAACTAAATAGAAAAAAAAATTGACAGGTTAACATAAAATTAACTAGGCTAACCCGTCAAATCAGGTTAACCCATTTGAACATTAACAAACTAAATTAAATAAAAATAATAATTAAATAAATAAATAAAAAGACATCAGTCATTTCACTGTGTACTACAGTGCGCAGTCCACAGTTTAAGGTATAAAAACAGCAAAAAAGCAAAAAGAAAAACTAAAGCCATCATTCGATAACTAAATAGAAAAAAAAAATTTAATATTGATGAACTAAATTAAATAAAAAAAATATTAAATAAAAAGAAACAATAAAAGAAAAAAATTATAAGAAGAAAAAATCTAACAAAGAAAAAGAAAAAAAAAATCTAAATTAACTGAGTTAACCCGTCAAACCTAAGATCCGTGTCATGAAAGTCTGATAACTAAATAGAAAAAAATTTAATATCAACAAACTAAAAAAAAATTAATTAAAAAAAGACATAAAAAAAGCAAAAAAAAAAAACTAAAGGTTACAGCCTTTTCACTGTGGACTGCATACAATATTAAAAGATGAAATCGGAAGAACAAAACTAATGAGAAAAAAAGAAAAAAATCTGAATTAACGGGGTTAACCTGCCAAATCAGATTAACTTGTCAAACATGGAATTCGTGTCATGCAAGTGCGATAACTAAATAGAAAAAAGATTTATTATTAATGAAATAAATTTTAAAAAAATATTAATTAAAAAGAAAAAAGCAAAGAGAAAAAAAACCTATAGGAAGAAAAAAACTAATGAAGAAAAAGAAAAACAATCTGAATAAACTGAGTTAACCTGTCAAACCTGGGATCCATGTCATAAAAGTCTGATAATTAAATATAAAAAATTTTATATTAAAAAATTAAATTCAAAAAAATTAATTAAAAAAGACAAAAAAAACTAAAGGCATCAGCTTTTTCACCGTGGACTGTACTATGCAATCTACAGTAAAAGGCTTAAAAAGGAAAAGAGAAAAAAAAATAAAGGCACACGCCACGGGTTAAATTTTTTTTCTTGCATAAAAAATATTAAAAAAGAGTAAGATCTAAGAGTGTTAGGTCTTTCTGCAAAGATATGCCTAAGAGCCTTTGGTTCAGCTGTAATGCTTAACCCAAGAGTAATATTTATAATATTAATAATAGTATTCAACTTACATGACTCAAGTTTAAGTGAGTCTGGCTGCAACACCGGACCCAAGAGCCTTGAATGTGGGTCTGGCTGCAAGGTCGTGTCATAAAAGTATGATAATTAAATAGATTAATTAAAAAAACAAAGAAAAAAAATCAACAGGAAGAAAAAAATTAATGAAGAAAAAGAAAAGAATCTAAATTAACTGGGTTAACCCTTCAAACCAAGTTAACCCATCAAACCTGGGATTCGCCTCATGAAAGTTTGATAACTAAATAGAAAAAAAAATTAACGGGTTAACCCATCAAGCCTGGGATACGTATCATGAAAGTCTGATAATTAAATAGAAAGAAATTTAACATTAAAAAACTAAACTAAACGAAAAAAATTAATTAAAAAGAAAAAAAGCAAAAAACAAATTTCAGATTAACTCATCAAACTTTAAAAAAAGCAAAAAAAATTCTGAGTTAACTCGTCAAACCAGGTTAACCAGCCAAACTCGGGATTCGTGTCATGAAAGTCTGATAACTAAAAAAAAATTAACATTAACAAACAAAATTAAACAAAAAAATTCATTAAAAGAAAAAAAACACAAAGAAAAAAAGCAAAAAAAAAACCTATAAAGGTATAAAAAGCAAAAAAAATAGAAAAAAATATTTAAAACTAAAAAAATAGCTTAGCGTTTCACTTTAAACTTTAAAAAACTAAAAAAAAATTCTGAGTTAACTCGTCAAACCAGGTTAACCAGCCAAACTCGGGATTCGTGTCATGAAAGTCTGATAACTAAAAAAAAATTAACATTAACAAACAAAATTAAACAAAAAAATTCATTAAAAGAAAAAAAACACAAAGAAAAAAAGCAAAAAAAAAACCTATAAAGGTATAAAAAGCAAAAAAAATAGAAAAAAATATTTAAAACTAAAAAAATAGCTTAGCGTTTCACTGTGGATTGCACAGTAAAATACTGAATAATTTTAGTATATGTTATTAATTAAAAAAAATTCAGATTAACTCATCAAACTCGGGATCCGTGTCATGAAAACCTAATAACTAAATTAAAAAATTAACATTAACAAAAAAAATTCATTAAAAAAACAAAAAAAAAGCAAAAAAAAAACCATAAAATCAAAGAAAACCAAAAGAAAAACAAAAAAAAAAGAAAAACAAAAAAAAAACGAAAAAAGAAAAAATAGAAAAAAATATTTTTTTAAAAAAATAACTTAGCGTTTCACTGTGGACTGTACAGTAAAATACTGAACAATTTTAGTATAAAGGTATAAAAAGCAAAAAAATAGAAAAAAATATTAAAAACAAAAAAAATAGCTTAGCGTTTCACTGTGGATTGTACAATAAAATACTGAACAGTTTTAGTATATGTTATTAATTAAAAAAAATATTCAGATTAACTCGTCAAACTCGGGATCCGTGTCATGAAAATCTAATAACTAAATAAAAAAATTAACATTAACAAAAAAAATTAAACAAAAAAAATTCATTAGAAAAAGCACAAAAAAAGCAAAAACAAAACCCATAAAAGCAAAGAAAACAAAAAAAAATAATAATAAAATAAAAACAGAAAAAAAAAAAGAAAAAAATATTAAAAACAAAAAAAAATAGCTTAGCGTTTCACTGTGGACTTCACAGTAAAATACTGAACAATTTTAGTATATTGTATTAATTAAGAAAAATCTAATAACTAAATAAAAAAAATTAACATTAACAAAAAGAAATTAAACAAAAAAATTCATTAAAAAAAGCACAAAAAAAGCAAAAAAAAACCCAGAAAAGAAAACCAAAAAAAGAAAAATAGAAAAAAAAAAGAAAAGAAAAAGAAAAAGAAAAAGAAAAAAAACGAAAAAAAAAGAGAAGTAGAAGACTGTTAAGCGTTTCATTGTGGATTTGTACAGTAAAACACTAAGCAGTTTTAGTTTATTCTTAATTCAGAGTTTTTTTTGTTAAATTTATTTTTTTAAAATAAAATTTATTTTTTTAAAATAAAATTTATTTTTAAATTAAATAAAATTAATTAATTAAATATAAATGGATACTTACTTCATTATTATATTTTGTTTGATTTACTATTCAAGGAGAGTTTTCAATATTTTTTTTTTTATATATATATATAGCTCATTCTTTTAGTTAAATATTGGAAGATATTTTCATGGTTTATTTGTTATCATTGTTTTTAATTTAAATTAAACTATTAAATTAATTGATTTTATTGGATATATAATCGAGTACTAGGTTTTTCTTGTTTTATTTTTAAACACTATTGTAGCAAGAATTTTATTTCTTTTTACATTAAAAAAATCGAATCGGCCTACAGCGCAGTGTACATTCCCATTCTAGTATTACTCTAAATTCTATTGTATTTTATTACAATTATGAAATTGTACTGATGAATTTAATAATATACAATCTTAATTTCAACTAGAGGTATCTTTATGGGTTGTTTATTGAGCTAATTTTACTCTCTCTCTTTTTTAAAATTTTAGGCTGAAACTTTTAAATTTTGAGAAAAAATCCAAACTTTTTCTATGATTATATTTTTTTTTAGCTCATGAATTATATTTTAATCAAATTTGTTATATTATAATTGATCTAAAATTGAAATGGTATTAAAGAATACCAAATTTATTTTGAATTTTATTTTATCAAATATATTATAATTGATCTAAAATTGAAATGGTATTAAAGAATACCAAATTTATTTTGAATTTTATTTTATCAAATATATTATGAAAGCCACATCCATATTGATCGATTCAAAAATCAAAATTACTCCATTAATTTTCTTTTCTAAGATGAAGTTGCATATAATTTTGAAGATATTTCATTGAAGTAATCCTGTAAAATTTATATCATGTGCCCCTATAAGAAAATAATAAGAAGAGAAGTCTGTAAAAAGTGTAGCTCAACTGGTTAGACTCTAGGTTTGCTCTTCAAAGATCACCGGTTCGAATCTCACAAATTATAGGGCTACTGAAGGCTTATATGGTTGTTAGCTTTCAGGGTCCGTAGAATTAGTCAATGTGCGCGCAAGCTGGCCTGAACACCCATATTAATAAAAAAAAATCATGTACCAACAAAACATTTATTAAAAAAAAAACTCATTTTTTCCCTAACACCAGAACAGTGTTACACTGCCTTTTTGAGGGGAAAGACAAAAGTAAAAAAAAAAAGAAAAAAAAAAGGGTGCCAAGGAAGGTTATGACCTCATCCAAACACGTTCTAAAGAAAGAAAAAGTATAAAAGACCAGTCTAACAAGTAAAAGGCAAGATTTAGACCTTAATTAAACAAATATTAGATTGAAATTTTTTATTAAGTTCACTTCTTCAAGCATGACAAGTTTGGCCGACTACTTACAAGATTTTTATTTTCTTTAATTATTCAGGTGATGCAATACTAAGACGCGATTAAGGTTTCCTTCCATTTCTTTCACATGATAAATTTGACTTGAAGACTCCAAAATCGTTTTTGTCCCCTTTTTTTACAAGGAAATCGTATTTTTTTAAATTTTTAATTAAAAATTATTTTTTTATATTTTCATATCATTTTAATCTACTGATTTTAAAAATAATTTTTTAAAATAAAAAAAATATTATTTTAATATATATATAAGTGAAAAATAATTTAAATCATAACTATTGTCATCATCTCAAACAAATTATTAGTGCGGGAGTCGCAATAATATCAGCAATGATGCATCTATGTGTATATATAGACAATATATTCATGATACGCCATTGTGGATGAGAAATTATTTAATAACTTAAAAGTTGTAATTATCTTTAAAAAAGTCTGTCATGAAAGTTATACATGGATCTTATCATGATGTGAGAGAGAGAAATATAATTTCTGATATACTGAACAATTTTTCTATTTACATAGTCATTCTAATATACAATTATTCGTAGGTATTTTTCAAGATTTGAACATGATGTTTTGTAATAAAATTTTTCAAAATTAAACCATGAA
>Ga0325403_1004053_pt1 | contig 13546 bp, 9 predicted proteins | sample PopdelMetagenome_19_FD_205665 | JGI IMG/M metagenome (GOLD analysis project Ga0325403, IMG submission 205665) | Populus deltoides microbial communities from Bellville, Georgia, United States - Xylem-PdKOR-R4 | ecosystem: Host-associated > Plants > Phyllosphere > Stem > Wood/Secondary xylem...
GAAAACTTGTAGCCTCGTGTCTTATCTTTCTAACGAGACTAATCTCGCTTAAATTGGAGTTCTATAACTCCAGATATAATTAAACATCTGAGGAGAGGTCAGACAGTAACAGTTCAAAAACGAGACAATAACAATTGGACAGTAACAGTCCAAATGTTTATTGATGAGCAATTTTGACTATCTTAGAGGCAGAACCGGGTTTCCTTCCTTCAAAGAACTTGTATCTTCATGTCTTAGCTTACCAATGAGACTAATCTCACTTGAATCAGAGTTCTATAACTCCATATATGGTTAAAAATCTGAGGAGAGGTCGGACAATAACAATTCAATGTCTAGACAGTGACTGTTCAAGATTTAAACAGAAACAGTTCAAATATAAAGAAAGGAATGATAAATGTGGTTGGACAAAGAACAATAATATTAATGGGTGAAATGAGAAAAACATAAAATATTAAGAAATGACTAAAAGAAAGACTTATTGGTTGTTGATATGGTTATTATAAAACATATCCTTGAGTGAGGAAAATTTATGAGACAAACCTGTGATTTGTAGGAAGGACCACAGGCGTGGCGCAACAGCAGCAGCAGGGGAGCACGAGTAGAGCTTCTATTGCAGGTAGGTGATCCGCACTTATACTTTCTAGTTAAATTCTATGATTTAATATGTTATTGATGTGAGATGTGAATTACCGAACGTTGGATATTAGGAGAAAGGAGGAAAGTTTGTGTAATGATGCCGATATTTTGGATAGTATTCTGAATGTATGTGTACTCAAGGTGAATGGTTGTTGTGTGAATTGCCAAGTGATGAAATTATCATTGACAAAGGAATTATGAGAATTGTGATTTGGGGCGTGAACTAGCATACATTTAGTGCATGTTAGGATCTCGGGTAAGGGGATCGCCATGTTTGGACTAACATACATTTAGTGTATGTTAGGATCCCGGGTAAGGGGATCAAGATGTATTGACTAGCATACATTTAGTGTATGTTAGGATCCCGGGTAAGGGGATCACCATGTATTGACTAGCATACATTTAGTGTATGTTAGGATCCCGGGTAAGGGGATCACCTTGCATCGACTCCTACGTGGTGATGATGATAACAGTGAAAGTGGTATCGGTAATGTGTTAAGCGGAAATAATCATAGGTGGTCTTATGAGATCTTAAATGGAGGTTGATAATGGAGGAGGAAAAGGCTTTTAGTAGTAGAAGGAGAAAGAGTTTCCAATGAAAACCAAAAGGGAGAAGTGAATAAAATATGAATGCATGTTTGGCTTTTTAAATTGCTGGATATTTGTATTGCTATATTATTGTGATATTCATATTTCAATAATATGTATTTTGTTTTCAGGGCCATTGCATGCACGATAGGAGTAGATTCTAGCTTGGGTTCACTTTTTGTAATTTAGGTTCTAGGGAGTATACCCTTGTATTTGGTAATATTACATCTTTTATATAACTCAATTTGTATGATTGATGTTTAAAATTGAATAGATGAATTTAATTCTATAGTTTGTATAACCATGTTCCATGTATGCATGTTTATATCTTTATCCATCCATAATGATAATTGTTGTACAATGTATATCATAAACATTGTGGTTGATATGAAGGATGATGTTTGTGGGATTGAGACCCAGGATGATTGGGTTGAATTGAGTTAGAAGATGCAGTGTATTAGAAGTGTAAACAGGTCGTATGTCGATAATTTGGGAACTCCCGGTATAGGGGAGACTCCGTGGAAATTTTGGTAGACTTTAATACAAACGCCATGAATAGATATAGAAAAAAAAATAATCACTTTGTTTATCAGTTAACTTGAGATCATTGCTTTATCCCGGATATGGGGATGTTACAATAATATCCTTTGAATTGCTCATTCAAATGATTCATAACAACTTGACATTCACTGCAACATAATATCAAACCCTTCATGATACTCGTATAAGCATTCCTAATAGTTTAATATTCAGTGAACACGATAATAGATCATTTGTAATACACAAACAAAACATTCCATAACAATTTAGCATTCAGTAACACAACAGTACACCCTTCGTATTACTCATCCAACCATTCATGACAATTAATATTCAATACAATACAATAATAGATACCCTGTAATACTTATACAACCATTCGTGATAATTAACATTCAGTATAATGCAACGAGATGGATGACCAAGTTTGATTATTATAATTAACCTCGGTAATAGATGAATTATTAAGGGTGGTGTTACATAAGTAAGGAGAAATAAAATAATTGTACTCTTCTGGACCGTTAATGAAAAGTAACATTAATATTCTTTTAATTATCCATTTCTATGTTTTTAAATTAGTTATAATGCTTCAAATTTTCTTGTGTTGTAACAAGGACGTCACCCAACAAGGTACGTAAGGAAAGCTAGTCCATGGCTCACACCTTTTGAAAAGAACTATATTCGCTTGTTATTAGTGTTATGTATTTTGTAGGAATGAATGTACTAGTTGTATAGTTACCATTTGACACCTTTGGAATGAATGGTATCGATAACTGTAATGGAACACTGACACGAATGTATGGACGTGTAAACATGATGCTATAAGTTCATGTATGTGGTATTCTCTTTTATGAGAATGTTGTATGGTGAAATCACTTTAGTATTGTACTACACTAAGAAATAAATTCTATTACGATAAACCCCTGAATACCGTTGCAAGAATGTGTACTGTCATTATTTATGGGATGTTGATTTACATTACCCTATGTAGGTTGTGTCTTACTAATGAATGGAACGCATTTATAATTTTGCAGAATGATATTGTGAAAGAATCAATAATCTGATGACAAAAAAAAATTTCACCATTGATTTTGGCTTTGATAAAACCGTTTTTTAAAAAATCACTATAACATGGTAATATATATCCTCTGTAATGCTCATTCAAGCGATTCATAATAATTTGACATTCACTGTATCATAAGAGTAGATCCTTTGTAATACTCATACAAATATTCGGTGACAATTTAACATTCAATATAACACAATAATAGATCTTTTATAATACTTAAACAAACATTTCATAACAATTTTGCATTCTGTTTAATGCAACAATAGATCCTTCGTAATACTCATATAACCACTTGTGACAATTAACGTTCAATATAATATAACAATAGATCTTTTGTAACACTCATACAACATTCCTAATAATTTAGAATTATGTATAACACAACAATAGATTCTTTGTAATACTCATACAACCACTAGTGACAACTAATGTTCAGTATAATATAACGATAGATCCTTCGTAACACTCATACAATATTCGTAACAATTTAGCATTTTGTATAACACAATAGATTCTTCGTAATACTCATATAAACATTTCGTGATAGTTTAGCATTCAATATAACACAACAATAGATCCTTTGTAATACTCAAACAAACATTTCATAGTAGTTTAGCATTCAGTTTAACGCAACAATAGATTCTTCATAATACTCATACAACCATTCATGACAGTTAACATTCAATATAATACAATAATAGATCTTTTGTAACAATTTGACTTTAAAAACTAATGTTATGCTAGGAGGGGGTGGAAGTCACCTACTTGTTCCTCCTGTGGGGTGTCCTTGCCTTGTCGAAGGTCCAATCCCAGTCGCACCACCTAAACATATCAATGATCACAAGCAGCTCATTTGCATTCGGTAATTACATAACTCATCACCATACATATTTCAAGAATACTCATATTCACAATCAAAAGTTCCACATGTTATACAACCATACAATGAAATCGTTACTAACATTTAAGTAAATTCTGTTATGGAGGTCTGTTGCAGAAAATTGACAAGGAAAGTTGGTTCGCTGGTGGCACAGAATTCAACAACAAAAACTATTTTGTTGCTGCCACACAATTCAGCAGCAAAAATTGGTTCACTACTGACATAGAATTCGACAGCAAAAACAAATTCACTGTTAACACAGAATTCGACAGTGAACACTGGTTTGCTCGTGAAACAGAAATCAGTAGCGAAAATTGATTCTCTGATGACATAGAAATCAACATAAATAACAAGCGCATTTAGGCTTCAGCTGACTCAAAAACAGTTGATGAAAACTGAGCCGCTGCCAACTCAAAAATCATTAATGCAACACAGTTTCACGGCTGACGTTAAAATCGTCAGCACATATAGTTCACAGTTGACACAGAAATCATTGATAAAAACTAAGTCAATGTCAACTCAGAAGTCATCAACGTAACACAGCTTCATAGCTGACACTAACATCGTTAGCTTACATATTCTATTATTGAGGTAGATATTGTTGATGAAAACTGAGTCGCAGCCGACCCAGAATTCGTTAACACAATCCATATTGAATCGGCAGCGGCGATGGAGTTACTTCTGGTTCTACTTCTTTCTTTCAAACAAGTGTAAGGTTTACACTAGGCTTTTCCCCTTACCAACGTTTCTCAACCTATTTGAATGTGGAACCTCACTGAACCACACTCCGTTCATCATACATTATCAAGTAACACAAAACATCTATGTATATTCATCTACCAAGATTTTCTTTTTCCCAATCATCTCTTTCAATATCAGCCCCAAACATTATCACAACCATACATTCTTACATTCATATTTGTATCATTGCAATGTATTTACACAAGTAATAACAGTTCTAACATACATATCCTTATTCTTGGCCAAAGCATATTTACCTCTCTTTTTATCAATCTTTTGCATGCATTTCACCAAGTCTAACACAATAATATTCCCAACAACGTGTCATGCTCATACATATAACCATTTGATTCTTAAATGAACAAGCTCATCCATTACACACATAATTTCAAGGCATTAACATGGTGTGGTTTTAGTTTCAGTTTTCATATGTTTCTAAGGTTCAAATGACTATACAATTCTATACATACCCCTTTCAAACACAAGTTCTTCTATCATACATGCAAGAATCAAGACAATAACGCCATCATGCATTCTATTTTAGTTCAAGTATGTCCTTAAGAGTTCAACAAGATCATAATTTCTGCATTTCTTCATCTCATTTCACATTTCATTCAAGTTTATCAATCATTCATTGGAAGTCAAGACATTAACATCAATACATATTCTACCTTAGATCACCAATTTGGTCGACCCTTTTTACACCCTCAAAATCACTCATACTCACTTAGATTTCTTTGGTAAGAGTCTGCATATGAGTTCTTATATTCATCATTCCACTTAGATCTTTCATTTAATTATTTCTGAAACTATGAGTGCATGAACATTAAACCTTCTACTTTGGGGGTTTCATCCCCTCTTTGTTCTGAAATCGTGAGGCAGCAACCAGCCAAGGAAGAATATTTTTCTTACCTCATGTTTTTGATAACTTTAGCGCGGGTTTTGGTGATATGGTTCTTTCCTCAATCTCAGTTTTTCCTTCTCTTCTATCTTTGTTATACAGCGGGTCTGTTACACTCCCTTTCCTCTCATGGTTTCAGTCATTAACCTATCTCCTTAGCTTTCTTCTTCTTTAAACACTCAAGGCAAGGGACATGCAACTGGTGTAGGGGGGTCTTTTTCTTTGAGAGGGTGGTTGTTGTTGTAGTCAAAGTTGCTAGCTGGTTGTGGGGAAGGGGCTTATACTTCTTCTCTTTCCATGGCTTCGGCCACTTCTATTTTTCTCTTGGTCACCCTTCTTCTTCAGCGTTCAAAAGTGGTGCATGCAGTTGGGTTGTAGGGTTTTGCTTTGGGAAAGAGGGAGATTGTTGCAGCCAAGGATGCTGGCTGGCAGTTTTTGGGGAGAGCAAAGGTCATTCTCTCTACTCTGCTGCATTTATACTGTGTCGCTGCCAATCCAGAAATCGGCAGCAACGATGGAGTCGTTTCTAGCTTTACTTTTTGTGTGTTAGGTGTTTACAGATGTGGTGATAGGTATGCTGCAAATGAACGCATATCAAATGCATGTTTTGTTTGATTCCAGTGCCTGTCACTCCTTTATAGCTAATAAAAATGTAACCAAACTGAGTAAGGAAACAAAAAGGGTAGAAAAAGGGTTTATTATTGGGTCACCTTTAGGTGAAACTATAGAGATAAATGTTGTATTTGAAGGGGTGAGAATTAACATTAACGGCTGTGAACTAGAAGTAGATTTAATACCTTTAGAATTAAGTGATTTTGACATAATTCTAGGCATAAATTGGATGGGTAGAAATAAGGCTCGACTAGAGTGCTTCATAAAAACAGTGACCTTGCAAAGGGCTATAGGTGAAACAATAGTCTTTAAGGGGGAGAGAATTTCCAACCCAACAAACATAATCTCGATTATGGATGCGAGAAAACTACTAAAGAAGGGTTATACAACATACCTTGCTTATGTGATAAACTTGGAGAAGGGTAAGATAGGATTGTCTAACATTCCGATTGTGAGGGAATTTTCAGATGTATTTCCAAAATAATTGTCGGGACTACCTCTAGAAAGAGAAGTTGAAGTCGCCATCGACATATTGTTGGGGGTGTCTCCTATAGCTCAACCACCATATAGAATGGCTTCTAAGGAATTATATGAGTAGAAAATTCAATTACAAGAAATTTTAGAAAAAGGGTTTATACGACCAAGCAACTCACCTTGGGGGGCGCTTGTGCTATTTGTGAAGAAAAAGGATGGAACCCTTAGGCTTTGCATAGATTACTGCCAACTTAATAAAGTGACGGTAAAGAATAGATATCCACTTTCATGGTTAAATGATTTATTTGATCAGTTGAAAGGGGTTAGAGTATTTTCAAAGATTGATTTGAGGTCAAGATACTACCAGATGTGAATAAAAAGGCAAAATGTGCCAAAAACTGCCTTCAGAACTCCCTACGGACACTTCGAGTTCTTAGTGCTACCATTCGGATTAACTAATACTCTAGCACATTTTATGGATTTAATGAACTGATTATTCCAACCGTACCTTGATAAGTTTGTCGCCGTATACATTGATGACACTTTGGTTTACTCCAAATCCTATGAGGAGCATGAACAACACCTGAGACAGACACTACAGACTCTGAGGAGTCGCTAGTTGTATGCCAAGTTGGACAAATGTGACTTCTGGTTAAAAAAAAGTAAACTTTTTAGGGTATGTAGTGTCTTCAGAAGGCATTTTTATAGACCCTCAGAAGGTGGAAGCAGTTATGAGATAGGAAAGACCTATTATGGTAACTAAAATCCATAGTTTTCTTGGATTGACAGGATATTATAGAAGGTTTATTAAACTGTTTTCAACAATAGCAACTCTATTGACATAGCTCACTAGAAAGAATATAAGATGGGAGTGGTCAAAGGAGTGTGAAAAGAGCTTTCAAGAATTGAAGAGAAGGCTTACTACTGCCCCCGTACTAATCCTTCCATTAAGAACAGAAGGCTTTGTAGTCTACAACGATGCCTCAAGGAAAGGACTAATTTGTGCCTTAATGCAGCATGGAAGAGTAGTTGCTTATGCATCGAGACAACTAAAGATTCATGAAATCAACTACCCAATTCATGACCTAGAATTGGCAACGATAGTTTTTTCCTTACGAGTATGAAGACACTACTTGTATGGATCTCAGGTTCAAATCTTTACAGATCACAAGAGTTTGAAGTATGTGATGTCGCAAAAGAAGTTGAACATGTGGCAACAAAGATGGGTAGAATTAATAAAAGACTACAACTGTAGTATAGAATACCATCCGGGAAAAGCGAATGCAGTCTCTGATGCCCTCAGTCGTAAAAGCAAGGTAGTTATGGATGAACCATTAATCTGGGATGAGAAAACCTTGATTGAGCTAAAGAGATTTGGGGCAATATTAAATGTGAGTCCGGAAGGATCCTTGATGGCTCAACTAAGGGTGAAGTCAGGGTATCAAGAGCAAATATTAAAGGCACAAAAGATTGATGATGAAGTGAAGAAGTAAATTGGAATCGGGGAGTGAATCTCTTTTTTGAATAGGGGATAATGGAATTGTGATGTTGGGGCGATGCATGTATGTGCTTGACAACGAAGTCCTTAAACAAAAGTTACTATAAAAGGCTCACGAGTCGAAACTCACGGTGCATCCGGGTAGTACTAATTTGAAACTCACGCCTTTGGCCAAATATACAACGTGCCATGGGAACAAATTTGAACATCAGCATGGCTTTCCATTCTTAGATTGATGGCCAATATGAGAGAATTATCCAAATCCTAGAGGATTTACTAAGGGCATGTGCTTTGGAATTTGATGGAAACTAGGAGGAACATCTATCACTGGTAGAATTTACATATAACAACAGTCATCAGGCAACAATTAGGATGGCTCCCTTTGAAGCCTTTTATGGCTGAAAATATAGGACACCCTTGTGTTGGGAAGAAGTAGGGGATAAAAGGTTGTATGGGGAAGAATTGGTGCAGGTTATCACTAAAAAAATGAGGGTTATTAAAGATCGAATGAAGGCAGCTCAGGATAGACAAAAAAAATATGTGGATATTTGAAGGAGACCCCTCGAGTTTAGTCCTAGGGATAAAGTGTTTTTAAAGGTAGCTTCATGGAAGCATATGTTGAGATTTGGGATGAAGGGAAAGTTAGCTCCGATGTACATCAAACCATTTGAGATCTTGAGATGTATTAGGACCGTTGCATATAAAATAAACTTGCCCTCATAATTGGCCAAGGTTCACAATGTATTTCATGTTTCTTTGCTGCGAAAAGCGAACATAGACCCTTCACGAGTATTACCTCAAGTTCCAGTAGAGGTTAAAGAAGACGTAACACTTGAGGTGAAACCAATAAGAATACTTGACTGGGTGAAAAGGAGATTCGCAATAAGAAAATTCCTATCATTAGAGTTTTATGGTGAAACTCCTAATTTGAGGAAGAAACATGGGAAAGAAAATCTGAGATGAAGCAAAAAGATCCCAATTTGTTAGTATGATATCCAAATTTCAAGGTCAAAATTTCTTATTAAGAGGGGAGAATGTAAACCCCAAGTTGAAATTTATTAGAAAATGAAAGTGTTTCAATACTTATAGGGTGAAATCCAAATAAGTAAATAAATTATGAAGTCAAATATTTTACGAAAATGTGGGTATGAAAACTAACAAATGTTTAAGGACTAAAATGTGTGAAGGAAAGGATAAGGGAGAGATGTTAAACAAATTGTGAAATGAAGGACTAAAGCACACAAAAAGGAGAAATGTAATATTAGGAACAAATTTGGACAATTTCCAAACAAGACCTAGGGTATTTATTAGGGAGTATAAATACATTGAGAAAAAGAATTCATGACCTTTCTTCTCCCTCATATTCGGCCAGAACATCAAGAGAAAGAGAAAGGATTGGCCTCCCTCTTCTTGCACACATTTCTCACCCAAAAACACCTTACATGTATACACCCTAAACACCTACATGAGAGGAGAGTAATTAGGAAGTGTGGAGCCATAAAATCTTGAGGTTTGGATGGCATAAGGGCCAGCTGAAACAGTGATAAAAAGGAGAAGAAAAATGAAAAAGAAGAAGAAGAAAACCATTAAGAAAACACCCTCAATCTTTGGATAAAATCGTGAGGTAAGGATAAATCCTTGCTCTTCTATTGTTAATTTGGTTCAATTTTAATCCAAAGGGAGAAAACCCTAAAAGAAATAATCTAGGGTTCCTAGAACTTCATGATTTTGAAAGACCAAGTGATGAAATTAGAAGGTTGAATAAGAAGTTAAACATTTTCAGATTCTATGACAAAAGAAAGTGATAGAAATTAGGGGAACAAACCCTCTTTAGGGGCGGCCATGAAAGGAGAAAGAAAGAGAATAGAAATTTGATATTAATCCTTGTTAATTATGACTTTACATAGTTATCCTAAGGTTAAATCAAGGGCTGAAACAAAAACCTAAACATGTTAGTATGTTACTTTCATTACAAATATGCAAGTATAGAAATTATGCTAGTGTTAGCTTCAGAGGTTGATGTGTATTGATTTCATATCAACATATAAATATGATGAGTTAATGTGTTGATTTGCATGAATGAAATTGGGGGAAATTATGAGCTACATGTTTCGGCCTAGAGGAGAAGAAATTTCAGAGGAGTCTTTCAATCTTATTTTACGCTATTATGTGAATGTCTTATACTCCATGATGTGAGTTGATGGATGGTGTAGTAAATAGAATTATTTTGAGCATCTCTTTCCAATTTCTTATTGCATATAAATAATTGTGTTGATTCTTGAAGTTGTATGAAATATTACCACCATGAAAATCTAAAAAGAAATTGATGTCTTGATGAGGAATATAATTGAGTTGCTGGTCCCTATTAAATTTTATATGTGGTGGAGTCATAAGACGTTAAAAGTTCTTGAGAGATGATAAATTGATAACTACATACATGAGTTCAAGTCTAGATAGTTTTAGGGATTAGAATCACAACAAATGTTAGGCATAGAAGACAATTGAAATTGTTATAACTTTTCACATTGAAAGTTGTAGATAAATGTGTTAGCTAACATTTTGCACTATTCTTGCCTCAATTAGAGTTATAAATTTCCATATATGAGCAAAATACTAAAAGGAGGTCAGGCTGGAACCTACTGGACAAATTTGCTGTCTAACTTCTAGTTCGGTTTGGGATTTGATATTTATAGATTATGATGCATTTTCTTCATGAGGTTATAGGTAAATGTCTTACCTTTCAATTGGCATAAATTTCACTTTATTTAGAGTTATAGAACTCCATATATGAGCAAAATATTGAGAGGAGGTCAGGCTGGAACCTACTGGACATATTTGCTGTCTAACTTCTAGTTCAGTTTGGGATTTAATATTGACAGATTATGATGCATGATCCTTCATGAGATTGTGGATAAATGTGTTATATTTCTATTGACACAAAGTTTACTTTATTTTGAGTTATGAGACTCCAGTTATGAGTCATGGGACACTGATTTATGTTGACGCAAAACTAAGTAACAGGACACTGAATTTTGTTGACGCAAAAACTGAGTCATACGAAACTGATTTTTGTTGACACAAAACTGAGTCGTAGGACACTTAATTTCATTGACGCAAAAACTAAGTCATAAGAAACTAATTTACGTTGACTTAAAATTTGAGTCAAAGACACCGAAATTTCATTGACGCAAAAATTGAGTCAAAGACACCGAAATTTCATTGATGAAAACTAAGTCGTGTGGACACTTGCACATTGATATACCAACCATGAAAATATACTTGATATGTATATGTATGTTATGATGAGAAAATGAACATGCATGGAAAGTACCATATGTATAATGAATGAATATGGATTTACTATAACATTTGGCTTGAAGGAAACATGACCAAAGACTTCTTTGTGATTCAAGAGGAGTGACAGGGATTGGATCTTCTATTGGAGGAGGTCACGAGATAGGCAAATCAAGTGCGTAGTTTTCCCTCTCCTTTAAACTCATGCAATTTAAAATCTTTATAATGAATGCAACTACAATAATGTTATGTTCAATGTACATAAAGTATGGCATATTAAAGAGATTAGATTCGACTAATGGCATCCATGATAGGATTGCCGGGAAATGAATTATAAGATTAGCTTCAGCTAATGACATCCATGATAGGATTGCCAGGAAATGAATTATAAGATTAGCTTCGGCTAATGGCATCCGCGTTAGGACTGCCGAGAAATGATTATGAGATTAGCTTCGGCTAATGGCATCTGTGATAAGATTGTCGGGAAATGAATTATAAGATTAGCTTTGGCTAATGGCATCCATGTTGGGACTGCTGGGAAATGATCAATAAGATTAGCTACGACTAATGGCATCCATATTAGAATGTCCGAGAATGATCGACAAAGCTCGATTCGTAAAGGGTATCCATGTTTGGATGACCTGTGGAAATTGATAAGTATAATTACTTAAAAATGTCCAAGTTGGACCATGCAAAGTTGAAGATCTAGAAAACCTAATTAAACAAAGTTACTAGGTCCATGCAAGAAAATAAGAGTATTCAATTAAGGATATGTAAAGGATGGCTAATTGGGTTTTAAATGATTCCCAAGCAATTTATAAGTTGATTATTAGAATTCCTATGGAACTGATAAAAAACTTATGCTTTATTTGTGTTCGTCACATGATCATTTGTATTTCCATTGTCAATATAATTGTATATTTATTAAGTTGTTATTGTAACAGGGTCATCTAATACCCAAGAGCTCATTAGTTTTTTAGGACTTTGTTTTGTTAAACTTGTGTACAAATTAAACTTAAGCATAATAGTATTAGCTAGAATATGTAGTATGCTATTTTGTGTAAACTTTAATGTATATAACACTCTTAGCTAGACTTGAAGCATGTTATTTTGTGTAAACATTATTGTAGATATTTCTAGTTGATGTATATATATATAACATGAATGGTTTCTTATAATAATTTACTATTTACTAATCCATGAATGTTATGATTTATTTAGACCCTTGTTTGCATTGAATGGACTCCATTTTAATTCTTCGAGTAGATGGAAATCTTTGCAATACCTACACACACAAAAATTACCCTCAAATTAAAAACATATGTTGAGACCTTTTAGCGTTGATATAATTGAATAGCTGGACTACTGCGTTCTTTATTGGCTAGTGGATTCTCAGCCAGATCTTCTGCATGGTTACTCGTGCTGCTATGCTCCTCTGGTATGTTTTGATTGTCTGGATTTGGTTACACATCTTAGATGATAGGTAATCCCAGACGTTCCTTGGCGAGGGTCGCCATAGTGGCGAATGCGGCAACAGTCACTACCGCACAGCTAGCCCTTGTATTTCTTGACATGGCACCCATATCTCGGGCCTCACGGTGGGCGCCATTTGGTTCTGCCATCTTCAACGTATTGTATAGCCTCACATGCCTTGGGTTTCAAGTTACCTGCACACAGAGAGGAAAGCCACACTAGGGGTTAATCGCCGGAAGACTCCTCTGATGCTTAAGTCTGCAAAAAAATTATTAGATAATCTCTTATGGGTTATACCATATTTCTTGCTTCATAGGTTATTATCCTAGCTGGTTTGCTTATGGGCTGAGCAAGGGCATTTTTATAATCTCTTGGATTACATAACGGGCTTTATTGGGTCTAATTGGGCTTACCCAACCACAACAAAAACCCAACAAGAAGCCAAGAAAAAAAAAAGATTGAAGCCCCTGATTGTAAAATCTAAATTCTTCATCGAGTACTTGCATGTAAATGAAGACATGTAAATGAGTTCAATTGAAATTTCACATGGTTTTACACTAACATATCTTATTAGCAGATTCTTTTCTTCGTAATTGATAATCACCTCCCCACCTAAATTAGCTAATAAAATCACTTAGCAGAAGGGATTTAGGGAAGAGAGATTAAAAATAAAATATCCCAGAGGAAAACATGAAAATCACTACAACGAAAATCCGTTATCTTATTGCATAATTTGAGTAACAAAAAAGGAAGAAATTACTAAAAAAACATTACTAAGAATGCAAAATTGCGTTTTATCATCTCCATTCTCTGAATTTTCTATTCCCTACGAATCGACAA
>Ga0325403_1004055_pt1 | contig 13542 bp, 5 predicted proteins | sample PopdelMetagenome_19_FD_205665 | JGI IMG/M metagenome (GOLD analysis project Ga0325403, IMG submission 205665) | Populus deltoides microbial communities from Bellville, Georgia, United States - Xylem-PdKOR-R4 | ecosystem: Host-associated > Plants > Phyllosphere > Stem > Wood/Secondary xylem...
TCAAAGAAGCTTTCAATGGACTTCTTAAAGATACATGGGCTAAGGTGGACTTCAAGAGGATTTGTAATAATAAAGAGCAAGCCTTGATTAATCTGAGTCATATTCAAGAGGGGCTTGTTGGTGGAACCAAGACCATTACACAAGGATTGGGAGAAGAAGACTAGATTCGGGAGTTTGACCTTTTGTTACTCTTTTGGTCATAACTAGAGCTACAGATCGACTTTTGATGTGATTCTAGTTGTGCTGGAAATTAGACTTCAATACCTTTACAACGGTATATGACACGCCTTCTAATTCATTAAGATGAGAGAGAACCATCCATTTTAAGTTGTGCCTTACTGCTACCAGACAGAATACGGAAACAACAAACTTGTCTTATTTAATTAGTTGGGCTATCAAAATTTATTTATTTTGAGAGGAGACAACTTGTTTGGGTTTTAGACTTGTTTATTTTGTTTATTTTAATTAGTTTGGGCTAGTTTTAGCTTGGTTTGATTATTATTTAAATTGGGTTTATGTGAGATCCATTAGGAAAACTAGGGTTTTGGCTTAGAGTTTAAATACTCTTTAGGAATATTTTTAGGGCAAACTTTTCATAATATTTTCAGCATTGTAGCCAACTTTTGGTTGCTCAATCTTGGTTATTGATTGAACTTTCAACTCTTCAAAGAATTGACCATTCTTTGTTGTGAATTTATACTTCTTTTGCTCGTCTCCAGGTGTAGGCATTGTGATCGAGTTGGTTTATAGTCTTGTTGCCTTGAAGCAAGTCTTCCATTGTGATAAGCTCATTCAAATCTCAACAAACTTGGGTTAGATTGATCTTGGGGTCGCGAATACCATTAAATTCCGCTAGGGTTCGCATCAAGCTGCATGTCTAGTTGTATGCTTCCCTTCTTTTCCTCCTTCCCAACAAAAACTTGAACCAAAACTAGCAGAGAGTACCTCTTTGAACGTGAGAGAAAGAGAGAGTTGAGATCTTGAGTAAAGGCTGAACAACTGCTGAGAGGGAAGGGAAAAGAGGTTGGAACTGGTGGGAAGAAACTGATAGAAGAAAGAGAACCGAGAGAGAAAGAAGGAGAAGGAGAACCGCGAGAAGGAGACAAGGAATTCTACCAAACTATCCAGATAAACTTAGATTCGAAAGGTATGGGTCATGTAGTCTCCTCCCCCTTGTTCTTGAGACCTAGAATCGAAAATAATAAAGGAGTCCCTAACAACAATTGACCTAAGACCCCTAAGCTAGCTATAAAGAAAACTGAAACCAACCAAGAGGACAAGGAAACAGAGATGAAATAAGGCTACTTTCCATAACATCTAACAAAGAAAAATTTATCAAACGAAAAGAACAAAACATGGTAGAGGGTCGGCCTTAGCTATGAGGTTGACTGAAATGCATGTGTGTGTGTGTTCTGCTGGAATCCGATGAAAGATTATATATTGGAATTGATTATTGCATGTGTGTAATCTGCTGGACTTTTATGGTAGATTATGTTCCGAGATTGATTATTGCATGTGTGTATTTGTGTTCTGTTGGAATTTGATGAAAGATTATGTGCTGGAATTGATTATTGCATGTGTGTAATCTACTGGACTTATGTGACAGATTATGTGTTGAGATTGATTATTACATGTGTACGTGTGTTCTACAGCGAATTTGGGATTCGCTGTCAAAGTTGTATTGTCTACAGCAAATTGTAATTCCCTGCCGAAATTGAGTTGTGTGCAACGAATTAGCATTCGTTGCTGAATTGTGTGTTCTGCAGCGCATTTGGGATTCGCTACTGAAGTTGTATTGTCTGCAGCGAATTAGCATTCACTACTAAATTGTGTGTTTTACAGCGAATTTGTAATTTGCTTCCGAAATTGAGTTGTCTGCAACAAATCAGCATTCACTGCCAAAGTTGTATTGTCTACAACGAATCAGCATTCGCTACCGAAGTTATGTTGTCTGCAGCGAAATTATGACTCATTGTCAGATTTAAGTTGTCTGCAGCAAATTAGCATTCGCTGTCGAAAGTGTGTTGACTGCAGCGAAGTAAAATAAAATCATAATTTTTAATAAGTTTATTTTTATTTAAAATTACTCTCAAATAAGAAACCTTTATTTTTCAATTATACTATTGCATTAATTAATATCATTGAAATAAAAGTAAAAAAATAAAATAAAGTAAAATCATGTATTTAAAATGCCTCTCATATCTTATAAATGAAAGTGGTCGTTAATAGTGAAGTTTAGAAACTGCATCTAAATTTCTTAATAGCTTGTTCGATACTCAAACTTAGGCACATGTTTGAGCTAGACTAAGCCCTCATTTGGGAGTGTGGTCTAAACGGAGGTTGGCAAAAAATTTTAAAAAAAAATTGCTTAAAATTACTTTTTATATTTTTAAATCATTTTGATATGTTGATGTCAAAAATAAATTTTAAAAAATAAAAAAAATTTGAAAAAGCAACTGTTACCAAACTCTCAAACACCTTTTAAGGATTGGACTAAAAAGATGAAAACAATTTACATCCAACTAGCACCGAACCCATTAACATTATTATTAAATATACTAAAATATCTAGAATTATTATTATTTGTGTGAACATTAACTTTTTTATTTTATTTTTGATCATCAAACTTTTAAATTGTGATTTTATTAACTCAAGTTGAATTAGTATGGTTTTATATGAACTATAAGTTTTTTTTTCGGTTTCGATTATCGAAATTTTAAATTGCAATTCCATCATTCTAAGTTGCATTAGCCATGTTTTATATATTGAGATGTCTTTTAATTTATATTTTCTCATACATAAAAAGTATTAAGGCAAACTAATTTAATAAAATTTTGTGTCCAACCCAATTGTTGGGTGTATAGGGAATTAGTTTGCTATCAATAGTAATTACTCATTCCATTTTAATTTATTAATTAGTCATTCCTTTATCTAATCTAGGTTTGCTATCAATAGTAATACTATTGATTTTTAGATATAATTGAGTCCATTATATAAATAAAATATTAATGATGAAATTGAGGTGAATAATTCATTAGAAAAATATTATAGAAAAAAAGGGTTCTGTAACATCTCCTAAAATTTGGGTACCATTTTTCCATGTAATAAATCTAAAAATAGTGTAATTTTTTTATTATTTTATTAGGATTTGAAATTTGAAAATCTATCAAAATTTTGACAAAGTCTCCCATATACCGGAAAATCTCAAGTTATTGACTAAAAACCTATTACATTTCAATATTTAGGCAATTCATATTACATTCATTATCCAATCATCTTGGACTTATCACATCACAACTCAACACATTTGTTATATGTCAATATGGTTCAATTGAATCATTCACACAATATTTGAAAATGCATTATATAATTTAAACTAAGAATTACTTAATTACTATGTTCAGAATTCAATACAAGCATCATCATAGTAAAATCTACATTAGGTAAATGAATTTAATAAATATTCAAGTTAATCTTATGAAAGTCCTAAAATAATAATTACAAGAAAATATTTTACATTTGTGTTATTATCCTAAAAACTACACAAAATATACAACATCATTTATATTCTTTATAAAACACAAAATGCTCCAGAAAAGCCACTTTCTTCAGCCATAATTCACATTTACTTGACTTGCCATATAACTGATGCCTTCTCAAGGTATGCAACACTTGCCTCAAATGTTATTCATGCTTCAAATATGAATTTAAATAAACAAATATGTCATCTATGAATATCATTACAAATTTATCTAGATAGGGTCAAAAAACATGATTCATCATATCCACAAACATTGCGTGAGTATTTTTCAACCCAAAAGGCATTATAAAAAATCCTTAATGTCCAGGTTCTAAATGCAGTCTTTAATATATCTTACTCTCTAATCCTCAACTAATAGTAAGCTAACATCAAATCAATTTTTAAAAACACTCTAGCTCCTGTGAGTTGGTCAAACAAATCATTTATTTGTGGAAGCGGGTATTTGTTCTTTATTGTCATTCTGTTTAGATGACGGTAATCAATGCAGAGGCAGAGAATCCCATCCTCTTTTTTTTCACAAATAGCATCGGGGCTCTCCAAAATGAATTAATAAGGCATATAAACCCCTTATCCATCAATTCCTGCAATTGCATCTATAACTCTACCATCCATCGGAGCCATCTGATAAGGTGATTGTACCATAGGGGATGTACCAAATAGTATATCAATAGAAACTTCTATTTCCCTCTCAAGGGGCAATCCCGATAATTCCTCTGAAAACATATCAGGAAACTCTTGTACGATATGAAAATCTGTCAATTCATCAATCCTCCTCTTTAAATCCATTACTAGAGCTAAATAAGCTTCACACCCCTTCTTCACCATTTTATTAGCAGTCATAGCCGAAATAAGACAATTTGGTATGACATTCCTCTCGCCTCTAAATATTATCTTCTTACCATTCGGTCTTTGAAGAATTACTGTCTTTGCAAAGTAGTTCATCTGGGCCTTATTTATACCCAACCAATCCATGTCAAAGTCTTGTAACTCTAACGGTATAAGATCTACTCTCATCTCGCATCCCTTTATATTTATTTTCACCCCTTTAAGCATAAAATTAACATTTATAATTTCACTTAAAGAGGTACCTATAATAAATCTCTTTTCTACCATTCTTACATTTTCCCCCAACTTCTCGACTATTCTATTTGCAACAAAGGAATGTGTAGCCCTAAGATCAATTAATACATGTACATACATAGAATTTAACTGTAACATACCTACTATTACATCTGGGTCAACTCTAACCTCCTTCTGAGTCATATGGAAGACTTTACCTTGGGTCCTATTAACACGACTAAAGAGTTGATGTCTTCTCCTAAGTGTAGAAGTGTCAAAGTAATAAATAACCCAGCAAGACCGGGGTCGAACCACAGGGAGGTGAACTGTATAAACTACAAATAAAGAAATAGATAATAACAGAAAAGGAGTTGAAAAGAGCTTTGAGATGTGATATAAGGATTACACAAGGATAAAATAATTGTCAAGGTTAGAGGATCCGCTAATGGTATTTCAAACAAGTATAGTATAAACTCTTTTTATTACTCAACTGGAAACCATACACAAAGGAGGTTCCAATCAGATTATAAATTGTTAACATGATTACATTAGTTATCTTATTTGAATAATGCTAATACTTGTGAATGTTATCAGGGATTCATAATTATAACTTACATTAACAACAAATCAAGTTCCTTTCACAGCACTAGTGTCAGTTATACCATATAGTTGGGCTATGAAAGTGCCAAGTATTTGTTGTACCAAGGGTTATACAACATAAATCTAGATTAACCATTTAACAAGCAAAGTATTAAGAGTGAATAAGATAACAATTATAAAACATGTTAGTATCAAAGGCCATGTTGAGTTCATATTATACTTATTCTTACATCATTAGTGTACCCTTTTCACATTGACATAATAAACTTAGCCGAACATTATGAATAAGAGAAACATAGATAAACAAGAGGAGAACATGATTATATAAGTATAATAAAGGAAATGAAAGGTATAAACAAGAGATTAATGAAAGCAAAATTTAAGCATTACAAAAATATAAAGAGAGAGAGCAAGAACATGATCTTGATTTGAAAACCAAGATCCCTAAATGCATGGCAAATGCCTCATTTTATAGGCCAAAATTCAGAACTATTGATTTGATGACTAATTGTTGAGTGGGTGGCCACATCTTGACTTGGTGACAATCCTTATTTTCTTGTCTAAACAAAACATCATTGTTAACGTCAAAATTTGAACAGATAGTCTCATAAAAGTTCTAGGAAATTGTCTCAGCTTTCCAACAAAACAAAAATCGGCACATTTGGACTTCTAAAACTCGAGATATGGGTTGAACACTGAACAGTGTCTGGGCTACAAGACAGATTCTAACTTCTCCGTTGTTGCTACAATTGGAACTTGAAAATGATCCTTTTAAATCTTGGACTCTTATGAAAGTTTTAGCCCTATATCTTAACTTTCTATAGATATAAACCAGACCTAAATCCAAGTTCTACAGGTCAAGTTATGATCCAATAACCGAATGGTGTTCTAGCTTGGAGTGAATCAACATCTCTTTTCTAAGCTTAGCCCTCTCTTTGTCATCTCAATTTCAGTAGTTAAACTTATCAATTAATCCTTTGATTTATGTGATAGACCTGCATTTAAGATGAACATTTACCATAAATTGAATGTATCTTATAGTATCAGACTTTTTATTATAAAACATGTTTTAGTTAAAGAGTTATTAATATTTCAAGTGCAAAATGATGATATAAAACTTTGATAAAAATACACTTTTAAGTACTAATCACCTATCTCCCTGGCCTCTTTCTCGACCCTTATTACCACTAGCTCCAGACTGGGTCAGCCTGGATGGCCTATCTACAATAACTGACTATCATTTACTCTGAACTAAGGGTTATTGTCCTTGTATGAGCTTGCTCCTCATGGGGCAATTTCTCTTAAAGTGACCATGAACACTATGGTAATAACATCCTCAACCAAAATATGGACACTCCTGCCTCCTGTACTCGCCTCTACATATATAACACTGCCCTAATGTCACAGAATAGTCCTCTGGGTGTTTCCTCTCACTTTAGCACACTGAGGAAAAGTAGTAGTCTTGATTAGATGTTCCCCTTGCAAAATTATCCTTAGGGTTCGACTATCTAGTAGTCGATCCCACAACCCCACTCTAAATTGAATCTAGTGCAGCTCCTCCTACCTTTATAAACTGACTATATTGTCCCTAAGTCTTCTTTGGAAGAGGAGATCTGCTTGTAGGAAAAATCAACATCTTCTATTTGCCCTGCGCGGACCAACCCTACTAACCTTCACTCATACAGGCCTCCAAAGCCTTTGTTACCTCTATCAACTCTCTAGCAGTATCGAACTTAATAGCAATCAACACCTGTCTTAACTTCTGTCGCAAACCATCCTACAACGTCTTAATAATAGAGTGTTTAACAGAGACAAACAGAAGATCAAACATTGAGAGGTCATTAAACCTCCTTTCATACTCAAGCACGATCATATCACCCTGAACAAGCACTAGAAACTCCTGTTGCTTAACCTTAAGGTGATAAATGGAATAAAACTGACTCTCAAATTAGGGTCTAACATTAGCCTAACTCCACGCCCTCGTTGTCTTCCTAGACCTCACTAAGTCCCACCAAGATTGTGCCTAATTAGAAAGCAGCTAGGTGAAACAATTTACATTTAACTCCTGTGCCACTTAAATCTGATCCATAGTGTCTTTGACCTTATGAAGTCAGCGCCCTACAACCTTAGCATATGCCTCTCCCAAGAATGACTCATATTTTAATTCCATCATATTATGTATAATTCATACCAAAGTAACAACACTGACTGTAGTAGTTGCAACCATAGGTACTACTAGTGCGTTGGCATTATGGGAGGTAAGGCACCTGACATCCCCTCAATAACAACTCTTATTAACTGAACAAAAAAGGTAGGGTTCCCATAGAGCGAAAGATCTCTCGTAAACGCTGTCAATGCCTCCAATATTGCAAATGCCACATGTGGGAGCACACCTCTTTGTCCTTGAAAACCTAATCCCTCTAACTATAACAACCCAACCTGTCTAGAATCAACATCAACATTGATTTTAGATAACTCCTCTAGTCTTGACTGATGAGACAATGATGATACATATGAGGTAGTGTCATCTATAAGAGCCTCAATATGCGCTAACTCAAAATCAATATCCTTGGACCTTATCTATGTTGGAGAGGCACCAATTATTGCACCCCTTCTAGTACGAACCATCATGACTCATTTTCAACATAAATCAAGTTCCATTTCAAATCTTGAACCAAGACCAGGGCTTTGATACCAGCTGTAACATCCCTAATATTTAGGTACCATTTTTCCATGTAATAAATCAAAAAATATTATAATTTTTTTTATTGTGAATTTGAAATTTAGAAATCTACTAGAACTTTAGCAGAGTCTCCTATATACTAGGAAATCTCAAGTTATTGATTAAAGACCTGTTACATTTCAATATTCAGTCAATTCATATTACATTTATTGTCCAATCATCTAGAACTCATCACATCATAACTCAACACATTCATCACATGTCAACATGGTTCAATTGAATCATTAACACAATATTTGGAACATGCATTATATAATTTAAACTAAGAATTACTTAACTACTACATTCAAAATTTAATACAATCATCATCATAGTAAAATATACATTAGATAAATGGATTTAATAAATATTTAAGTCTAACATCTCATGAAAATCATAAAATCTACATTGCAATAAAATATTTAACATTTATGTTATTATCCCAAAAACTACACAAAATATACAACATCATTTATATTCTTATAAAACACAAAATGCAAGGGCTCCTTAATTTACTGATCCGGATGAATTGCAAAGATCCTGAAATGTATTTTATACCATAATTAATTAATTAATTAATATAACAAAAGGTTTTTCAATCCAATTTAGTCAATTTATGGAATAACTAAATTATACACATCCATTAGGAATTAAGTTAATAATTAACTTAATTTCTCTTCTTACTAATTACAATAGTCCTACGATCAGCCAAGGGATTTTCCCTTTAACTCGGACCCGGGTTATAAACCTTCATTCAAGGTGACATTCCTACTAGGGGTGTTCACGGTTTGGTTCGGTTCGGTTTTTATCAAAAAAAGTAACCAAATCGAATTTTTTTTAAAAAAACCGAAACCGGTTCAAACCGGTTTAGCTCGGTTTTTTCCGGTTTGGCTCGGTTTTTTTGGTTTGGCTCGGTTTTTTCAGTTTGGCTCGGTTTTGTTTCGGTTTGGCTCGGTTTTTTTTCCGGTTTTTTTCGGTTCGGGTTCGGTTCGGTTCGGTTTTCTGGTTCCAAGCTTAAAAAACCAAAACCAAACCAAACCGGTCGGTTTTTTCAAAATTTTAATCGGTTTTTTTTCATGGTTCGGTTTTTTCGATTATTTTTTTCCAGTTTTCTCGGTTTAATCGGTTTTTCGGTTTTTTTGAACACCCCTAATTCCTACTGCCAGGAAACAGGGCATTAAATCTATTCAGAGTGTCCAGTTTCACAGCCCAGAACAGGGCACCAATCCTTAAACCAAGAAACTAGTCATTCATCCCAGATCAGGGCATTCGTTCTTAAACCAAAAACTAATCATTTAGCTCAGAACAGCGCATTAGTCCTTGAACTTAAAACTAATCAATCAACCTATAATAGGGTATTAGTTTTTCAATCATAAATTAATAATGTAGCCCATAATAGGTCATTAGTTCTTCAAACTAAAATTAATCATCCAACCCAGAACAAGGCATTAGTTCTTCAACCAAAAATTAAGCATCCAATTGATAACAAGGAATTAGCCCTTCAATCAAGAACTAATCATCTAGCCTAGAATAGGGCAACAATCCCATATAAGATATTAACACAAATGAATAATAAAGATTCTACTTTGATATTTTAACAATTCTAAATACAATAGAATTAATAAGGTGTCAAAACACCTATCTGACGTTAGAGCTTTATGCGTAAAATATTTATTCAGTACCCCTTTAACAATTCTTTCTGCAATTTTAACAGCTCCTGTTAAACGTCTCATATTCTTGCATTAACTTCATTTTTACTCAACCAGTCAATACATAAACATTTATTACTATAATACCATTAGTTTATTTTTTGGTTGAAGATACCGAAAAGATAAGGATAGTTTTTCTTCCTTTTCGTTTGTTTCGAGAAATATAGCGATCAATTCCGATTCTTTCTTTTTCTATTGATTCTTTTCCGATCGAGATGTATGGCTCCATGAGTCTATGTGTCTATATAGATATAGATATAGATCCTGTTCATGGATTAACGAAAATGTGCAAAAGCTCTATTTGCCTCTGCCATTCTATGAGTCTCTTCCTTTTTGCGTATGGCATCGCCACTCCCTTTGGCAGCATCCACTGATTCGGAAATTAATTTGAAAACCTAAAATTCTTAAATCCCATTAATCATCCCATGATTAATTCATTGCAATTCTATCTTTTTCAAATATAAATTTAGTCAAACAAATCCACCACTTTTATTTTCTTCAATTGGCTGAATGTTTCTTATCTATGAAAGGTATGTTTTCTTTCCAATTAACCTCGGTCTCTTCATAAATTGAACAATCAACCCTTCACTATAACACTACAAACATTAACACAAGTAAAGTTCATTTTAATTCCGTCAATTTCTCAAAAGCATTAAATTCCTAAAGCATCAAAATTCACATTTACCATGTAGAAATATGATCAATCATCTATTCTATTACTCATATGTTTAGTTATCATAATTTCAACACAATTTATAAGAATAATACAAGGTCAATTTTGATTCAATTTAACAAATTTCTTACTTTCTCTAGTAATTTAACCATCTATAACAATAATCAATAACTAATTTCAATTTCTTTCAAATCTCATCTCAAGAACCCTAATTGAAATTTTGCTAAATCTTGCATCAAATCATTAAACACTTGTTCAAATCGATATAAAGGGGTTTTGAACACCATACCCTGTTGTTAATCGTATTTCAAAAGTCGATCCATCAAGATTTTTCCCAAGCTTCTCTCATTTCCTCTTCGCTCTTCACTTTATTGAACCATCTTAATTTCTAATCTAATTGTGTTTTTCATTCTCAAAATCCTCTATTTTCACTCTTAATCATCGTTCTCTAGCCCTTTAAAGTGAAAGAAATGAGGAAAAAATTAAAATGTTATCTTTCTCCCTTGACAGCTCCCCATCATTTTTAAAGTGGCAGAAGCCAAAATGGTCTAACATTTTGAGAAATGATTTGATTGATTTATTAAATTGGTCTAGCCATTTCTCAAAATGGCTAGACCATTTTCCCTATTGGAAAACTGGATAGTTTCAGCTATAACTTGTCTTCTTTTTATCTACTTAACTCTTTCTCTCCCTGTTTTTTTTTCATTTTATTACACCCTAAATTTCTATATTTTTATTACTTTTAATTATATTCGGGGTTTACAGTCTTCCTTCCATTTAATAAATTTCATCCTTGAAATTTGAATTTCCATACTTGTGTCTAAAAATAATTCTAGATGTTTCTTTTGTATATCATATTCTCTTTCTCGGGGTTTTTCCTTAATTTGAGAGCTTCTCTATAAAACTTTAATCATAGAAATCTTCTTATTCCTAAGTTCCTTCTCACAACGGTCTAATACTTTCACTAATTTCACCTTTAAGGTTATGTTTTCTTCAATTTCTAGAAGAACCTGGGGCAACACCCGTGACAAATTTACTTTAGCTTTCGATAACGTTAACAAATGAAATACATCATGTATGTTTGCTAAGTGCAGAGGTAAAGCCAACCAATATGCTACAGGCCCAATTCTCTTTACACTTTTAAAGGCCCTGTGTATCTTGGTGCTAATTTTCCCTTCATACCAAATCTTAGCATGTGTTTCCAGGGTGGAACCTTCCAATAAACATGATCCCCCACTTCAAACTCTAGAGGTCTCCTTCAAACATTAGCAGAACCCTCACTTTCTTTAATGTGATCTTAACAATTTCAGGCTCAATTAGTTTCCTATCACCTACTTCTACCTAACACACTAGTTTTTGACACTTTCGACCATACAAAGTCATTCCTATAGTGGCATATTAACTATTATTGTAGGCAAATTCTATAAGCAATAAATGATCCTCCTAGTTTCCCTTGAATTCCAATACACAAACTCTTAAACAAATCCTCTAAGGTTTGAATAGTTCTTTCAGACTATTCATCTGTTTGAGGAAGAAAGGCTATACTCAAGTTTAATCTTGTCCCAAGAGAATTATGAATACTTGGCCACAACCAGGATGGAAACTTGGGGTCTCTATCTAACACGATGGTAATCGGTACTCCATACAGTCTCACCATTTTATTGACATACAACTTAGCTAATTTATCCATTAAGTTGGTCATTTTCATAGGTAAAAAGAGGGCGGACTTAGTAAGTATATCTATGATTACTCAAATAACATCACTCCTTTCTTTCCTCTTGGTAATCCCGACACAAACTCCATGGTAATATCCTCTCACTTCCACTTAGGTATTAATAACAGCTGTAAAGGTCTTCTTGGCCTTTAATGTTCTCTTTCCACCTGTTGACACACAATATAACCGGCTATATATTTGACTATTTGACTCTTCATTTTCGACCACCAATAAAACTCCTTTAGGTCTTTATATAATTTAGTGCTCCCGGGATGTCATGTAAGCCCCGACCTATTGGCCTCACTCAACACTTCATTCTTCAAAGTCCTGTCTTCCAGTAAATACATTTGTATTTCCCCTATAACTAGATCATATTCTAAAAAACAAAAAGAGCCTCATCTCTCAACAGCACTTCATCTTTAAACTTACTAACTCTCTGTTGAGCTTTTAGTGCTTTTTTCTTGAAATATTAACTTTATGTTTATCAAGGCTAGTAAAGAGCCCTCAGGTCCAACCTCTATTCTAGCACCAATCTTGCTTAACTCTAATAGTTCCCCTTCATCACAACCATCTAGTGTGGTGTCCACTACTATATTCTTACAACTAAGAGCATCTATCACAACATTTGCTTTTTCGAGGTAGTATTCGATCATATAATCATAATTCTTAAGCAGCTTCTCCCATGGTTTTTGCCGCATGTTCAAGTTCTTCTGCATCATCAAGTATCTCAAACTCTTGTGATTCATAAAAATCTAGATTTAAGACCCTATAGATAATGTCTTCATACCCTTAAAACAAAAACTACAACAACTAACTCGAGATCATGCACTGGGTAATTGACTTTGTGAAGATTTAATTGTCTTGATACGAAGGCAATCAACTTTTCATGTTGCATTAATATGCATCCAAGACCCTTCTTCAAAGCATAACTATAAATCATAAACCCTTTAGTCCTCGAAGGCAGGGATAATATGAATATCTTTTTCAATTATTGGAAGCTCTTTTTGAAACTTCTAGGCCCATTCTTACTTCATTTCCTTCTAAGTTAGGCACGTCATGGGAATAGCTATTGTACAAAACCCTTTAATAAATCATCTCTAATATCCTTCTAACCCAATAAAACTATGAATTTTGGTCACATTAGCAGTCCTTTTCTATTTTATCACAGCTTCAACTTTCAAGGGATCCACAAATATACCTTCCGTGAGAATCACATACTCCAAAAATGCCATTTTGTTCAGCCACCGTCCACTTTTACTCAACTTAGCATACAAACGATACTCTCTCAAGGTTTGCAACACTTGCCTCAGATGTTGTTCATTCTCCAAATGTGAAATTAAATACAAAAAACTATCATCTATGGAATTTAACAGTAACATACATGCTACCACATCTCGAGCAACTCTAACCTCCTCCTAAGTCATATGGAAGACTCTAGCTAGGGTCTTGTCTCCCTGGTCCCTATTACCACTAGTTCCAGACCAGGTCTGCATAGATGGCCTATCTATAGTAACTGACTACTAT
>Ga0325403_1004058_pt1 | contig 13537 bp, 10 predicted proteins | sample PopdelMetagenome_19_FD_205665 | JGI IMG/M metagenome (GOLD analysis project Ga0325403, IMG submission 205665) | Populus deltoides microbial communities from Bellville, Georgia, United States - Xylem-PdKOR-R4 | ecosystem: Host-associated > Plants > Phyllosphere > Stem > Wood/Secondary xylem...
CAGACGGGCTAAAGAATTGAAAAAAAAAAGACATTAATAATTAAGATATTTTTATATTTCAAGATCATCCATAATGATTTTTAATGTAGAAATTGACTAATTTTGAATATTTTTTACACCGATTAGATTGATCCTAGAAACAACTTAACATGTTCCTTTGTAATCTGATAAATTTGATTTAAACTTGACTGATTAAAAATCAATGATATTATTTAGGATAAAAATAATAATAGAATCAAGTTGATTTGTCGACACAATGATGAAGCCTTTAATTGCAAGACAGACAACTATAACTGTGTCTTTAAAATCACTATTTAATCTCAATTTTATTATTATTATATACATATATATAATAACAATTAATATGTTTTCAATTAATTTTTGTATACTTAAATTATGGAATCTTAACGTGTAGATTTGGACAGGATGGGCAGTTAAACTGCTTCAGATCACAAATGAATCTCATTACAGCCATTGAATCTTATGATTTTTCCACAAGACGTCACCGTATGAACCATGGCTGAATTCTCAAGAATCTTGTCCTTCTCGGACAAAAATTGTGCTAGCAGCATACACTTTACAAGATGTTTGATATTTTTGATTGAGTTGTTTTTTTGTTAGTAATTTTTATTTAGATATATTAATATATATTTTTTATTTTTTAAAAACTTATTTTTGATATTAAATATATTAAAATGATTTGAAAATATAAAAATAATTTAAAATAAAAAATAAATTTTTTTAAAAACATAAATAATCTGGCTCTGCAGGTTAAAAGTTAAAACATGGACAGAAACAAAAATCAAATCAAATCAAATATCCTAAATAAATATAGGGAATCAAACGGTCCAAATATCACACGTACACCTCCATCTTATGGAAAAATCTATCCAGATCCAATTATTAAATTTCTTTAAAGTACTTCCATTTTCCGAGAAAATGCCGTAATTTTCTCATCAACCGAGAATTCTTTTTTTTTAAAAAAAGGAGAAAGGAAACGAACTCTCCACCAAAATAATTGAAAACCATTGCACTGCCTGTTGTGTATTTTGCTTTCACTCTCGAAAAGAGAAAAAAGACCAGACATTAACATCATCAACCAACACAAGGCACTTCCTTCCTTTAGATCTCTCTCTCCACTAAAACCTCACATTTCATGTCTGCAGCTATCCTCGTTACATGAATCTCTCAAAAAATGAGGTAAATCATCAATGAACGCGATCATTCTTTGATTTACTCAAAAACCCAGTTTTGTTTTTATTTGCCAAGATCTGACCTTTCACCAAAAATATACCTTAAAGTTTCAAACTTTTCACCTCTTGATAACAACCCTCAAAGCTTTAGAAATGGATCTACTCACATTCTCTCAAAACCCTTTTGATCCATGACCAAAATCTAGCGGAAATACTAGCCTTTCTTTGTAAATCTACTTATTTACAAAACATACCCTTCAATGGCCGTGCTGTGGTAGCGAATTTGTTAGGATTTTGTGTTGCGTGGCTTAAAGTTTCTTTTTATGATGTTGAGGCAAATCTTAAGTAAGCTCCCGAAAAAATCTTCAAAAACTGACTCAGCTGAGTCTACTCGGCTTGAATCGCCATTAACTCAGCAGAGATCCAATGGCTCAACTGCAGGTTTGGGGAAATCATCCAGTGGCCCGAAAAGAACTTCTTCTGTTGTGTTTCCAGCTAGTGTGGTTGCTGGGATTGAGCCACTTGTGCCCTTCAAAGATGTGCCTAATGCAGAGAAGATGAATCTCTTTGTGAGCAAAGTAAGCCTTTGCTGTGTAACTTTTGATTTCAGCGACCCAAGTAAGAACACGCTTGAAAAGGATGTGAAGAGGCAAACTTTACTTGAACTAGTTGATTTTGTGGCTTCTGGGTCTATGAGATTTAGTGAACCTGCCGTATTAGCTATGTGTAGAATGTGTGCTGTTAATTTGTTTAGGGTGTTTCCGCCGTATTATAGGTCCAATTTGAGTAGTGTTGGCGAGAATGATGATAACGATGACCCAATGTTCGATCCTGCATGGCCACACTTGCAAATTGTGTATGATTTGTTGCTTAGATTTATCAATTCTACTTGCTTAGATGCTAAAGTTGCAAAGAAGTACATAGACCATTCGTTTATATTGAGACTGCTTGATTTGTTTGACACGGAGGATCCGAGAGAAAGGGATTGTTTAAAAACTATATTGCATAGGTCTTATGGGAAGTTCATGGTGCACAGGCCTTTTATTCGAAAGTCTCTGAGCAATATATTTTATCGGTTTGTGTTTGAGACCGAGAAGCATAATGGGATTGCGGAGCTGTTGGAGATTTTTGGGAGTATAATTAGCGGGTTTGCCTTGCCCTTGAAAGAGGAGCACAAGATTTTCTTGTGGAGGGTCTTGATTCCTCTGCATAAGCCGAAGTCTGTGGGGGTTTACTTTCAGCAGTTGTCGTATTGCGTGTTACAATTTATTGAGAAGGAGCCCAGGTTGGCCAGTGTGGTAATAAAGGGGATACTGAAATACTGGCCAATAACTAATAGCCAGAAGGAGGTAATGTTCCTGGGCGAGTTGGAAGAGATTCTGGAAGCAATTAGCATGGTGGAGTTCCAAAAGGTCATGGTTCCATTGTTCTGGCGGATTGGATGCTGCATTAATAGTTTCCACTTCCAGGTACTTACCATTTGCCCTGCCCTTGAGGTTTAGTATGGTTTGCTGGTTCTTTTTCCTGTGATATAATGCTTTAAAATGTCATAATCTGTTAAAACTGAAATGAACTCTTGAAGTGTGGGCTAATGTTAAGCTTCAGGAGATGTCTTCTGATCTGGCATTGACTACTATTTGTGATTTTTCTGGGTTGATGTCATAATGTATGCATGCATGATTTGTTATGCTAGCTTAGGAGCTTTGACCATGAGATGCTGAATGTAATTTTCACTTTATCATGTTCTATGAGTGTTAGGAACCCTATGGACACAGCACCAAGTTCAGATACTAATTCATTTTGTGTTTGATATGGCACCAGGTTTTATTTGAGTAAATCTTAGTTTTGGAATTTTTAGAATTGGGTTTGCGGTCAGCATGACAGTAGAATGACCATAAGCTTTCCACGTCCCAGGGCTTCTCGGGGCTCTTTAGGGAGATGAGGCAGTACTTCTGAGTGATGATATTAGTACTCCTATTTACAATAGCACTCTCCTTCTCTCTCTCCATTTCTTACCACCCCCCCTATTAAATGTGGAGTGCTATTATAAACAAATGCAATGCTAACTCAATCTTCCCTTTTGGGCTTCAATGTCATTCAGTTCATAAGAAATTACATACTCTGCATCTTGTTTGAATGCCTTGTGAATAGAAATTTTCTTGAAATGCAAGCTTTGGACTCAATTTGAGTTTCTAATGCCATGTACAGGAGTGAAACAGGGTAGGATAGAAAGTGAGTAGATACAAAGCAAAAGGAAAAAAAATGTATTTTCTTTCTCTTGTTTGTATGAAGTGAAAATAAGAGGGAAAGATAATGGAAAGAAAGTAACTTTTCCTTGTTTGGAAACCAAATTTAATCCCAGCATTTACCTTCCCTCCTTTCTCCTCGTTTCAACAAAGGAAAGTAGCCTTTTCTCTTTTCATTCCTCTCACCCCGAAGATAAGGACAGCCATTTTCCTTCATGTTTTGGTTCCCCAAATCTTCTTTGAACTCCCCCAAACCAAGCATAAGTGTTTCAAGAGCAATATCTCCTCCACATTCCATAACAATGGACCTTTTCTTTTTGGTTTCAGCAGCCCTTCCTCTAATAGGCATCATAAGACTGGTAGTGGCTACTTTGATACTTTAACTTTTCCACTCAGACTTAATTTAGAGCGAAATTACAAACATGCAGCCTCTTCCAATAGAATTTTATGTCTTCACTTGGGAGGATTTTTTCTATCGTTGTTTAAGGTATAATTGAACGGGCGAGAGAATCCAGCTATTTTGCGTGAAGTTTATTTGGCTAAGGTCAGGAAGGGGTACAGGGGCTCATTTGTTATCTTCAAATTTCTAAGGTGGAAATTCCTCCTTTGCCTATCCTTGTTCATTAGCCAGTGTATTGGGTCTAAAGCTAAGCTATGTACTTTGGTGGGGGAATGTGCTTCAGAAGTGGAAATACCCAGTTCCGAGGATTTAGTTTGTTTTGCTGGAGGCCAGACAACTGGTTTTTTTAGTCGTCTCGCCTTGATTGTTTCCAACTGCTGAGTGGCCTTGCCGAACATTTGCAATGGAATACGAAATTTTTAGTTGCACTCACCCTTTTTTCGAAAGCAGAACATAGCTTTGATTATTGCCATGCTTCTTGTTGATCCCCTCGAAACCCTCCTCACTTGGACTCTTTATAATGTCGGTTTATTTCAGTGCTTTTATGACGTGTTCATGGGATAGTCCTATAATGGCTCCTAAACTTTGCCATCTTGCACCTAACTTTGAGCCCTGGATACAACTTCTTGAGTTATGATGATCATTTGCTGCGCGGAGATAAATTCCTGGTTTTATCTTCACCATTTGTTTTGTTTCAGGTGGCTGAAAGAGCCCTCTTCTTATGGAACAATGACCAAATCATCAACTTGATTGCTCACAACAGGCTTGTGATTCTGCCTATCATATTTCCAGCATTAGAGAAGAATGCTCATAACCACTGGAACCCAGGAGTGCTCAATCTAACTCTAAACATCAGAAAAATGTTCTCCGAGATGGATGACGCATTGTACTTGGCCTGCCTTGATCAATTGAAGGAGGATGAAGAAAAGCTAAGCTTATTGGCTGAGCAGCGGAAGGAAGCATGGCAGCGGCTGGAGTATGCAGCCAGTCTCAAGCCAATGACCGGAAACACAGCCGTTTTGGTTACTCCTCTGGCAACCTCAATGGCCTGTTAAGTGCTATATTTAGACTGGTGTTAGTTATCCTGGGCTACTGTTCTTTTCGTTTCCTCCATTGATGGTGGTGTGGTTGGAAAGCCACGAAAAGAAAATGTATGGAAGTTGTTGTTCTAGTAGTTTGGGTTGTAGGATTCTTTTTTGGATAGTCCTGTGACAGCCAGTTATTGTAACTTGTGTTGATCCTGTATTCTCTTTCTACTGTATGGAATATTAGTCATTGCTTCCTTGGTAAAGGTTATGAAGGAATGACCATGCAGTGGTTTATACAATTTTCCGTCACCTAATTTACTCCACCATCTCATTCTGCTCAGTGCTCACCACAAAAAGAAAAAGAAAAACCTTCTGATACATTGAATAAATGAATTTTCCAAGAAAAATAAAATAAAAATTAATTTTTTTTAACATAAGCATGTATATTATAAATATTAAAAAAAAAAACAATTTGAAAAGTAAAATTAAGTTCGATCCCAGAAACAAACATTTGTTTTACCGCGTGGGCATCATTTTCAAGCCTCTTTGCATTACTTGCCTTGCAGCAAAAGAACCACTGGCCTCTGTTACCTCCCACCCTGTTGCCATGGTCGAAGAATATCGTCGGTGTTCACAGGACGTCTTCACGGTTCAAAGCTTAAATTTCTTCATAACATAGAGGGTCAAGAAAGTTCACATTGTAATCATTCAATATAAGCAAATACAAGACCATAGTAGTCCAGAGCTTGATTTTTATAAAAAAATAATCATAGTGCAAAACAGATAATTCCAATATGAAAAAATATTATTTCCTTTTTTTTCTAGTTTTCTTTTTCTGTGATTCACAAGGTTTAAATACAACAGTAACGTTGGAATAACTACATTTCTCATTGCTAATTAGCAATCTATTGGATAACCTAGGTGCGGTTAAAGCTTCCTAATGACTAGGAAGTTGTGCAATTAATCCACCCAAGGCATATAAATTACCTCATCGAGTGTGTTATGCTACCAACCACTGATTACAACAACTGACTTTGGACTGGAAGCACCAGAACAAGATTAGATCTTACAACAACGATAAACAAATGCAAACTTTTGATTGAATTAAACTCTATGATTAGAATCGATATCACCCTCAAAGTGTCGAATCAGAGTGCTGTGCTTGTTAATGCAGGACCAGTTTTTCTTCGTCTTCAGAAAAGCGATGAAACTCGTCGCACTGAGGTCAATGTTGCTACAGATTTGAACTGTCACAATGATAACCATTTGTGAGAATGACACGAACTGGAAAAGTGAAACTCAAAATTGTGCGGTAGCTCTGTTTGGTAATGCGATTCAACTTGCTTCAAGTGTTTTTTGCTTGAAAAAACATCAAATTAATACTTTTTTATATGCTTTTCAATACTTTTGATATGTTGATATTAGAAATAAAAAAAATTCTAAAAAAACATTACTTTAAAATATTTTCAATTAAAAAATACTTTTACGAAAACACGCTACACTGCATTACCAAACACAAACGAAAAATCACAGAAACTGCCTTGTATATTTTGAAAATAGTAAAAGTCTTTGTTGATTTGATTCAAATAATTTCAAAACATGCCTAAACACTACTTGGGAATTGAAAGGACTTGCAACGCATTCATTCTTATGTGCATTAGACAGCATGGACATACTATCAGCTCAAACCCCTTCAGATAGTATGTGTTTTACCTTCTGTTGTCTATATTTGTCGCGTATAGCATTTAGGCAACAACCATTGGTGTTCAGCTGCAAATCTTCCAGAGCAAGTACTGTAGTTTTCAGTTCTGATGCTGTGTATCTAGTGTAGTGCTCAAGAGTTGAGTTCTGAAAAAAGTACACAGAAGCGTCCTCTTCAGCCATTCCTTTAATGAACGGGAAATAAAAAGGAATAAATACTCAAATCAAACTCAAAGAGGCAGAAAAGGGCAGACCCATGGATGATCTGACTGATTGAGTGTCCATCGGGCAAGAAAAACAGCGGATGCAGCTATGAGGGAAGGTAAGAACTTTAGGAAGTTGTACTCAACAAGAGTCAACTCTGCCAAATAATTTGCCAAAAACACCAGTTCGACACAAGGAACCTATATCAGAGTAATTACAGGTCTCTGAGTAGATAAGTTTAGTTAAATTCCAAGAATATATGCAATGTACAATGGCCAACATTTTAAAATACCTTCCATGAAGCTTGTGCTGCTTGAATGAATCTCCTGAAAAATAAAAAATGGAATAAGAAGGATGACATCATACCGGTAACATATAGGTAAAAGATGTTCAATATTACACCTCAGGAATGTTTTCGTGGTAGGAACTGATAACTGAAAGTACAAGAAATTCAGGACCCGACTCTCCATTTTCAGAACCTGCCATAATATTGTGTTAGAAGCCTTGTATATCAGCACACGCCACTGAAACTCTATTTCAAGGGAGGAATCAAGCATAGTTTTTAAGAATGCATCACAGACCAGCATGCTAAGTAAAGGCACCATAATTGGAATGGAGATGCAAATTGGCTGACAGAAAGACCTCGGATAATGGTAGTTTATTTTCCGCAAATGCTTTTGGAAGAAATCATTGACAGGGAGAATGAAGAGTAACGATTTCAGCAAGAGCAAGGCTCGCTAAAGCTCTAGCGCAGGGACTTTTTGCGGAATTTATCTTTCTTAGAATTGGAATCGAGAAGTTCCATAGTGACAAAGATTTCAAGTAAAAGCCAACAAAATTTTCCTACAATATGAAAAGATTGAGGTAAAGAAATCAATCGAGTCCATCCTGTAGTTTATAATCAGCCACCAATAAGATTTTTTTTTTCTCCAAAAGAATTTATAACGTTATAGCTAACTCCAGTTATTTGGATCAGGTCAGCCAGTTAGGTGCTCAAATGCTAAGATGCTCTTGGGAACTACCTCTCAGCCATACCATTCATTAAACTGTGAGACTCGCATAATTTGAAGTGCACAGCCATGGGAAAACCGAGACAAGGCTAACTAATATGTCGCCGGGACTAATAAGATTGAGAAGTGAATGACGAAGCATAAAAATATGGAGCTCAATTCGTAATGATGTTTGGATTCCAAGGAGCATACCTCTCCTCTTGTGTAAGTATTGTCAGTGATGAAGCAAAACCCTTCCACTCTTGGCGGAATAATTTCTTCATACTTACTGCCATCATAAATGAAAAGTGCATAATGGAATCAATGACTAAAGTGGGAAAATACACATGACATGCAATTCTTATTGTGAAATGCATTCAAGCTGTTTCTAATACATAAACCAGCGTATTCTATCTAAATGTCAAGCGAACATTAAACTTACGAGGCAATTAACATGCAAGTAACACCAAGCAGTTGGAGTCTTTGTTTTTCAATATAGTTCTGTGAGAGGAATCGATCAATGAGATTGACAGTGAGGTAAAGAGTATCTGGAACCAACGTATATTCTTCAGAAACCTGAAAAAACTCATATAGATTATCAATAGTATACACATTCAACATTAATACTAATAAAGGGACCTAAATATCACTCAAGTATTGAGGTGTTCTTAAAAAATAAAGTGAACGGGATACTAATGTTTCAACTTCTGGTCAATTCAAGATCAAGATTCTATCTCTGTCTAAAATCCTAACAAATCGAGTTTTCATAATTATTTAGGAGCTCTATGTCCAACAAAACAAACGAACATGCATTCAATAAAAATATGGAAGCTAGAAAATACTTGAGGTGTTCATAGTGAAACGAAGTCTTAAAAGATAAAATTTAAGGTGTTCTCCCACAATAAGCCCGTATCTCCTAATCAACTTCGTAGTCTTTGGTCTTAAACTTTCTATCTTGGGAAAAAGAACATCAAGTTAGGAAACAACCAGAAGAACAGAGATGGGAAACGTGGAAAAGGAAAAGGAAAAGGAACCATCAAACCAATTTGTTTTGATACCTTCCAATTTAACAGAGTTAAAAAAGTATCCATTTTAGTAGAGAAGAAAAACTGGAAATTAGTATATTTTCACTTTCTATGAACAGAGGCATTTTTTTTCCTTATCTTTTGAAAAAGTAAATATGCTGCATTTATTTTAAAGCATATGCCTGCGACAGCTCTTATTATTAAATCTATATAACTGACTATGCTAACCTCCACAAGCCAGTCAATCAGAATTCCTCGCATTCCTGGACTGATATCGCGCTGCAACTTTTCCATGTAATCAACTGAAGGTCTTAGGTCAAGCTGGGGTACAAGAAATATTAAAAAGTCAGCACCAAATATATGGTGATGATAGCCAAGGAACATGCAAGTTACTATTTCTTCCTTTCTTAAGCCCCAGATAAAGTTCAATTCTCATTTCAAAACTCAAGTAATGAAACTGTTGTTAGTTGCTAAGTACTTTTAAAAAAAATGAAAGCCTTCATGTTGCCTTAATACCAAAGAGAATACTGGCATTGGATAATAGCTTTATTTCAAAACTCAAGTAATGAAACTGTTGTTGCTAAGTACTTCTAAAAAAACGAAAGCCTTCATGCTGCCTTAATACCAAAATAGAGAACACTGGCATTGGATAATAGCTTTCACAAGAATCCTACCATATCAAATTATGCCAAGCTGTACTCAGTAGGGATGATAGTTTTCATCCATAGAACGAACAGCTTTAATTTCACATTAAGATTGATCAAATAACAACAATATCTGTGATGTGAGATAGCAGTTTCTGGATATAAAAGTTCATGATAAATTATTTCAAATGCTTCTAGAGGTAACAACTGCAGCACAAACCTCCTTCACACGTATATTGTTATATATATGAGGGGCATACAAGCTGCAGAACTGAGGGTCTTTTATGTTTAAATCAATATCCACTACGCTCGCACCACTTGAGGCATCCAGTTTTTTTGAAATCTCGTTTACTTCTGCACAAATTCAACTAAAAATGTTTAACTATGGGTAGTCTACCAAGTATTATAACAGCAATGTCCCAAAAAAGAAAAGCTATTCAATCACCTTTAGACATCAACAATTGCATCTTAAAAATAAATTCAACTCCATATTAATGAATTGAAACTAAAGTCCCTTTTTGGTTAATTAAACCATAAATGATGTCATATAACTGGTTGGTTTTATTTTGGTAGATGATTGAGCACAATGCTTATACCCAAATCATAATACAACACTGACCTTTCTTTAGAGGGCTTTCAACTCCAGAAAATTTTGTGGAAACTGGTATTAGAAGCATCGGATCTGCTACACCACCTTCTCCTGTGCCATGACACAAACTATCTTGTTTCACTTCTAACTTTGCTGGTGAAGTAAAATTTTGTGTTTCTCCCATTCTTATTTTTGACAGCTCTTCAGCTAACTTTTCTTTTACATCCTCCTGAACCGGTGAAATTTTCATAGAGATACGAGCAGCCACCTCTGCATGTGTTTTCGGAGGACATTTTCTAGCTAGTTTACTAGTCTGTCAACCAGCCATGTCAGCAGAGAATAGTCTTTCACTTAGTGAGTTTCAAAAAAAAAAAAAATTGCAACTAGTGAATAACTACAGATGAAAGTAAATTCCCTACACAAATGTCATATAATAAAGAAATTTATGCTATAATTACAAATTTTGAAGACTGAGATACAAGCAAGAGAATTGCATACATGTTGTTTAGTTGCATAGATGCAGTTTTGATGAGAATTCTCACAAAAGATGTTGCTCACATCTTTAAGCACTGCCCTTCTCTTATGCTTAAAGCCAGCAATCGAGGTCGAAGCAGATTTATTCTCATCTGATGCTGCTCTTTTGGTCTTTGCTCTAAGAGGATGCCTCTGCTCCTGCTTGAAGGAGGGTTTTGAGGCAGGATATATTCCTACCGAAGCCCCCAAGGCTTTAGCACGTGCCCGTGTAATTCGAGTAGCGGGCTCTTCAAGTTTGGCAGTAATTGCATTTTCTTTGTTCATCTTTGCTTGCTTCGTGGAAGCGCAATACGTGATTTCAAACTGAAATGCTATTCATTGAACCTGAAATTCCAATGCCAGTTTGATGTCAGATAAGAAGCAAATTCCAAAAGCAGGTAAAAAATAAATGCACATTGATCAACACATCAACAATTTGGCCATAATGTTGCAAGATCATATATTAAGTTGAGCATAAGTAATCATAGCAGAGGGCACCGGATTTAATAGCCAGTAATAAAATCTTTTTGTCGAAAATCTAGGGTTCAAGATCACAAAAAAGCAAGGGCAACACCATAGAACAATCAAAGGAATGAAATATAAACAGGTTAACGCTACAATGATCTGAGATATTAAGAAAAAACTTGCAAAACTTGTATAAGCTCGTATTCACGGAACAAGTCCACTTGAATTGCACTTTCAGCTCAAAATGGTTAAATGTTTCAAAGACGTCGAATGTGGAACAAATTCATGCTTATTTTGAGTTTATATATCCAGGCTTAGGTGCATTGTCCAATGGAAATAGTACTGTTTCAAACCTCATGGAAAAACCTGTAAATAGTTTCATTTCAAGTTGACAAAAGTTCTTGTCAAAAGAAATCTAATTTCAGGCATATAAACTCAACCAAAAATCCGTTTCAAGTTACGGTACTCTCTTCTTCCTTAATTCTTTCTCCAAAAGTTCACACGATAGTCATAAAGAAATCTACGTATCTGCACTATTACGCTTCAAAATGTTTCGTACCATTACACCAATTTTCGGATAAAAAAATCAATCAAAACTCTGTAAGTTTGAACTCATTCTCACAACTTAGATTAAGATTAATGTTATTTGTCCCGAAATATCCATCTCCGGATAATATCAACCACAGACGGCTTGGATTCAACCAGGCAGCCCTGCAAGGCACCAACAACCGTAACACCAACTGAATATTTCGGCACGAATAGCATTACTCCATGGGCCATCGACTAGGTGAATTCAACCTCGCTCAAAAGTTTTAACATAATGTCCTTAAACTTACCTTCCATTAGCTTATGAACAGAAACAAGCAAAAAAAATTTTTGCTACGGTTTTAACCTCCATCAGGTAGCTGTAAAAACCGAATAAATAAGATATTTTCTTATTCACGCATTTTCACTGTAACTAAACAGACACATTTCAAAATATTGAGCTAAGATCTACTGTTTATTAAAAGATCTTAGCATTGACAACACAACAGAAAGATAATAAAACTAAATTAAGTGAGAAAAAAACTCTTATCCTATTAAAACTTAATCCATTTCAGCATCAAAAGCCTCAAAACTCAATATATATATATATATATAACACAAACGCTTCAAATTATCTTTTCTAAGCACAAATTTCTCAACAAAGCCGCTCTAAAATCGAGAAAATCGCAAACGCACAAAGAAAAAGCAACAATGAGTTTCAAAAATCCAGAAAATTTCAAAACAGAGTCGTTTTTAGAGAAACGAAGCAGTAAAACGCAAAAATGGTTGAAATTAGACATGCTTCACAGATCTACAGAGACAAACACGAAACGCCATGCAGTTTCGGAGAAAGAAAATCTGTAGCTCTTATCGATCCAACAGCAACGTGTCAATCACTGGTGGTGTGTAGAGCTTAAGAAAAAAAAAACAGAGAAGAAACAGAGATAGAGAAGGATGAGAGAGCCTACCATGTGCTTGGGAGCTCCAAGGAGACCTAAAAGCGATGGTCTCTAGAGAGCTCTCTCGGAAAAGAAAGAAGGAAAAAGAGAGAAGGGGGGAGAGAGAGAGAGAGAGAGGTTTTTGTTTTAAAAGAGAGCGAGCGAGCGAGCGAGCGAGAGAGTGAGGTTTTGTGCGGTGTTGTTTGGTGATATGATTAATTAGGAGAGAGTGATAACTGCTGCGTGAGCGGGACGGGGTCACAGTTTAAACTTCTCAAACAAATTGTTATTTCCACTCCTTTTTGCTATTTCCAGATCACTTTTTTTAGGTGGCAAAGGCAAATTCCCATGTCACTGTGCATTTGTGATTTTCGTGATCCGAATCCCAATTTGATAACTACTGACTTGTAAGAGTAAAAGTATTTTGATCAGTCAATTTTTTTTAACAAAATATATTTTTTAAAAAAATTATTCTTATTAAAAAAACATATCTAAATCAACCAGTTTTTACTAAATTAATAATTTTTTCTATTTTAACTTTGAATTTAGTGACATTAAACTTCAAAAAAATGTATAATTCCCAAAATCAATTCATGAGTATTTGAGATTGTGATATATGGATGTTTTTAAAAGTAACTTTTCAATTTGAAATATATTAAAATAATTTTTTTATTTTTTATTTTTGATATCAATATATTAAAATCATCATAAAATATTAAAAAATATAAATTTAGTATTTTTTCCAAGTTAAAAGCACATGATTATTTTTATATATATAAAAAGAGAGATTATACTTACATAAAAAAGAAAGCACGTAATTTTGTATTTAAGAAAAAAAAAACGGCTGGGTGGATGAGAATGTGGAATAGAAGATTTAGACCTAATCATGAGGTCATTTGAATCTTAATGAGGATTAATATCGTTTTATTAATCGATAGTTATTTCCCAACAAAAAAAAAATTAACACTAAATTCAGTACTTAATGTCATATTCTGTACGATTTGAATTGCCCTAAATCATAAATGGGATGGTGGGGTGGAATGACATTTTTCTCGAAATAAAATGAATAAAATAAAA
>Ga0325403_1004061_pt1 | contig 13535 bp, 8 predicted proteins | sample PopdelMetagenome_19_FD_205665 | JGI IMG/M metagenome (GOLD analysis project Ga0325403, IMG submission 205665) | Populus deltoides microbial communities from Bellville, Georgia, United States - Xylem-PdKOR-R4 | ecosystem: Host-associated > Plants > Phyllosphere > Stem > Wood/Secondary xylem...
TGATTTGTAAAACTAGAAATATTAAATAATCTTTCCTTGTACACATGTTTTTGAGAGCTACGACCATTGAAAATTAACTCAATTTATATCTCAAACATAGTTTTTAATTTATTTTTATAAATCTAAACACTCCTAATTTATCTTTAAATATAAGATAATTTCTTATGCAGTTGGGAAAATAATTATTTTCCAAAAAAACAAAACAAGCAAAAAGCTTGATTTTGATATAATTCAACCAACCCTCGATCATTTCATGATTTTATCTTCTTATGAGTTTTCATCAAAACTTGATTTTGACCTTCATTTCTATCATGCTTCTTCTAATTTTGTTTTTCTTAAAAGAAGTTCAAAATTTCAAAGATTTATGAGAAAATGTGTTTTCAACATAATTTAGCCAATTCTCGGCTATATTGTGATTTTTGACCTTTTAACAAGTTTTCATCAAGAATATATTTTGACTCTCGATCATGTTTCTTATCATTTTGTTTTAAAATAAAAATTGCAAAAATATGAAGATCGCTAGGAAAATGCATTTTCAACGCCATTTGGTCAATTCTTGGCCATTTCATGATTTTGGATCTTTTGATGAGTTTTTACCAAAACTCGATTTTGAACCTCGGATCATCTTTATTATAATTTTTTAAAAAATAAAAAAATAAAAAAATACAAAGAATTACAAGAAATTCCTTTTCAATGCAATTAAACCATTTCACTATTTTAGACATTTTATGGAACACTATAAATCCAAGAAAAATAAACAAACGATGTCTTTTTGTCTTATACCCATAAAAAATTGAGAAAATATTGTTAATTTTGACCTCTCCGTGTGATCTTTTCTTGAAAAAATTAAGGAAAAAAATAGATCACATTAACCTCCATGTTCAAGCTTGCATAAATGGCTAAAAAACACACCCTCTTATCCTTCATTTCAGCTGCAAATGCACCACAAAATGACACTCTTTCAGACCATATTTCATGATGCAAAACTAGTACATTAGGCAACTATAAAACACACCTTTTGTGCCTCATTTATTGCTGTAAAAAGTGCCAAAATACCCTATCTTTGTCTTATATAGCTACTGCCACAGATCAACACCTTTGCTTCCAAACTTTAGTACTTCACTACCTAGTTTCTCTCTTTTATTTGTGTTGTGAAAAATGAAGCCAAATAAGCTCCCATATGTCATCTGGCACCAACGGCACAATAGCAAAAAAAAAAAAAAAAAAAAAAAAAAGGAAAGGAGTCAACATCTATATAGTAGGTACAACTACAAACATAAGATAAAAAAACACTCAATCAATTTGGACAGTGCAAAAGGATGGATAACTGAGATTAATTAGATAAAATGGAGGGCCATGATTTAGCAAAAAAGAGCTTCTTTGAGAATATAAAAGGATATAACATAGACAATAAAAGGGAGACCCCACAAAAAGAGGATTCGAAACAAAAAAGAAAAAAGACATGCACCATAAGCGGTAGTTTGAAACATTTTTTGGTTTTTGAGTTATAACTATAGATAAAAATTTTAGTTTTAGGTGTTCTTTAGCTTTCTAGAAATATAAGATTTAGGCCTACAATGTTATTAAGATTCTAAATTCTATTTATGCCATTTTGAAGTTCAAAACATAGCCAAAACAAAGAAATCAAAATCTGTCCAGAAGTTCAGTACATCTCTGACCCTGTTTCGATTATCAACCTTTATTTAGAGTTATAGAAGTCAAAACAAAGTATATTAGATAATTTATAAACATTATTACACATAAGAATTTTATGAAGGCCCAAACTCCAAACTATATTGTTTCAAAGCTCTAAATCCATTAAAAGTCGTTGTAGATACAATAGAATTTAACAGCAACAACAACTCACGTCCATATGAGTTTTGTTCTTTCTTTTTTGAACTATATGGTCTTTTTTCATGCCTTTTCTACTTGTTTTATATGAAGGGAACTTTGTGGTTCAAATACTATAAGCTAAGTTTGCAAATTATGAAGTTATATTATTTTGGAAATTCATGGTGAAAAATGAGTTTATTTTTCCTTCTTGAAGTATGATTCATGAATGTCGGATTTGTGGTTTTAAAAGGGTTTAATTGTGCTTTAAATCTTTGTTTTGTTGGATAAAAAAGACCTAGTTTGATCATGCATGATAGGAGGTTTGTTTTCATTTTTTCTTTATGTTTATTTTTGTCTACAACAAGCAAGTATGAAAAACATCTTGTTTTATTTTTGTCTCTATGTTAATCTTAAGCTTTATATAACTTTAATGTGTTGTTTTTTCATGCATATTAGGAATTTAAAATAAATAAATGATTTTTTTTCATATTGACAGCCCTTTTAGAATTTTTTTTGTGAATTGCCTAATCGATAAGTCTTTTTTTTCAAGGGATCAATGTTGATTTTTTTTGAATGACCTAATCAAAGAGTCTCCTATTTTAAGGGATGGGCATTAAATTTTTTGAATAACTTAATTGACGAGTCTATTATTTTTAGGGATGGACGTCTATTTTTTCAAGAGTGGTCTAATCATTGAGTCTTCTATTATTAGGAACAGATGTTAAATTTTTCACAAATAACCTAATTAACGACTCTTTTATTTTTTAGGATCACCGTTAAAGTCTTCACAAATCATTAGAAATAAATTAAATAAACTGCAAATAAGCTCAGAAAATAATCTAGTCAATTAATGGAATTCATAGAATAAATTTAAAAGATAATATATAGTTAAAATAACCTTTTGTTTGAAAGAATGCAATAAAAATGATGTCTAGTTTCCCCAAAGCATAACCGAACCCTTTACTTGAATATCTTAAACCAGTCCATAATTTAGAATTTTTAGTTTCATTTAATTACTAGGTTACAATTTCATTGTTTTCTATTTTTCCTTTATTTTTAGAGGTCTCAATATTATGCCAAGTACAACTACATGATGACTCCATTAAGGACTAGGTTAAGCCTATACGCGTATGCTTTCTTTTTTGATACATGTATTGCCACTTTTTGTTCAACATTTATTTTATTTATGTTATTTATTATTGTATTAATTTTAATCTATACATTGAATGTTCATGCATGCCATTTTTCAAGTTTTCACACACATCAACACAAACCAATAAAAAGCTCTAGATCCGAGCTCATCCCTTTTAGAATTAGATATGGAGATTTGTGTAGGGAGTGTGACTTATATACACTAATGATCATATGTACTTTTTCTCAGATAAAAACTTACCCTATAATAGTATTATGGAGCTACTCTCATACCCATATTGTAAAAGGTTTAGAGGCCGGTTTACCCAACTAAAAATTCAAGCATATAAGAACCTTAAAAAAATATTAGGGGTAGTAAAGCCGAGAGCTAAAACCCTTTATGAGCTAGATCATATTTATTAGGGTTGACCTTATAACATGACATCTCATACATATCCATTTATATGGTGATCTTATTATATCTCCACTGATCCTTATAGAAAGTACAAAATGATGAGACACATTAATACCCATAATACCTTATGCACAATATTATGGAGCTACTCTCATACCCATGTTGCAAAAGGTTTAGAGGCCGGCTTACCTCACTAAAAATTCAAAAATATAGAAACTTTAAAAAAAATCTTAGAGGTAGTAAAGTCAAGCCAAAACGCTTTATAAGATAAATCATATTTATTAGGGTTGACCTTATAACACGACATCTCATACATATCCATTTATATGGTGATCTTATTATATATCCACTAATCCTTATAGAAAGTATAAGATGGTGACATATTACGATCGAGGATATAAGGATTAGGTTAGAGCAAAGCCAATATGATGAGGGAAATTATCTGCCGATATGGTTTGAATTTAGGTTATTAGAGCAGATGAGGTTTGAAAACATATCATTTTTTCCAGTCAATTATCATAGTGTTGGGAAAATGATATCTTTGTAAGACCATATTAGCTTCAAAACAGCCATATGGATATATAGCATAGTTGTATAAGATCTGGGTACAACACTCTTGTTTCTAAGAAATAATAGGGTTTTGGGATTTATGCCTTGTTTGTTTCCAGGAAAATGAATTCCTGGAAACCATTTTCCCTACTTTCTCATGTTTGGTGAACGTAAAGAAAATTGATCAAAAGAAACTTAATTCTGGTCAAAGAAAAACAAAAGGCTGTAAGACAGGAAAGTGTTTTCCTTTTCTTATTCTAAGGAAAACACTTTCCTTTCTCTTTATTAACAAAACGTGCACTGTCCTAAAATATAAATCCCAAATTATTCTCTACTCTCTCACTTCTTCTCTCTAATCCCATCAATGGACCTCCTCAATGTGCTAACACCGACCACTCTTTCTTCACTAACCCCTACCTGCTGCTTATCTTCTTGATGGCCTTCTTTGTTTTCTGAGCTCTGATGAAAACAGAGAACAGTATCATCTAATCTTTCTTTGGTTGATGGCACCAAGTTGAAAGATTCAAATTTGGGTGTGAATTCTTGAAAATAGGTGCTGAATTGGGTGTCAAAAGTGAAGGAAAAGTTTGGTGGAGTGAATTCTTCAATCCTGTCGAGTGCTGTAGGGCAGCTTTTTCTCCTCTTGGATTCTCTGATTGTTCCTTGCTTTTCTTTCTTGAGTTCCTGGCTTGAAGAAGAAGTAGCTTGTAATGGTGGGTCTTAGCTGGAATCTTGATTTTTGGAATGTAATGAAATTACATAAGAAGGTCTTAATTTTGTTGCTATAATTAAGAAAGAGTAGTAGTAATATACTATCCGTGTCGAGTTAATTTTTAAAATTTTTGATATTAAATAAAAATATTTTATTTAAAAAAATTATAAAATTTAATTTTTAATTAATTGCCTATACCTGTAAAAAAAAATAATCTTTATCCAAAAAAAATCTATCAAAATATTTTTGTATTTATTTATCTTTTAAAAAAATCTTCATATCAAAAAACCCAAATATCTAACTCTTACTTGGTTAAAAAAAAATCTTAAAACCATAAACTAATTTAGCTTTCTTAATATGAAAAAAAACATATTTTAAGCTTTTAAAATTGAAAAAAAAATTAATAGGTTTTATTTATGAAAAATTTCACAAGGTTATATCTCTATAATATTATATGACATATATAGTTATATTTTATAAAATAAGCTATATATGAATATAAGATATAATAAAAAAAAATTCATCATTATACTTTTTAGATTTTATTCTTTTATTGTAGGTAATTAAATATTTATATTTAATATTTTTCATATATTAGATAAATTTGAAAAAAAATTAATTCATTAATAAATTATTTTCCAGTTTATTTTCCATAACATAACCAAACACTGGAAAGTGTTTTCCAGTTCATTTTCCATTATACTACCAAACATCGGAAAATACTTTTCCAGAATTCACTTTCCCGGAATTCACTTTCCGAAAGGAAACTACTTTCCTGCAAATAAATGAGGCCTTAAAGTAAATATGTTTTACCTTTTATGCAGTAGACATGAATCTCACCCTCGGGGAGTATGACTCTTTGTTGAGTTGTCCAAAACTAGATAAGGTGTACTTCTACCCTCCAAGAGAACATGCCCCATCCAATTATGCTTGGATTACTTAGATAGATCGTCAAATGGCAAAAAAATACAAATGACTAGATATGGTAATAGTTAAAGTCTATGACTTAAACTATAAAAGATATGTAAAAGGAGATCCAAACACAACAAAAGTCCTATAATCAGGGCCTAAAAGCAAGATCATAAGATAATAGATATGGTACAAGTAATAGTCATAGCTAAAGAAAAGATTGCAAGAAATGAGTAGATGGAGATTAAATTGAGATAAATAAAATGAAATAGACAAGAGAGATGTTTCAAGAATAATGTCAGCAACAAGCAGGGTTAATTACATAACTTGATGACTATTTAGGAGAATTAATTAGCTAGGAAGATGAATTTGACATAATCAAGCAAACTTTGATAGATGAGAGAAATGTTGGAAAATAGAAAAAAAAAACAATATTAAGCTTTCAAAACCATACATTACCATGTAGAAGTTGAAGATGCCAAAAATTATGCTATAAAATTGAAAGGCATAGCCCAAATTATAGCAAATGGTCAATCAACTTAAAAAAAAAAGAGTAAGATAAAACTGTTTAGAACAATAATTTTTAGAAAAGCTTGTACTATATTAGACAAACTTTGTAATATGTTATTTTGTATTAATAAAAAGACACTTTGTTACACATTTTAGACATCAAATTATTTTTTAATGTCTAATGCTAGTATATGTTTGAGTTAACTTCTATCACAAATAATTTTCCTCCCCTACATTGATCAAAGTTTCTATAGGTTTTTAGCCCTCAATGAAAACTTTCCAAGAAAATATGATTTATTTCATCCTCGTAGTCCCAAATAACAAACATATATAATCAATTCATCCATTTGCATATTTTATTTATTTCTTTGCATGCTACTTTATAGTTTTAGTATATGGAGAAATTAGGTTGCCCTACTAAGATCCAATTTTCCTTAAATGTGCACCACACAAAATACATAAAACAAAATATAACATAAAGAAAGATCTCTATTTAAGATGAACCACCATAAAGAAATTGGCAACCTAAAAGGAGAAGTCATAAAATTACAAGCCTACTTGAGTGAGCACTTTGAGCAATCTCAATAAGGAAAACAACATCTAGAAGAAATCAAATACATACGAAGACACAAGCCCTTCCAAGCATGCAACCTTCACCCCAAGTACAAATATGACCCTTTACTTTCACCCCACATAACCAGGAGAAAAATGATGCCTCTCTAGAGTAATAATATTCTGTGTGTTTTCCAAATATACAACAAACCCCTCAATTTAGGTACCTCAAACAACTAACTTGACAAATAAAAAACCATAAAGCCAATGATTTAGACCATGAAAAATGTGAGGGAAAAAATTTAGGCATAATAGGAGTCCTATAATAAGGATTTGAATTTAGAGTAAGAAGTGTTGAGGGTAGAAAAAGAAGTTGGAGTCTAACTTAACTACTCTTAAAAAGGCCCCAACTATAATAGAATATGAGAGAGATGACCTATTAGCCTAGTTACAACAACAACAACAATGTACTTTCCAAGAGTTACAGGAAAATGTCAAAGTATTGTCAGATACCAAGGAAAAACAAAACAAAAAAATGACAAAAATAGCTGGAACAACATGAGAGGCTTAGAAAAAGATTGTAAAGGGCAAGTAGTTGAAGGTTACTTTTGAGTTAATAATAATAGAGTGGTTGCAAGATCTCTATTAAGTAGAGGAGATTCTCCAGTACAAGTTCAGTAACAAAAGATTTCTAGAGATGGCTTTTATACATACTTCCTTCCTTGATAATTACTTTTCCTATTAGCGTTTAGAGTACATTAATGATTTGGTGATAAACCTCATTTTCATAACAAAAAAAAATATTGTATGTACCCAAATTTATCTCTTAGGGGTTTTGACCCAACTCAAGATAACCAATGTGGACATAAAAAGTTAGCATATATGACCATCAAAAATAAATTACTTCGGTATTTACGCCATATGATGCCTGTCATTGAAGAAAAAATCTAAGAATTCTTATAAGCAATCCTAGACTGTCCATTTTTCACATGTTTTAGGATTGTGTCACATCTTTTATGAAGTATCTTTTTCTATATCTTATTGTTATTTAAAAAAACAAGAGATGTTTTTATGAAAGTTACTTTTAACATTTTATTTGCATTTATGATTAGACAAGTATAATGTAGATTTCTATAAAAATTTGATTGGATTTCAAAATATATCATGCATATACTAGGGAAAAATCCCACCTTTTGAAATTTAAAATGCCTTTTTACAAAACATCACTCTTACCTTTATCTAAGTTATAAAATGTCCATTTTATTTCCAATAAACCTCAGAAAATGAAAATCTCTCTTGGAATAATAAAGTTGTATCCAAAATAGAATCAAATGATTTGAAGATATAAATGGTGATAAATATAGGTTATTACCCTACTCGTCCTACTTCTTCTCTAAGGTTAACCTTTTGGATTTTCTAATTAACAAAACTTATCAGCATAAATAAGTTTGGATTTGAGATGAACAAAGATCTTTGGTAATCCTTTTATAAATATAAAATTATCCCTTGTTGTCCCTATTTAAGCCTAAATTTTTTTTCCTTGGATAAGAATCAAGACTAGAATCACCCCTCACACTAGGGGTAGATTTTGAATTTCTCTAAGTAAACAAAATGTCAAGAGGGGAAAAAGTGTTGTAAATAAAGCAAAATAAATAAAAAGCTTTCTAAAATACCTTATTTGAAAATCAAATGTCAAATGATAAGGCACAAAACACTTGGAGAAGTGAAGTCATAATGAGGTTAATCGCTAGAAAGATAAAAGCCACATGACAAGCCTAAAAAATCTTTGTATGAAATAAGTGATTCTATGTCTTTCTTCCTTTAATGACCATTTAAGCCTCATGCATATCCATTATTTTGTATACATGAACCTCAAACTATATTACATTCTTTTAAAAGCAATTTTTAATTAAAAAAAAAACTTGTATGTGTTGAAAGATGCTAGCCTTTGTAAAGAGAAGAAAAATATTTTTCAAGCAAAAAAACATTAATCACGACTTGTTTATGCACTACATTCTTTATGATATTGAGTCATATGATAAATAGAAAGTTCAACATAACATGAAGCAAGAGGCTTTCCTTTTAAAAGCTAAAAATCTACTTTTATAATCCAATCTTTTCTTTATAAAATAACCTCTATTTTTCAAGAAATTTGTTTGAGTTGTTCATAGCTAAGTTTTGAGATAAACAATTCTTCCTCACAAAGCCCAACCAACACTCGTTCTAGTAAGAACATCCAAAACTACATCACGACATTTAGGGACATGTTTAGCAATATCGGCTAAAGAAGTATAATTTTTATAAAAATACTTTCAAATATACATTTCAATACTTCATTTCAATAATTAGAATTTAATGAATATAATCCTTACAATTTACAGTTTGATCCTAAAATTAAAAAAAAAATGAATTTGAAACAAAAGAAATGGCCATTGACTAAATTTGGAAAGTTATTAGCAAGGATGATGTTGACGCGTGTGTGCCTCATTCTGGCCATGTGAAATATGAGAAATCAAATCAATTTAGAGGGTATTTTGTGATAATGATGATACATATTGGTGGCATTTATATCTAAAAGATTTTGATTGATGATGATGAGTATACTCCTTATCAACTTAGGGCAAGGCTATTTGAAAACAAATATGTGATGATGATGTGAGTGTGCCTCATATTGGACACTATAAAAATAAGTATTCAAATAAGTTTAAGGGAATTATTGTTTGAAAGAACCTCTGACAACAAAGGTGCATGTCTATCTATATTGATCAATAATTAAAACAGTTGGGTGCAATTTTGTTTAAAGATGATATTCATGATGACTAATACAAAAATGAACACAATTAGATTAGTAAAGAGACAATTTAGCTTAAAAGAATATGTAGTAATCATGTAGCCAAAATGATGACATGGAGAACTCGAACGCAAGTTAAAATTGGTGGAGCGAACAACTCTTTTTATAATGAAAACTAAGTAGCATCAAATGAACATCTTTAAACTACACTTGAAGATAAAGATAAGTAGAATAGACATAGGTTTACCTAGCACAATGAATGTACCACTCTAAAAATAAAGCATGGAAAGGAAAGCTTATGGTAAGCATTGAAAGTATCGAAGTAATTTAGGTCTAGGTAATCAAGAAGATAATCCTTGCGATCTGAAAGTAAATATGATGCAACCATATTATTCGATAGTTTCCCCCACATTTAACTAATGTTTTGTCTATATTTTATATATAAAATGCCTTGATATTCTTTTTTTTTTTATGTTTTGAAGGCACTTTTGGATGAAAGATGCAAAAAGGAGTAAATTGGAGGTAATTGGCAGATTTGACCTTCAGTCGATCTTTTGTGCAGAGCGTGAGCTCTAAAGGTTGAAATGAAGTGATTCTAGTGGCATTAAAAAGATAAAATCCATACCTTTCTGGAAATATAAGGCAAGAAAATAAAATAAGAAAGCTCATGAAAATCACAGCTTTCAAAGTCAAATCTCGCAATCTGCTAGTGTTGACCTTTGGTCATTCCAACTTCAATATCTGGAGCTACAGAAGTCCAATTGATGCAAACTCAATTTGGTTGGATTCCTGACTCAAATTTCTATAAATGCTTAAAACGTAAGCCAAAAAAGATATCATATGATGGAGATATGATTTTTCAAATTTGACAACTGAATTCTGCCAGCAAACAGGTTTCGTGAAGAAACGAGTTCAAATTACGTTCCGAAGCATCTAAACCGATATCCAAGTTTTTATTTCAGCAATTTAGCTCCTCTAAGTCAAAGCTTGAAGATTTCATGCAAGGCTATTTCTTTTTTTTTTAGGAAAATAGTTATTGAAGTACTTAAATGTAAACAGTCTACTTAAGGGAGTATTATTTTGTAAAATAGAGACTAGGGTTTTATAAGATATAAAAAGAATGAGAGAAGAGAAGGGGGGCAGCCAGCCAATAGGAGAAAAACACCCCCTTCCTCTAAGAAACCTGCAAGGCTAAACATGCAAACAGTCTACTTAAATCATGCATTCTTCCTTCTTTTTTATTAGTTATTCAACAAACATGCAAGGCTAAACTCGTTTTCTTGGTTACAAGGACACAAAAACCTTCGGATTTCAAGAACTGTGAGATTTATTTAACCTTTTCTTTTCAGTTTATATGATGAATATGTTTATTCTCCTATGATTATTTATTTTAAATGGTAGAGCAGACTCTAACTTATTATTGTAGACAATCTATTACTAAGTTTGATATCAAAACCGGAGTTGTGGTATATGAACTTGTGAAGCAACTGAGTTTAATAATTGTGGTGGATCTACGTTATTAATCTTAGGGAGAACATTCAGTCAAATCAAACATAGACTGCGGACAGTTATGTTTTCTTGATTAATCAACTTATCTAGTTTTTAAGCCTGCCATTGAATTAAATTACTAGTACGGACACTGTGATTGTTTGATGGTTAGGGTTAGTTATACGGCGGATCCGTTAACTAACCAATGTTAAGAAGAGATAAATATTCAGAATATAAATTGATGTTTTGCTTCCATGATCAGTTCTGATTTCCGTAGGTGGATGTTTGCTTGTGACCAAGGTTTGTTCTCTTGATAATTTTCTGATTTTATTAAATTTTGTTTGATAGTTTTTTGTTTTCTTTTACTTTAGCCTAGATAACGTCCTAACCCCCCCTCAAATTGCATATCATCTAGCATAAAAATCTAACTTGAATCTTTCTTGTGGGATCGACCCCTTGCTTGCTCTATACTATCTTGTGTGTTGTGTTTTAAGTTAGGGTAATTAATTTATGCGACCGCGACATCGCAACAAATTTTTGCGTCGTTGCTAGGGAAGTAATTTTAGTTGATTCTTGTGCTATTATTTTTATTTGCTGTGATTGTTATTTATTTTTCTTAAAAAAAAAAAGAGAAACATAATTTTTGCTTGCTACGGTACTATTCATTTACGGCAGCGTTATTGTTCAAAATAGATTTTTTGGTGGAATTAGGTATCGGCCTTTTGTTTCTTGAAGGGAAACGGCGTTCTAAACAGGACTAGTGGCCACCATTAGCCCCATCCTATCGAGACCAAATTCCTCTTGTTTCTAGGGTTTTTAAGCAGTTTTAGTTTTCTAGCGTAGGTTTTTCATACAATTTGCATTGTTTTTGATCTCTTGCTTGGTTAGTTTCTTTTGTGTTTTCTTAATGATTTATACCTGTAACCCGTTCTACTAACTAGAGTTAAGTGCAGGTGGATCTTAAAATAGAAAACACTTTACGCAGGTTACGAAATGAAGCTCGCATCAACACCATGGCTGTTGCACGACAACAAACACTCAAGGAGCTTGCTGCTCCTAACGTGAAAAATCAACCATTGTGCATAAACATCGACAATAATGTAAACTTTGAGCTCAAATCTGGTTTTATATATTTGCTACCAACATTCAATGGTCTTGCAGGAGAAGATCCTCATACTCATCTCAAGGAGTTCCATATGGTTTGCGTTGGCATGAAACCGAATGGAGTTGATGAAAAACAGGTTAAGTTGAAAGCTTTCCCTTTCTCTTTAAAAGGGGCAGCAAAGGTATGGTTTTTCTCTATTCTCCCAGGTTCCATTACAACTTGGAATGCCATGAAGAAGATTTTTCTTGAAAAGTATTTCCCAGCATCTCGAGTTGCCAACATAAGAAAATAAATATGTGGGATTCAACAATCTTATGGAGAGACACTTTCCAAGTATTGGGAAAGATTTGAGCAACTGTGCATTCAATGCCCTCACCATCAAATACCCGATCAACTACTCATTCAATGTTTCTATAAAGGATTGATGCCTACTGACCGAAGTATCATTGATGCTGCAAGTGGAAGGGCATTGGTAGATAAGACACCCGAGGCTGCACGCCAATTGATCTCAAATATGGCAGCCAACTCGAAACAATTTGGTGGAGACTTTGCAAACAAACGAGTAAATGAGGTAAGTATTTCTAACCTTGAAAATAAAGTTAATGATCTTACTTCTCTTGTGCATTCTTTGGCTTGTAGAAATGTACAACATGTGAAAGTTTGCAGCATATATTCCTTACAAGGACATACCTCAGATATGTGCCTAACAATGCAAGAAGATTACATTGAACAAGCTAATGCAGTTGATGGAGCATTCAATGGACAGCTTCAGCATAAGTATAATTCTTTTTCCAACACGTACAATCCCGGATGGAGAGATCATCCAAACTTATGTTATGGGAACCCACCTCAACAAGGCAATCAAGGCCGACAGTTCCATCCCCATAGATTTCAGCCCTAACAGAATTATCAAGCAAGACAACCCCCTCTATTCACAAACTCCAATGTTATGGGGTTGTCATCCAGTGATGATCTTCATGAGATGATGAAAACTTTGGCTTCTAATACTGTGACCTTGCAATAAAATATCATGTCTTTTCAACAGGAAACAAGGTCAAGTATTCACAACTTGGAGAAGCAAATGGGGCAAGTAGCTTCAAGTGTGGGGAAATTGGAAGCACAAATAAATGGAAAATTAACCTCCCAAACATTAAATCCAATAGTGAATGTTAGTGTGATCATGCTGCGAAGTGGGAAAGAACTTGAAGAGAAAAGGTCGAAACAAATTGAGATGGAGGAAGAAGAAGAGATAGAAACTAAATTGAGTACAAAGAAGGAACATCCTCCTCATCTACAAACTGAAACATTGACGACCAACACTCCAAAGGTAACAACTCACTCAATGAATTCCAATTTTAAAACAATTCCACCCTTTCCTGTGAGTTCCTGTAGGTCAAAGAAAGAGGACAAAGAAAAAAGAGATTTTAGAGGTTTTCAAGAAAGTAGAACTCAACATTCCTTTGCTTGATGCTATCAAGCAAATTCCCAAGTATGCCAAATTCTTGAAGGAGTTGTGTACTACCAAGAGAGCTTTCAAACT
>Ga0325403_1004062_pt1 | contig 13533 bp, 11 predicted proteins | sample PopdelMetagenome_19_FD_205665 | JGI IMG/M metagenome (GOLD analysis project Ga0325403, IMG submission 205665) | Populus deltoides microbial communities from Bellville, Georgia, United States - Xylem-PdKOR-R4 | ecosystem: Host-associated > Plants > Phyllosphere > Stem > Wood/Secondary xylem...
AGTCTATAATTATAAAATTTAATATAAATTAAAAAGAACAAGTCTTCGAGGGCCTGCATAATCTACTGGGCCGAATAACAGTCCATTTCTTAAGGCCTTCAGGCTTCACTAAAACCATATCGGGCCCATAGATGGATCTCTACACAGAACCCAAAGTTAACACACCACAACAACGACAATACATTAATCGAGACAAAGTGAGGGGAAAAAAAAAGTTTCACCAGAATCTTCAAAGGTCGAGTCTTCCAGAGAAGCAAAGGACCTGGAATTTCTTTTCCCGCGGCAAAATAATTTTCTCGAGAAACAAACTGGCTGGTATCTGCTTATGTCTTTTATTTCATGATCATCTAACTCTAGGGCAGCTAAATTTTCCTGGGTTTTGAGTTACTTTTATTGTATTAATGGTCTTTAAAACTTAAAAAGTGGTGGGGTTTCTTGTTTTTTGAAAACAAAATAAACCCACTTCTCGTTCTTGCTTTGTGTCATTATGGTTAGCAAGATACTAACTTTATGAGTTATTATTAATGGGTTTTAGTTGGTTTTGATATTCCATTGCAGGTTGAGTTTGTTTAGTGATCTGTTGAAGATGTTTAAGAACACGTTTCAGTCTGGATTTTTGTCGATCTTATACAGTCTTGGGTATGTTGTAGATTTTGGCTTTAAGCATTTTGTTGCTACATGTCTGATTGGCTGTTGGATTTGTGGATATGGATTTTGATGTTATGTATTGATTATCTGTGTTGATTGGATTTTTGTAGGAGCAAACCTTTGCAGATATGGGATAAAGAAGGTGAGTGGCAGGATTTATTGGTGACAGTGTTGTGAATTTTTCTTAATTAGCTACTTTTGATTTTGGTTTTAGTACAAGATAGAGCTCATTTAGCAATTTTGCTTTCTTTGTTCTGGAAGGTCATCACTTATAGCTCACTCTACTGTTTGAAATTATAAGTGATCTTTGCTTCCGATATGGACCCTGAAAGACTATGGTTGTCTATTGTAGATATAAATTATCGTACCAAAGCCTGAAACAAATATATATTCTCTGTTGCTTTATATTCCAGGGGCAAGCTGGGGTATATATTATGGTAGCCGGAGACATTTCTTTATAGCAACTCTGCTGAGATTTATCTTCTTATGCTGGGGATATGTTACAAATCACTGGCAATCTTATTTCTCAATCTACTGATAGAATTTTTTTTTGTTGAAAATGCATGGCTGATGTCAATATGTATAGGAGGCATATATACCTTTTATTTTCTGCGAGGCACCAAAATGCATACAGGTGATGTCAAAAGGATATGAGGCATGTGTAGGTTGTGCTCCAACTACAAGTATGAGAGGTTATATATGCATGATATATCTCTTGTTTTTTTCCCATTTCGGTCTTTTGTGTAGAACTTAAACCGTAATACTGTGGAGAATGAGATGCGATTATGAAACCACCAGTCGATAAATGAGTGGGCTTCTTAAATCCTGTTGATATTTTTAAGTAACATTTATGATATTGAGAAGCAAATGTTGAAAGAGATGATGTTAAAATCTGTATTCAACATGGCTGATGGAGATAATTATTGAAAACTTTCTTGAATTCTCAGTTCAATCTGTTAGCAAGCATCTTAGAATTGCTGATCCTAGAGACAAGGGAAAATGTCCGATGGTGTTTTTGCAAGCATAGTTGCTCTCACTATGAAGCAATTCTAGTTACCACATCAAATTCCATGTGATAGATGCAAACATTATGTATTCATTTATATGGTGTAGTTGTTATTGTGAAATTGATTTCTTCATTTAACGTGATGACAGCATTACAGTTTAGTTCTCCAGAATCGAGTGTGCTGGCTCTAACTTCTATTTTGAGTCTTTAACAGTTTCCAATGGCCATATAAAACGACTGCATGATGAAGACATACAATCCAATGTGCTTGAAATTGTTGGATCGAATATCCAGTCCACATATATCACATGCCCTGCAGACCCTGGAGCGACTCTTGGTATAAAACTCCCATTTTTGGTTATGATTGTGAAGAATGTGAAGAAATATTTCACATTTGAGATTCAGGTGCTGGATGATAAGAATGTCAGGCGGCGTTTCCGAGCTTCCAACTTTCAAGTGTGTAAGTTTGCCCTTATTTGTGATGTTTGTCATTTTCCTGACCTCTTTTCTTATTTTCTTGTTTCTTTTCCCAGAGAAGTTGTGGGTTATGTATTACAGGTCTATTTAGTTCATTGTTGTGATAAAAGAAACCACATATTGAATTTTTCATCAAGTCAAAGGAATAATAAGGAAATTTGATCCGAATTAAAAAACCTACTGTTCGTTATATGGTCTGCTGGCATTGTGGGGTTTATAAATATGGCTGCTAGATCTTGCACTTGACCATGTGGCTACAGTTTCAGAGTCTAATAAATCATTGAACTGGTGAAGGAATTGTGTAGCTGTGTGTCTGGATGAGTGGTTCACTTTTTGAGTGAGAGAGAGAGAGATGGGGTGTGGTGGGGGTCTTTCTCTGTTACAGATTTTAGTTTTCTAGAGGAAATTATTGGTCTTACAAGATGGTATCAGAGTGATGCCAAGCTTAGGGTTAAGTCGAAATTGACAATAGATTCAGCTGTCATAAGATGGTTGGATGATTAATGGAAAACTGTATAGCGACTATTAAAATTTCAAATTGTACATTTTAAGTTTTCATGTAAGATTGTTGTTTGAGTTGAAATAGTTGAAATATTTTGGAAAGGTATGCTTGCTTTAGGATAAATTGATGTAGTTCGATGGTCCTTGTACCTCAAGTGGTTTGATTTTTGGATTGGACGCCCAAGCTTATTGATGCACAGTACCTTTTTTTGTAATGAATTATAGACATTAAATTTGATATGATTCTTTGAATCTTGCAGACTGTCACTAGGGTGAAACCATACATCTGCACCATGCCACTGAAGTTGGATGAAGGCTGGAATCAAATCCAATTGAACCTCGCTGATTTTACTAGGAGGGCGTATGGAACCAACTATGTTGAGACTTTAAGAGTTCAGGTTCATGCAAACTGCCGTCTGAGAAGGATATATTTCTCTGATCGCCTATACTCAGAAGAGGAACTTCCACCGGAATTTAAACTCTACCTTCCAGTACAGCAGGTAAGGATACCATGCACTGCACCCTTAGTGCTAGCTTCAAGTTGGCTTCTCTCTCTTGGTGTTTGCTTCACATTTCTCATTTGATATATTAATTGCAGAAAGCATGAGAAGGTCGGGGCTTCGGAATTACTGCTGCTCAATGAGGATTTCTTGATCCTTTGTCATTCTTCATCATCCAATCAGTTTTATCGTTTTTTTTTTTTTTTGCTTTGTTACAATACTAGTGGAAAGCTACCAGAACTTTAGAACATATTTGCCAGGTGGTCTGTGACATTTAAGTGGCTTGGTTTGGCTAGGCAAGCTTTTGATTTTCTGCTCTCTGTTTTATCTGTACAATTTGGAGATTTTAATAGCTTAAAGTAGCGTGCTAGAACAGAAGCTATTTTCACTCTTTAGGTCAACATTTGTTTATCTTTAGCAGCTTCTCATCTGTAGCGCTAGAATACGAATGTTACGAGTGAGTTGCAATCAAAGTTATGAAAGTCAGCTAGCGAAGCAAGGGTTAGGCCCGATTGAGTGTGGTTAACCTGGATCAATTTATTTAACTTAAAAAAAAAATACTAAAACAAAGTGGTTTTAAGAAGAGAAAAAAAAAACTGGTTCCATTCAGATTTCAGATCAACTCACTAAAACCAATCAATGCTGTGCTGATAAATAATAATGTCCTCCATTTAGAAAGCTTGTGAAGTGAAAAAAGAAAGGCGAAATGGAAGTTACCTCCACAGGCTTCAGAAACATTAATATTTGTTTAATTCACTGGGAAAATATAAAATGAAAAGAAAAAAAACATCAAACGAGAGGACGGCATTTTTGGACGTCTCATATAAAATTTATAATATAACTAATCCCATCCTTCTCGTTTCCAGAAAGAAAAGGAAGCTCAAGTGGAATAAAAGAGAGCTGTAGCATACTGATAGGCAATAGAGGGTAATGATCTAACATTAATAAAATGCCCACTGTATTTTAATCGAAGTCTAGTGATACATTCTTTTGCACAAGCAACTTAGACGCCCAGCATCAGGGGTATGAAAAGTGGTTCCAAAATCAGCCAACTGCTTCTAAATCTACCTCCGCATCAGTCTCTCCGTCTATCATCCCTGCCTCTGCTTCAGCGTCTGCTTCTATGTGGCCTGCCTCTTGACCACCATCCGTGTCGGGGCTCTGCTTTTGATGTTCATCTGGTGTAGGAGTGCTGCTCTGTGAAATATTGCTGGTTGTGGCCATGGCATCAGAGTCCATTGGTGTAACAGAGGCTTCAAGATCAGTTCTGATTCCTTCACCATCAATCTCGCTTGCACGTGTTGCAATCTAGCAAAACACATTTACTTGAGACCAGAAAACAGTGTCCTAAAGCATCTGTAAAGATTACCAATATATAAAGCACCTAGCATCCTAATACACCAAATCTCAAGAGTTGACATCGATTGGTCATCCTTTACATCATGAACATCTCAGGGTTTGATCAATAACTCTTAAACTGCAAATTCAAAAAACAATTGATGAGTGAGACTGCCAGTATCTTTCTGCATAAATTGGACCTTCTACTGTCCTGGCTGTTGCAAAAACCTCATCTGGTTCGCACCAAGAATAGGCTAAGTAGCAGAACTTGATTTAGATTTCCTTGCAAGATGAAACATCTACTGTAATAGTAAGCATATTAAAAACTACAACAGTCAACCCATTTCTGTCAATCACCACATGTTCGATGTCCATGGTAATTTATGAACGAATCGTATTTTTAATCAGAAAAATATCGAGCTGGTCCAGTTTCCAGAAAGTCAGCCTATTGACATTAACTAGAAATCTGTAATTTCATCAGGAAGCTGCAAATTTTTACATGGACAAACACTCAAGCTTCAAGCAGTTAAAAAATCTATTCAGAACCCCTACAAATAATTAAAATTAATTCTCTTCAAATAATAACAGGAACAAAAAATCCCCTTTTATTTCTAATAAGGGCAACAGGTTCAAATAAATCATTAGAAATTCAAATTACCACATGGAACTAGAGAGCTTATGTTAAGACAGATACCTGATTATCTTCCACTTGATGTGAAGCACCCTTTGGCTCATCCTTTTTGGCACGTTTAGACCTGTCATTGGGTTTAGCTTGGTGTTTGGACCGGACATCTGGTGGCAATAGTTCTAAAGGAACAACTCCTTCAATACCATGGTCAGTAAACTGCAACAAAATCCCCATAGATTCTGTTAGCCAGCAGATATCATGAAAACAAAAATTATGAATATATTGGCTGTAATCATACTCGAGAGAAACCATCCAAATCCTGCCTAGCAGAGACACGGAGACCTTTCCAGCAATAAACCTGGGAAAACAGAGGTAATTATAACTTTTGCAGCCAGCAATCCACATGACTTATCATAACAATTCAACTTTCAGCAACAAAGCTCACCTTCAAACAGAGCTAAAATGAGGAGTCACCTGTGTGCTTATTGACTAGCAGATCACATTAAGTTCATACTTTGACACAGCATTCAACCCATCACAACTTTGTGCGAATATAAGAATTTGGGGTCATTCATTACTTTATCCTATCATCCCAGTCCCTATCTCAAGAAATAGAGATCATATGATTCATTAATGTGGTTTGCCTTTAATATCCAGGGAGCCACATGCAACTCTACTCACCATAAAACTAAGAGCAGATGTAGATGATCCAATGTTCATGCAGAATCCACACAAAACCAAGTGAATGTCCTAACTATTATTAAAGCTGGATGATTGATACCAATAAAACAGTTCACTTCATTAGATTATTGGAACATTTATACTTGAGTCCATGTATTCACTTATTAACTTTGATGAGGAACTAAAAGACATGTTAGTCACAAGAACATGCGTGCTAGCATATCCTGATAGTCAGGTGCAACAAACCAGACACTGATCATAATATCACCCATTAGATCTACAAAATTGTCCTTAGTACCATGGGAAAATGTCCCTCCAAGATCTGAATTAACTAACCATAATCAGATTAGGTTCAAGCAATACATTGCAATGCTTTTATACAAGACATGCCTCTTTTTCCCCCTGTTTTTTAATCCATAATACAACTCTCTAGCTACCCATTATTTTCTTCTAGTTTAGGTGGTCAGTATTCCTCAAAGAACATCCCTCTAACATCCTGATACCCTTATTTACATCCATTACGCAATTTATGTTTGTGTTTTTCATGTTCCCAAACGTTTATAGAATAGTGTGTTTTTGAAGTGTTTCCAAAATTCTAAACTTACACATCGATTACCTTATCTTCAACAAATATAATCTTTTAGCCCCAACAACAATATATTCCAGAATTAATTATCACATTAGAAATGATATCAGATAGTAATATCTAATATTATTACTTGTAGTTAACTGAAATGGTAGAAAAGTAAATGATTCAATAGCACCATAACCATGGAATATAAAGTCATGTTTTAACCAAAAATGAAATGTGATGTTCGAACATCAATTTTAAGAACTAAAACTTACCCGATTATTCTTGTGGTGATAATCAGCTTCTATGCTAGCTGATGGATCCATCTATAAATTCAGTAAATAAAGGAACTTATTCAGATAGCTAACACATCAAGATAAGTACAATATATATATATATATATATATAAATTTATTTGACTTGGACGAGCATATTAGGGTGGGTGCTTACATCTTCTGCCAATGGTTTCCAGTAATCTGTGATGGCAGGAGTTCGAACACGTTGAGGATCAGTCAAGGCATTCTGGACATGTAAATAAAATCATTCGTACTAGCTTGATGAGCTAGAAGTATTAAACTAACACGACATGAAACAACTTCACAAATGAACAACAGGAAAGAAAAACCATAGATTGCTTGGGCTATCACACTATTATGAGCTTCTTTTGGCATTTTGACTACATATATCCTTATAATTTAAGTTACCATGCCTCAAAGATGCCATGAATAAAAATATTCAGCAATGCAAAATAACAAGAACACAAAGCAATAAGATTTGCTGTTGAATGAAAAATGAAAAGACAAGGAGAATATGACTAGTATGCATATTGTAATCATCAACTCAATTGGTGAATTAGACCAACCGGATTCTGATCTGCCCACTTCCACAATTGTGAGAGCTCTTTATTTCCTAGCCTCCACCTTGGCCTACTGGAGGATTAAGAAGAGAACACATATTTCAGAAGAATAGATGAAAACTTTAAACAGAAATGTGAAATAGTCAAATAGCCATCAGTGGTAAAAATGTATGCAAATATATATATATAAAAAAAGATTACAAAAAGATGCCTAAATATGATTTGCAGATAATGAGTTGGAGGGCCATCGATGTAATTGATCCAGTTGCTAGGATCGATGTAATTGATCCAGTTGCTAGGATCAATGTAATTGACCATGAATAGTTTTCCACTAATTTTCTTGGTCAAAAGACAAACTTTTGGTTGAGATTATTAGGCATTTAAAAACCATATCTTCCATTGTTTTTTTTTTTTTCAAAAAGGACACTGTAGTCTGCAAAAGAAAGCTGGGTGTAAATAACAAAGTGGGATAGAGGTGTTTTCAACTTCATCATCTACACAAAACTTCAATGTAGACCACTAACTTTCATATTGAACCACATACCAGAGCTTGTGAAATCATATTAGCTGTTAAGTTTTCAAAGCTATAAGCTTCAGCAACTTATTTCACTATTGATGCAAACATGGTTTTATGAACTGTTATCTGTATCCAGTAAAAAAGAACCCATTATATATAACCACTGAATATTCTGAAGGGCAGCAAAATCAAATCAAGTGATGCTATCCTACTATCTCCAACATCATTCTCAAAGCACATATTCCTAAAAGGGTATAGTGTCATGAATGTAAGCATGAAAGGAAAACATAAAGCAATCAACTTGCATACCGTTTTTTACCCCCGTCTTGGACTGTCTTGTTCTCTATTGGCTGCTTTTCAAATGGAGGGCAACCATCACGTTTCCACCACAGCTAAAAGCATGAAAACTGGGAACTTATTATTCTATAAAAAGGTCATCTCATGACACAAGCTATAGACATGCATATCTACTATTAATAGAGAGAGAGGGCAAACATATTCTTACCCAATTCTTTTCACGTTCTAGTATATGCTCAACCTTGTGAAGAAAATCTTTTCCTTTAGGTGGAGTCATTTCAAGCAACTTCTTTACATGCTCCTCGCGAGATTTTATTTCTTCTTTCTAGAGTAAAGAGAAAGTATACTGTCATAGCAAATCATGTCAGTATATCCATCACATATATGCATAATTCACACGTCAACAAGAATATATAATCCAAGTCAAGCAGACAAGATTACGAATGAAATAACATTGTACAGGAGGTATGGTGTTCTTGATAAAGCAGTTTCTTTTTTCCCAAAGGGGAAATAGAGGGCGAAAGGTGAAGTGGGACAGAAAGCAGGATGCTCTTACAGTCAGGCTGCAGACCAATGAGATTGTCACAATAAGATTGTTATGGTCACACCAATCATTCTTTTTGTTTGGTCCTGAATGTCCAAGCAATGCACTTGGAGGGGATGTGTGTTTTTTATGCAGATTTCAATCTATCAAAGTGCATAATGGACGTAAAGAAACACACAAGCAGGAATTTAAAGCTGATAATATCCTTTTGCTTCTCTAAGAAAAGGTTGAAAGAAAGACATTCACATTTCACCTTAAGTCTCCCTAACTGCCTGTTTTATCAATATAGTACACTAGTACATAAATTTTGCAATACCTTCGCACATCTAGATTGTGCCATGTGTAAAATCTTCAAACTTTACAAAAGTAAAGGTAAAGAATAACTAGATACTTTCCGCAATTTCATCCTTGTCCACCAGTTCAAACATTTGCCATGAGAAAAGTAACACATGCGTGAGGTCTCAATATTTCAATTTTTTCAGATGTTGATGCTAGAAATCTCAAGAGAATTTCATGAAATACAGCATCAAATTCATTGCTTTCAGAATGTTCTGGCAACAAAATATTCAGAAACATGAGCATATATCAGAACTCCAATGATGAAAAGAAATAGTAGGTGTGCACAAGCATGGATCAATTTTGCATGTGTGAGCCCCAAGTGTCCAATCCATGTGCATGTGTGCAAATAATTTGCAGATTGTAATATAACTTACAAAATCAATAATGGAACAGCACTAACCATGCTTTCAGATGTTAAATCTTTGTCATTCTTTCCTGGAGCCTGCCAAAAAATCCATAGAGTCAATCAATTATGACAGACCAAAAGAGGTGTAGAACAAGAAGACAACAAAATAAATAAAGAAATGAGAAGCACACAAAAGGCTTTAATTTGAAAATTCAGCAATCATTACCTTAAGGTAGTCAAACAGTATGAGACACTGGACAAGAACATGGCGTCGAAAACTTGGATCTTTTAACTGGAAAATTTAAAAACAAAAAAATTTATAAGATGTTCTTCCTATATTGTTCAACAACAGTTTCAAACACCAGTCACCTCTAAACCCATCAGTTTACTGCTTGTGAGATACTTTATGTTAAATGATGCCGCCTCTTCCTCCAAATTGTTAGCACTTCCTTCTTCCTCACTCAAAGGCTGAGCTTCAAAGGCATTCAAGATGACCTATATATCTCAAAAAAAAATTAAAAAAAATGTCATTATAATGATAACATAGAAGTACAACAAAAACATGGTAGAATAAAATATAAAGAAAATTTTAATTTAATATCAAGTAAAAAGATATAAAACTTATTTAATACAAAGATAAATGTTCACCATCAAACTCAATGAGAATTTTTGCCACTTGATTGGAGAAAGAGTAAGGGAAGGGTCACAAAAGTACTCCTGAAAAAGCAAGCAAACAAGTTTGTCAGAGTAAGTACAGCAAGTAGCTGCAAAACAGAAGAAAACATCCCTTAGAAAGTTAAGAGAAAGTATACTCTAGGCAGCAACTCTCAAACTAAACCAAAATACTGAACAATTCCACTATCAAAGTCCTATAGATAACATAGAATAAGTGATCCTCTTACGGGCACCAAAATCCTAATAGTGCTAAGCAAGAGAAGAAAAAGAAAGCCAAAATAAGAAAAGCAAAACACACATAGTAGAGAACTCCTAATTAATTTCCTAGTTTCCTCAATATACCATGTCTTTAATAGTATTAAGATTCCTAGGTAAGAAAATTCTTAAACAGATTAGGTTTATAAGAAAAACTAAGATATACAGAATATAAAGTCAAATTAAAATAATTTGAAGTTATCTTTTTTCCTTGCATCTTTTATTTCTTTCACCATAAGAAGATGGAACTAAATGCATGATTGTGCTTCCTCTTTGAATCGATTACCATGGATATGTAGTTTCTCACGTAACTAACCCCAGGTTAGTTAAGAGAGAGTTTTGTCAGGGTATGATAAGCACATGTTTGGGTGAAGAGAATGGAATCCTTATCTAAACTAACAGTGATTGTAGAGGCAAGGTTTACCTGTAAACTCCACATGGTTTTATAAAAGTTGAAGTCAAGAGAAATGGCTGAAAAGAAGCGACAAAGATCAGCACATACAATCCCGCAATAAAGTTAAGTGGTACTAGACAAGTCAATACAAAGTTTAATGAAGTTTTCTGTAGCTAAGACGAACCAGCTGGTGGCTCTTTCTCATATTTAGTCTCATTTGATGTGTTGAAAACTCCTTTAATGTTTACAGCTGCAGCCATTAAGCAAAACAAAGTGACATATTAATCCAATGACGGCACTCGCTTTCGAAATACAAGAGCTGAAAATAAATACATACCTGAGCGTTCAGATAGTGGAAAAAAGTGTGCTAGAAACATCAGAATTCGTCCGCAAAACACGACATCATTTGCCTGTAAAGTTAAAATATTAGAACCAATGGTTAAGGAAACAGGAGGTAGTAGCCCCTCATATGTTGGAACCGAAGGTTAAGGAAAAAAATAAACAGTAGGGAGTAGCCCCTGTCAAATTTTCCTTTATTTTGGAAACAAAAGAAAAGAGAAGAGGAGAAGGGAAATCAATTAAAAGGAGTTATAACTGTATTATTGTACTTCAAACAAAAGCAAATCTGACTTTGTTGTTCTGATTGCCGCAGATGAGCACTCTTATATTTTATTCATTATAAAATCACAATCTACAAAGATCATTGAATGCCAAAGATAAAGAACTAATTAACTAAATCAAGAGCTATATCCACATTCAGCATTACCCAGAAATCAATGTTGGACAGATTCTTCCTAACAAGAGAAAGAGGAGACAAGTCATAGGTCTTCATTCAAGACTCATAAAGTTCCATCATAATAAAGAGCTTTTACTCCCTAATGTGAAATAGTCAAGACAAAGCAAATACAAATTCTTTTGTTGACACAGGTTAGCATACAAGAAATTATGCTTATGTATGCACCACATATATCAATACATTAAACTACCTTTGAAAGGCGTCGGAGAAGTTGATTACATGTTCTCAACATCACAAGTTTTCCACGAGCAAAAAGTTCTTGCTGTATGAAAAGCAATCATCAAAATAAACACAGTGGTTAGTTGCAATTGAATATGCAGGACTGGTGTTGGAGAGTCTAATCAAAATCATGAACATGGATAAAAATATAAACAAAAAACTTGGAACAACCTGAAAGCATGTACCTTTCCAAGTATATCTTGCTTACTCTCTATGTAACCAAAAATATCCTTGCAATTTCTCATTGTAGACATTTCTGTCAAATCTTCCAACAACTGGAATATCATACCACCCTCAACAAAATCTCTCTCACAGAGATACAGAACAACATCTGGTAGCCCAAAAAGAAGTTAAAATTTGAAAAGCAATGATAAAATAATAAGATATATGCAAAAAATAAACTTGGTGCTGCCAAAAGATCCAGCAAAAAGTAATGAAACAGCTACATCATTGGTTCAAGCCCTGTTCAAATCCACCAGAAGAAGTCCTTGAGATTGATGTTATAATATAAAATCATAAATAAGAAGAATGAGACATCGCCAAGCATGCTAATTGGTCACTCGCTACAAAAATATCAGTTAGAAAATTCAGACAACTTCTAGGAGTCTTGTCAAGTCTTGTCCCAGAGAAAGAACAGTTTGCTAAAGAGGGGTTTTCAACAGTATTTATACTTCTGGAATCTATAGCTCTTGCACCAACCCCTCAACAATCCGTACAATAATTAGAGCACTGCATGACACAAGCAAATTTAACTCAAAGTTGAAATGAACATCACAAAGATGACAGTTCCAAGGATTTGCGGAACTCTTTCAAGCTCCATCCACCAGAACCTAGTGCGTGGGAGCACTTTAGTTCTAGTTTTGTCTGAACAAATTACATTTTAAAATCATTAAATTTCTGTAAAGAAAAGGCAAAAAAATGTCCGTGAACCACCACTTCTATAGTTTCACACATTTGTATATTGTGTCAATAAGTGTTAAAATATAGTCTACTCTTGTTTGGTTTAGCTGTTAAAAAATAAACCAAGATGAAACACAAAATTTGTAATCCATCTGGACATTAATCAATTTTTGCCGTAGACCCAATTCACAATTTATCGCAAGCCTGTGTGGAAAAGAATTGATAAAAGTAAATAGCCTCTTGCAAAACTAAGCAATTCTATTTTGCATGGATTCTCTCAATCGTAAAAACCAGATGAAGCCAACACAATAAACCAGCTCTCACAGAACCAATTTGCAGGTCCTATTTTATGCAACATTCTGCATCTATAGGGGAATGCTTAAATCAAACCAACTCAAAAATATTTTTCACTAGTCACTAATGAAAAAATTAAAACCAAAAGAAGAAATCAAATTATATCACCTTTTATTTATTTAATCTTGTAGAACACTTCATCACAATTTAACACAACTTAATTCAGAATCCTGGGCACAAGCACAGGAACTAAATAACAATTACAAGCATATACCTAGCAGACGAGGAATTTGACCCTGTGAGTCTTCACCATCATCAATGGACTTCCCATACAACATTATTTCCTCCCTCGACTGCGCAGAAGATGACTGCATAAAAAACAAATGTCAAATATCTCAGCTCACACAAAATGAAGAAAAGAAAATCCACAATTATCCATATTAACAATACATAAAATGCTCCTTCAATATGCATCACAAAAAAAAAATACATACCACGAGCTCCTGAAGCAATGTCCGGAGCATATTTTCCAACAATTGATTCTCATCTTGCACTAATTTAGTTTGCTTCTGTGATCATCATTCAATGATGCAGCAGCAAATCAGCAAGCACTCCATGCGCAAAAAAAATTGAATAAAGAAAAAAAATTAATCACCTGAGGTTTAATAAATTCTTGAACGGTCTGGAGAGCAAAAGATTCAATTGGACCAGACTGCAATATAGCCCTCCTGAATTCTTCCTGAAAAAAAAA
>Ga0325403_1004064_pt1 | contig 13531 bp, 9 predicted proteins | sample PopdelMetagenome_19_FD_205665 | JGI IMG/M metagenome (GOLD analysis project Ga0325403, IMG submission 205665) | Populus deltoides microbial communities from Bellville, Georgia, United States - Xylem-PdKOR-R4 | ecosystem: Host-associated > Plants > Phyllosphere > Stem > Wood/Secondary xylem...
ATATATATATATTTGCAAAACTGAGGTTGCCAAACACCTCCTAGAATCGCGTGCTGAACATATATGCACGATATGTTAACTACAGCTGCACTAAATTTTATATATATGTTTTTTAATGGCGGTTATTTTAAAATGATTTGTTTGATTGTACGGACACTCTATTGGGATGCGTGTGTTTGGGGTAACGGAGATCTGGAACTGACGTTACCGTTGTTTTGCCGTCTCTTTCGTTGTCTGCTACGAAGCAGGCAACGACATGGTTGTCTTGAGTTAACCCGGCAGAATTTTGGGGTTTTTTAGTTTTTATCCTTATTATATTTTGACCTTAAATATATAATGTTTTTACGTGGTTTGCCATTCTGAAGCGAGTGACTGTCGTCTGTGTTAAAATAAGAACGAGAGACAACCAAGCGACATGTTACCTCGGAGGTTGAGTGAAGAAATTTACTGACGTGTCATGACAGGGAACATAAAACCTTCCGCTGATTGCCTGCAAGGCCTAGGGAAAAAGTCCACGAACCCCTCGCATTCCACGTGGCTCGGTAAATTTTTTTTATAATGTTTTTTTAATATATTAAAATAATTTTATTTATTTATTAAAATTTATTTTTGACATTAATATATTGAAATATTTTTTTAATATTAAATTATAAATTATTTATAAATATCATCAGGCGAGCGAGGGTGGAACTAAAAATCATGAATGAACATGCGATCATCAAAACTAAGTCAATGTCTTAATCATTAATTCACATTTTCTTATGTCCTAAACGACAGCACAAACAACGAATCTACTAATTACTTAAACCAGCACACCGGAATCTTAATACTAAATAATTATAATAACCAGACTAGCTAGCAATCTTCTCGAAGTTGAATTAATTTCATCAATAATAGCTCGAGTTTTAGTTAAAATAGGTTTCCACGCATTCTAGAGATTACACTATTTGTTCACCATTATCTAATTTACTGTAAAGAGTAATGGATGCGATCATCACATCTCCATTATTGATGAATGATTGTGCACGCAAAATGTCTCTCTTCTCAAATAATTATCATGAATTCACATAAATTTATGTTTTTTTTGTTTTTAGAAATAGTGTTCGTCAAAGTGTCTGATATTGTGCTTTTCTCAAGTGATAAAGAGCACTCCCACGAGGAGATGAATTGACCATTTTACGAAATTAAATAATTAAATTTCCTTTCTCAAGCTGCTTCCACCTCTTTCTTGGAAGGAGATTGAAAAGGGAGGGAGGGGGGGATTGCTTAAACCTTACTTTTAGTTTAATTAATTAATGAAATATAATTTGTTTATTTTCCAGCTTTTGAAGCTTTAGCACAAAGAGCGACCATTGTTCTCCTAAGCATAATCTATCCAAAGATGCCTTCCACGTACGACGACGTCCACCTATCTGCGACCTTGTCCCTTCTTAGATTCTGGTTGAGTGAGAAATTATGCTTGGAGTAGCTTATGATTGCTTAAAACAAAGAGTTATGCATGTCTATGTTAAGTAGAACAAATTATTTTCAAATTAAAAAGGTGAAGAAAAGGAACGGTAATAATAAACCTGCTAGAATCACACACACAAAATTACTAAGGTATTAAGGAAATAGATGCAACAGACCAAAATCTCTTCACAACCATGTTATAGACATATTTGTTTGTTTATTGAGAATAACGCATGACTTCACTTGACCACAAAGTGCAACAAGAAATCGAAGCAGCACCTTTGACCGATTAACTAGACAGGTGACCTGTAGTATGTCTCGGGCTTGTCTAATTTTTTTCTAGATAAAAAAATAATATTCAAAAGATGCTAACTCGAGGTAAATCGGGTTAAATTTATCAAAACGTGACTCATGATATAAAACCAAAACAACCCACAAAAAAAAACCGAAAAGAAATCGTAAAGTTTAAAACCTAATAACCTAAAAATTTAAAATAACTAAAATTAAAACAATGAGGACTAAACAATGCACAAAAATAATTGAAAGAAACTAATAGGGGACTAAATTGAAAAACAAATTAAATGAAGAAAAGGATAAAATGAGGACCAAAATTGGAAACCAAACAAAATTAAATCAAACTCCCAAGGACATAATAAAAAAATAATGACAAGAATAAAAAAAATTAGCAATCAAAAGAATAAGAACCAAATTAGATAAACAAATCTAATTATATTAAATGATTAGAGATGAAATTAAAAACAAAACAAATATAAAGAAGCATCAAATCTAACAAAAATAGAAACAAAAAAATGAGGACTAAATCCAAAACAAATACAAACCGGATGCCATAATTGAATTTGTCAAAACTCTGCACTTATACCAAGGCATGAGAGAGAGAGAGAAAGGGGAAGAGGTAAAAGACTAATCGTCGCTGATCACCATTTAGACGACAACGCGCGCCACCCTAAGAGATGCGCTGCCATCTTCCATGTTAAGTGAGTAGGCGATCGATTTTTTTTACCACTGTATGTGCTCCTATGCGCCACCCGACCTATGCGCCACCCGAATAGAGCGGGGGGCAACAGCACTCCTACTTGTGTGTGGCACGCGTATGCCAACTTTTATCAATTTATTAATATTATAATAATGCAAATTATTAAAACGGTCTTAAGGACATATGAATATTACGGAAAAAAAACCATGATGCAAATACAAAAATACCCTCCCAAACAACCTTTAATTTATCAAAGTCAGAGGGCAAAAGCGAAATATTAATAGACATAAAATGTACAAATACATAAAAAATCCCTTACTCCAAGGTCAATATTTCTTAGATGTTAAGGACACAAATATTATTTCACTATATAAATAAACATGTCAAGACGCAAGCGTCCTGAATCAAAGGTCAATTTTTTTGAGCTCCCAGAAACAATATAGTATTTTTATTGTACATAAAATACACAGAACAACATTAATCTTGCCTCCAATCAACTCAGAAATGCCATATGGATCCTATAAAAATATGGTAAAATAGTTAAGAAAAATGAAGGGTAAAATAGTAATTATGTTATTTGAATCCACAGTAAATCTTTTTACATGCTATAGTAAAACACCGAGTGTTCTTAGTTTATTTTGTTGTTAAGTAGTAGTTTTTTTTTTGGTTAATTAACGGTTATAAACCTAATGGAATGGCATAGATTCCATGGAAGGATCATAGACTCCATGGAAAGGATCGTAGAGTTGTTTGCTGTTTGACCTAAGTTTGTATAATGAACTCCAAGAACTCCGTATATGCTTTCCAAGGGACAAACCTTTATGCTTCTTTTTTCCTCCCTTCCATGCGGTGGGGTAGAGAGGTGGCTGTCTAAATATAGCACGAACGCTGGACGAAAAAAGGATGGATGAAAAGAATGTACCCTGTATTATTTTATTTACTTCAATTATATGCATTGCTATGCAAAAAAAGGTTAGTAATGTGAGTGATAATTGTGGCCACCAACATGTAAAAAAAAAAAAAAACAAAAAAGAGGAAAAAATGTGTCATTTCTTTTGTTAACCTCTCACAGGGTTTGTCTTGGTGTGCATCCAAGAAATTAATTTCACACCAGCAACATGGTTTGTCGGGTCCACGTCATCCTCATTTATTTCAGTGATTAGCTTTATTGATTCATTTGGAAAAGCTTTCTTAGCTTAGGTCTCAAACCTTTTCTAGCCCTTTTCACTAGAGAACATGAACATGAACAAGGATAAACCAATCACGGTTCCTTTATGTGTGTGTTTGCCTGTCGTCTACGTGCTTGACTGTGCAACAAAGGTAGTTTTCTCATGAGTTTATTGCTTGACACCTGTCTTTTTCTTTTGATTAATCAAACTTTTGCTTTTATGGCAATGGGAAATGTGTTTTTAATTAGCGACTCTTGCTACCTTGGAGAGTTTTCTTTCTTTTTTTACAAACGAGTGGCTCGGACACGAGATTTTTTTAGGGGGAGAGGGATTTTATTGCCAGTCAAGCTACATGTTCGTTGGCCTCTCTCGGAGATTAATGGTATTACTTGCTATTCTATATAACTTGATTACGGTTGCTGAGTATGAGCTAACCGAGAGATCAATTTCTATCGTCGACTATTAAGAATATTGGTTCATTGATTAGAGAAGCTACTTACATAGCCATTTTATTTGAAACATTGGCTTAAAAACTGATCATAAATTAGACCAACATACATGGATAATTATTACCATTTAATCTTGAATGAATAAAAACGTTAAAACAACTCTGAAGGGTATAGCTCAACTGGTCAGACTTTAAGTTTGCTCTCTAGAGATCACCAGTTTGAGTCTCACAAATTTCAGGGCCATTGGAGGCTTATCTGATCGTTAACTTCAGGATCCATAGAATTAGTCGAGGTGCGCACAAAATAACCCGGACACCCACGTTAATTAAAAAAATACAAAAATAAAAAATAAAAACGTTAAAACATATTTATTTATTCATAATAACCGACTCCTTAAGCATTTTTTGCAGTGTAAAGTTCCACTTCCTCGCGTATTGTCAAGGGAGTGGATAGATCTTCTGAAGTAAAAACGTTGAATTTGGTTCATTGAATTTAGGTTTCGGAGGATATTAATCTAGCCATTCAAGCATCAATAAATTTTGAAAAAAAATCTAGCTTTAATCATATTTTTAGAAAGATTTAGTGTTTTTGGTATATGATTCTTTGAAAAATAGTTTTTGAGCTTTCTCATTATTTCAAACTACATTTATGAATAAATTAAAATAAAAATAACTTAAATTTAAAGTATATTTTACAGTTAAAGCAATACACATTATAAGTTATAATGAAGAAGTTAAAAATTCAAGACTTCGATTGATGATTGAGTCTGTATTTTTACTCGATTTCCCAACAAGTTATTTGGTTCAAATAAAAAAATTACTTCGAATAAAATGTTTTTATCATTTTATATTTTTTTTTAACTAAGAGTTAAGGAGCAATTTAAGTAAGTCTACAAAATATACATCATACCGAGACTTTAATGATTTTTTTTCTAGAAAGAAAATCGATGCAAGCAATATTAATAATCGAACAAGGCTGATAATTCAGTCGAGCTAGTTTTTCACCAAAGAAAAAAAGGAACATTAGGCAACTTGAGGGTCTACAGAGAAGCTTTGCGGCCATCCTACCTGTAGTCAGTCATGTTGCCATTGATTCAATCTACAGTGTCCAAAAGCGACAAGCAGTGGAATTCCCCACCAGCCCCTGAAACAAGGGATGCTTTTATTGGGAGGCTACTAACACAACCATTATCGTTTTTTTTTTTTTTGGACATCACTCCTATGAATTAAAAATGTTTTTGTACTATGATTGGCGATCTCTTTATATTTGTATGCCCCATGTGGCGACCAATTTGGTTGGTGTTCCTTTGGCTGCCCTTAGCCTGCACAAATGAAAGAGAACCACGAGATGAAAGTTCTAAACAATCCTAGGGCTCAGCACTGCTTTTGTAGGGCTACCGCACAAATTAGTAATTAATTAATACAAGAGGTGCGATTAAGATGGGGTTTATTTGGGTGGATGCCTTCTTAAGAGCATTAAATAATGCATCCATGTGAAGACAATCATGGGTTATTTGGAAAATGTTCAATTAGTGGAGGCCTAGCTCTTTCAAGAATTGCTTTTTTATTTAGTCGAAAGAGGTGTGGGGGTGGGGTTTTGGTCCCCCCCAGAGTAGGACTGCAAGATTGACTCCCTTTTGACCTAATTTGAAGCATTTCCAACCGTGGGATCTTACAGCCAGAGGCCTCGACTGCCTTTCGATGTGGAGGACTTGCCTGCTCCATCAGTCCAAAAACCTTGAGAGCTACACTGCCTTTTCCATTACCTTTGCGCAAGAATGAAAGGACACAGATCCCCTTTTATAAATTACCATTAGCCATAATATGACGCCCTGACTTCCTTAGACTTTTGTCAATATATAGATGTCATGTCATCGTCCCAGGCCACGAACCAGCTTTTGGGTTTAGCACGATATCAACTTTGAGTTTAATTTCTCTTGTTTTGATGCGGTGCTGAAGTTTAATCCATTTATTAGTTGTGTTAAGCTGGTTGTCACGATTTTTTCTCAGATAAAATTAGATTAAATCTGATGTCATCTAATCCCATTAATTATGCACGTCTTTCGCAAAAGAAAAGAGAAAATCACATGCCACATGCAGGGCAAGCACAGGCAAGAGAGCAGTTACGAAGATATTGGCCTTGAATTGAGCAATTGAGTACATAGCAATTCGTACAAGCATGATAAGATTGGGCAAGCCAATTAACCTAGCACTAACCAGGTCAGTACCCATGTTAGCACTCTCCAATTGGTTAAGTGAAGGCTGAAGCGCAATTAGCAAAGAATTTAGTGCCAAAGTTTGTAGATAGGGTTATACGCATCAAACAACAAAACCCTACATTGCCAATTGATAATTGGAGAAGACAGGGATGGTCTGGATATATCTTGAATTTTCTGTAGCTGCCACTCAAGAATCATTAGTGAACACGATCATGTTTGATAGCTTTATGTAAATACGTCTGTTAGAATGCTAATTAGTTGGCATGCTGCTATGAATTTTGAAGGGGAGTGTCACCACTTAGAGTTGTCCTGCGCATTTCTATCCGTTCAAAATGCTAATCAATCGACACAGGCTTCCTTTCTTGTCGACTTGAAATGAGGGCTATTTCCATTGAAGACTTGATTGAGAAAGGTTTCAAGAGTGGATGAAGCAAGAATGGAAGACAATTGATCCAAATATTCCTATCCTTTTAGAAAAAGAAAAAGAAAATTCTAACCACCTATAATTCTCTTGCATTGGATATCAATGTCAAGCACATTTGCGTCTCCAAGTTAATCAAGTCCATTAAAATAAGGATTATTTAGGTGATCTTCTCTTTGGATGAGATGTGGAGTACTGTACGAATGTGCCCATTGTGTGATATCACTTTCTCCAGGGAAAATGAAGGTTTGCTACTTTCTTCATTTAGCCCTTGAACACCTTAATGTTAGATTACCTACCAATAAGGGTAAATTTGATTAGATGTTGAAAAGTAAAATTTAGGTTAAATTTTGAGTTGATTATGATGAATGTTATCCGGTTTAAGCTAAGGCTATCCGGATAATGGTTCAAGATCTCCACTTAATAAAAAATCTTCAAAATAAATAAAATATATTTTTTAATTATATTTTATAGAATAAAAATTATTTATACTTTGAAAAAAAAACTTTAAGTTTAAAATAAAGATTTCCATAAACCCTATTCATTGATATACCTAAAAAAATAATAATTTTTTTTTAATATTTCAAAAGGCTAAAAACCCTGTTTAGCTCGAGCTCGCTCTAAATGTCACTACAACACCCAAATGTCTACTGATTAAGCCCTCGCACCTGTAAATATGATGTCATCGCCTAAACTAGAATTATAGGTTTCCTTTTTTGTGAGCTAGCTAGGTGTTGCCCAGACCTTTTGACTTGGTATTTTAAGAAGAAATCACTGTGGAAGATTGATTGAAAGAAGGCTGTCTGCTGAACTTTTTATTCGCTCGAAGTGGAAGGGAAGCAAAGTAAGAACTGAGAAGTGTAAATGCAGGTGAACGCTAGTAGTGGGCTGTGGCTGCATTCTACAAGGATTAATAAAAGGTGAGGGCGGGAGTGCTCGAAGATTCTTTGAGAGGAATATTACCACAACTAAACTAACAGGAGAATGATTCTCTTGGTGGTTTAAAAAGCTCATGATGGCCTAATCTATCAGCATAGAATTAACTTAATGGAGGAATCAAGAATGCCCAAGATCTCATCGTCAACATCAAGCCACCCATGTGCTACCTCCCCTAAGTTCACTAGCTCAACAGTAACTTCGCTAACTTTAATGTCGGCTCTAAAGATTAGGATATTTTAATTTAGAGAGGTTCCATTTGTCCCCAGCCAGTAGCTTTTCTTTACATTGATTCTTTGACAAATCTTCGTGAAAGGAAAGTTGCAAAGATTGTCATGCCGTTCTTTGCTCTGCTATATTGCCAGGTATATATCTCTTTCTCTTCAGTTAATTCTCCAGTTTGCTTCCTTGAACTTTTTTGTTTGGCATCTTTCTCTTCAGTTAATTCTCCAGTTTGCTTACTTGAACTTTTTTGTTTGGCATTTTGAGAGGGCAGGTGTTATTTTTTAAAGTGAAATATTAAGTTATTGTTGTATAGTGAGTTGTTTTTTAAAATATTTTTTATTTTAAAATATATTAAAATAATATATTTTTTATTTTTTAAAATTTATTTTTGATATTAATATATCAAAACGATAAAAAAAATACAATAATAATAATTTAAAAATAAAAGAACACTAAAATTTTTTTATAAATATAATTAGGCCACAATGTAAAATACCACCTTAAACATATACTTCGTGCTGCATCCTCCGGGAAAATTCTAACCAGTTAGTTCGTGGATCCTTTAGTAGGAAGACTATATAGTAAATAACACCAAGAGAAGACAACAGAAATGCATGAGATCATATTTTCAATGGTCATAAGAAAGCTAGGAGAGGAACGTCTCAACATTTCCATAGTCGGGGGGAAAATAACCAATATTTATGGAGTCACAACTCCAATGGTGTATGTCTACTAATAGAAACAATATTAGTAGACAAGAGCACCGAAGGGAAGACAACTAGAATGTTTTTATTATTGACTTGCAAAACGCAGAATCTGATCTCATGATACATTGTTATGAGAGCAAATGGAATGATAAATAAAAAAAGAGGCTACATTATCTTCAGTCCTCATCATTGAAACAATCAGAGACGTTCCGATATCTGTGCGATATCAGCCATGCTTGAGACAATTTTGACACACAAAATTAATAAATTTCACAAGGATGGAGGAGCAAGACTGCTTGGCTTGAGTTTTATTCAATTAGGGTGTGAAGGGAGCGAAAACAACCACAGAATTGTGCCCTCCAAAGCCAAATGAATTTGAGATAGCTGCAATGAAAAGAAGGGGGGGAAAAACATATCATCATACAATCAATGCACTTATATTAACATATATCACCAAGATATTGCATTTGTATATGTGCACTCGTGCACTATTTGATCATTTGAACGTCCAGTAAGACATTTTTTCTTTACATGTTGGACCGACGTCTATCATATGTACATGTAGAGAGAAGAACAGAATACATACCAACGTTAACTTCATGTTGCTTCTTCACATTTGGAACAGTGTCAATTGTAACATTAGACTCAATATTCTGCAGAGTCAAGTAATATATAACATGAAAAACACCAGGCAGTATATCGAGTAAAACTAATATGGAGCATGAAATCAGTATGAAAAATAAGGTTGGTGGTTCATACATCTTGATTGATAGTTGGGTGAAGCCATCCAGTGTTGATTGCTTTTATGGTTGCGATGGCTTCTAATCCACCAGCAGCACCAAGCCCATGTCCAATCATTGACTAAGACAAGACAAGACCAAATTAGCTAGCATTGATGTTATTCTCCAGCATGATTACCGTAAAATCCAATTTATATTTATTGGGATATCGCAAAAAGATGTAAAATGTACTTTTTTTTGTAAATTTCAACTGCACGGTATCTTACCTTGGTCCCATTCATCTTGATCTCGGAAGTGTCCTTGAAGACTTTCTTGATTGCATTAACCTCAGCCAAATCCCCTGCTAGTGTTGATGTCGCATGAGCATTAACATAGTTCACCTGTAAATCAGAAATTAGACCAGTTACACAATTGGATCCACGGGGAAAATATATAATTTATCTCAAGGAAAGTGTAATTCAGGTTTCCATTCTGTGAAGAAATTGAGTACTCCTACCTCCTCAGGGGAAACTCCGGCATCTTCCAAACTTTTAGCTATGCAAGTTGAAACTCCGAGACCATCCGAACGGGGATTGGTCATGTGATGAGCATCACAAGTTGCAGCACCTCCTAAATACTCTGCTATTATATTAGCTCCTCTTTTCATTGCATGCTCCAAGCTCTCCATTATCTATTCCCATCGAAGAAAATTAGTTCCGATAAAATTCTTAGGGTTGAAACGCTACTGATAAGCACACGAGTCTAGTGATACGATGCAAATAGGTACTCAAACATAATGAAGGAGGAAGTTGTATAGATTACCAGCACACCAGAGCCTTCTCCCATGACAAAACCATCACGATCCTTGTCCCAAGGTCTTGAAGCTTTCTTAGGGTCTTCATTTCTTTGAGATAGTGCTCTGCAAGCTATAAAACCACCAACACCAGTAGGCATGACTGCAGCCTCAGTTCCCCCAGCTACCATGATATCTGCCTCGCCTCTTCTAATATGATTAGCAGCCGCGTAGAAACAATAATTCGCGGTAGCACAAGCAGTTGAGATGGAGTAATTAGGGCCCATCAACCCTGTGTCTATAGCTAACAATGCTGAACCCATGTTGGTGATGGAATAAGGAATGAAGAATGGAGATATCTTCTTATATCCCTTTTGGACAAGAGACTCAACTCCATTGCTAAAAGCAGTTAAGCCTCCCATGCCAGTTCCCACCAGAACTCCAATTCTTGTTCTGTCCATCTGTAATGCATACATGTCAAGAGATTTCATCGTTACCGCTTAGTCTAAGGTGATTCACATTAAGCAAACTGAGGTATGACTTACATTTTCAAGCACTTCAGAACCAAGGTTGGCATCTACAAGGGCCCTCTTGCCAGCAACAAGGCAGTACCGCCAGCAATCATCAAGACGACGATCACTTTTCCCGTCAATGTATCCTTTGGAAGAAAAATCACGAATCTGACCAGCGAATCGAACAGAGAAACTTGAAGCATCAAACCTGTCAATCAGGCTGATCCCACTCTCTCCCTCAAGGAGTTTGTTATAGAACGTATCAATGTCACTACCAAAAACTGAGACCAGTCCCATTCCTGTAATTACAACTCGTTTTTTGGGATCTTTTTCACGCTTCGGGGCTGAAACAGTTTGAGATACCATGGCTCTAACCGTTCTTAATTTTGAAGCTGAACATGGTAAATTCAACCAAAGTTAAATCCTATAAGAGGTCAAAGTGTAAAAATTGAACACAGTCATAATGAATACTCCTATGCTTATTAGTTCGTCTCCCAAGTTAATGTAGGAAAATTACTAGAAAGATGAACCAATGACGAAGAGAATTGAGAATCACAAACATAGATTCCCATTCTAATCATGTGTTAGAACATTGTTATAATCGGGGTTCTCTTTTCCAACCCTTGGCAGAAACATGTTGAACATGAGTTCAGACATTTTGTTTTGGCTCCTATATATGTTGCTAACTGCATTTTATAGACAACCAAAAGATTTCTAAGTAGCATCTTTAGATGCATTGCAAGGTAGATAAAAAACGAAGCACAATTTAATAGACTCATACCTGAAGTAGAAACGGACCCACTCGGCTTACTCCCTGTTGGAGCCATTTGCATGTTTTCAACGGGTCTAAGCCCATTATACTGAGCCATGGAAGCTCCATGGTTCCTCACTTCTCTGCTTCTAAACAGTACATTAGAAGAGCAAGCAGCACCAGCAACGCCTGCCATGTTTCTTCCTTTCTCTGCCACTCTCCTTCTCCTCTCTGGGTAAAGCTTGGATGATTTAAAAACTTGTTCAACTTTGGGTTATCAGTGCAAGAGAAGGACTTAACAAAGAATGGGTTTCGTTAGATGGTTTAATTTTTAAGATTGGAGAATCCGCCAACAAGAATACTTGGGCGATAATAGCATAATAGTTGTATTTTTCGCCCCCCTCATTTTGTTCAAGCCGGTTTAACTACCCTGAACAACCATCTTTTGCAACCTTCGGCTGGCACTCATAAATGCTTAACGGTTCTTGCGGTTTGTTCATTGCTTTGTGATAATCATGTCGGCCCGGTGCGCCCAGTTAAACACCCATCTAGTATTTTCAAGAACAATAATATTTTTTATTTTTAAAATTTATTTTGGATATTAATACATTAAAAAAATCTAAAAATACTAAAACAATAATTTTTTAAAAATAAAATATTTAATTTTTTCTTAAAATATTTTTAAAATATAAAACAAGCATGGATGCTTTTCAATTAAAAATATATTAAAATAATTTTTTATTATTTTTTTAAATTTAATTTTGATATTAATATATCAAAAAAATTTAAAAATACTAAAAAATTAATTTTAAAAAAATAAAAAATAAATCCAACCTCTAAATGGACACCTAAACTTCACTTAAATGCTGAGGCCCGTGATGCTTTTGTGACCAAGAGGTCCAAAACTCAACCATCATTTCGGTGGGAATTATAAAGTCTTGAACCCAAGTAGTTTCGATGTTGAGGCGCATATGAATAATGTCAATGAGTAGTGATATAATAATGATAATAATAAGTTTCGAGAGAAAAATAATTGTTTTTAAATCTTGATTTTAATTTGAGATTCAATTAGTTCAATGACTCCTGTGTATTTTTAAAATCTATTATTACTTAAAAAATAGCACCACTAGTTTTTTCTCATGGAAGAAGAATAGCAACCCTTAATTCTCGAGTAGCTAAAATTAATTGTATTAAGCACTCAATAAATTGTACTATAAAGTGAAAGTTTATGTAGAATGTTAATTAGAAAAAAAACAAATTTAATTACTATAAGAATAATTTTTTTTAATGTCTGTATAATGACTTTTAGATTTCTCCAAATACTTTAACACGTGGAAAAATAATTCCAATTGAATATTACGATACCATGTTTTTCAATACAATTAAAAAAAACATCTGACGTGTAAGATTGATAAAGGAGAGTCTCTCCAGGCTGGATGAACGGATTAAATGAGATTATACTGATAAAATTATGATTGTGATTGTTAGGGATTCAAATCCATTATTATGTTAAAAATAATAGCGTACAACTATTCATTTTGAAGTGAAAGTTTGATTTATTTTAATGTTTTTAATTAATTTATTTATATTAATTATAAAATATAAATTCTTAGGTTATATCTTAGAAAAAGAAGACACGTCCACTATAATTGTTGTTATCAATTTTTGACCCATAAAAAAATTAAGAAAAAAAATACAAAAATACAAGAGGATATACATAAAGAAAGCCTAGAAGATTATTCAAGTTGGTGGTTAAGAACCAAAATGACAAGTGGAAAAGTTGGAGGACAATAATGTACAAGATTGATAAATTTGGGGACCAAATTTTAATTGACAAAAGACCTATTTGGTGAAAATATTTTTATTTGGGATAAAGAGATATAGATTTGGATGATTACAGACTCGGTGAGGATTTCAGAAGGCTTAATTAATTTTTTGGGGGACTTAATTGCAAGAAAAAATAGTTTTTTGGAGTCAATTTGGATGTTAATGGGAAGAAATTCAAGTTTAAGGACTGAAATTGAACTTTAAAAAGTTTAATTAGTCAAATAAGGGGTTTAATTGTGAAAAAATAAAGTTTGATAACCAATTAAGAGTTTTATTGAAGAAATTAAAAATCAAAGATCAAATTATAAAAGTCGCAAGACTTCAAATACTGAAATTAATAAAATCAATGGTCAAATTGAAG
>Ga0325403_1004065_pt1 | contig 13530 bp, 10 predicted proteins | sample PopdelMetagenome_19_FD_205665 | JGI IMG/M metagenome (GOLD analysis project Ga0325403, IMG submission 205665) | Populus deltoides microbial communities from Bellville, Georgia, United States - Xylem-PdKOR-R4 | ecosystem: Host-associated > Plants > Phyllosphere > Stem > Wood/Secondary xylem...
TCATATCTCTGCATCATTTCTCTTTTGAACTCACTCAGCATCCTCTCACTACTACCAGTATATACAATGTCATCAACATAGATTGAGACAATGATCAAATTACCTTCACGATCTGACCTTGTATACAAAGTAGGTTCACTTGTGCTCCTTTTGAATTTACACATGGAGAGGTACACATCAATCTCACTGTACCAGGCCCTTGGTGCCTACTTTAATCCATATAAAGCCTTCATGAGTTTGTAGATTTTGTGTCCTGCATTCTTTACTTCAAACCCCTCAGGCTGCTCTACATATACATCTTCTTCAAGCACACCATTTAGGAATGCTGACTTGACATCCAGCTGAAACAACTTCCATCCCTTCTGTGCTGCAAGTGCAATGAGAGTCCGGATTGTGTCCAGCCTTGCTACTGGTGCAAAAGTTTCATTGTAATCAATTCCGGATTTCTGTGCATATCCTTTTGCTACAAGGCGAGCCTTATGTTTCTGTATAGTTCCATCAAGATGAAGCTTGGTTTTGTACACCCATTTCACTCCTATCATAGGTTTATCAGTCAGTCTCTCCATCAATTCCCAAGTATTGTTCTTCTCTATCATTTCCAGTTCTTCCTTCATAGCCTCCTGCCAGGCTTTATCTCCAGCTGCTTCTTGATAATTCTTAGGTTCTATGATGCACATGTGGCACCTTGCATATATATCTTCCAAGGATTTCAACTTTACTGGAGTAGAGCTAGGTGTTGATTGTTGACTGTTATCACTGTCAGTATTCTCAACTAACTCTTCAACTGTAGAGTTTGGATAAGGACATTCAACATTATCGGGTTGGATTTCAGCAGAATGTTCTTCAAGATTTTCACCTTCAGCTTCATCTCCTTCAAGGTTGAGAGGCATTTGCATTTGATTCATCTGATTTCTTCCCCAATTCCATGACTTATCCTCACTGAAAATCACACTTCTTGAGAGTACAATCTTTTCAGATTTCAGATCATACACTCTATATCCCTTTTCACAACTGCCATATCCAACAAAGACTCCTTTTCCAGCTTTGCTATCCCATTTCTGCCTTAAAGATGATAGGATATGTGTGTAGCATAAACACCCGAACACTTTCAGGTGCTTGACTCCTGGCTTTCTTCCTGTGAAGGCTTCAAATGGTGTTTTTTCCATAACTGATGTTGTATAACATCTGTTTTGAAGATAAACAGCTGTACTCACAGCATCTGCCCAGAATCTCACTGGCATTTCTTTCTCTATCAACATGGACCTTGCCATCTCACAGATTGTCTTGTACTCCTCTCTGCAACTCCATTCTGTTGAGGAGAGTATGCAATTGTCAGCTGCCTCTCCATTCCTTGTTTTACACAGAATTCTTGAAACTCATTTGAGGTATATTCACCACATCTGTCACTCCTCAACTTCTTCAATTTATACCCACTTTGCAGTTCAACAAGAGCTTTAAATTTCTTGAACACATTAAGTGTATCAGATTTATTTCGGAGGAAGTATACCCAACACATTCTTGAGTAGTCGTCAATGAATGTGATGAAGTATCTGTTCCCCCCGACTGATTCGTTCTGCATTGGTCCACACAGGTCTGTGTGTATCAGCTCCAGTGGATAGCTTGCTCTCCACGTTTGTTCTTTGTTAAATTTCTCCCTGTGATGTTTTCCTGAAGCACAGCCTGCACACACATCTTCCACTTCTGTCAATACAGGAAGTCCACATACCATCTCCTTCTGCTGCATCTTTTTCATGCTAGCAAATTTCAAGTGTCCTAGTCTTCTATGCCATATCCAGGAATCTTCAATCACTGATGCTTTCCTTGTTGCAGGTGTCATGGACTCAAGTGAAAGGGGAAAGCATCGATTTCCTCCCATGGTCACTATTGCTACAATATTGTTGAGGCTTTCATCATCAAATATCACTGCTTTGTTACCTCCAAACAGGATATAATAACCATGCTCCATCATCTGGCCTACACTCAATAGGTTTTCATCCAATCCTGGAACAAGCAGCACCTCTTGTATGTATCTCTGTCCATGCTGAGTCTTCACCACTAGTGTGCCTTTTCCAGTTGCTTGCACAAGGTCTCTAGAGCCCATCTTTACTTTGCAGGTTACAGTTCTATCAATGTTGATTAGTTCAGATTCTTGAGATGTCATATGGTTGCTGCAAGCACTGTCCACGAACCATATATTTCTGTCTTGCAGACTTGCAGAATGACAAGCATAGAACATGGTTCCTGTGGTTACTCCTTCTTCCTTTGCATAGTTGGCTAATTGTTTGTGACTGTGACTATCACAGTCCTTTGCAATATGGCCAAATCGATTGCATCTTCCACATCTTGGTTTTCCTTTGTGCCTACACAATCCAAAATGATGCTTCTGGCAGACCTGACACTGTGGTTTTACACCTGCTTAACTGCTCCCCCCAACAGTGTTATTCCAGCTTGAATTGTTGTAGCTATTCAGATTTCTGTTTGGAGTCCAATTTGATCCCCTCCTGTCTTGTGGTTGCCATTTTTGAGTAGATCTGCCTTGGAAACCCTTATGTGAGCTGTAGGTTTGATTGTTTCCAACCTTTAAACTGCTAAAGGCTTTTTCTGTTCCTGTTAACTTGTCCCTTTCATCATGTATATCCTCCCTCTTATCATAAACTTTGACAGACGCAATGACCTCTTCTACTCTTAGAACATCAAGGTCTCGTGTCTCTTCAATGATAGACATGATGGATTTATATCTTCTGCTTAAACTCATTAGCAATTTTTGCACAATTCTGGTTTCTAATACATCTTCTCCTAATGATTTCAGATTATTCACAGTTGCAAAGAATTTTGCTAGATAGTCGTCTAAACTTTCACCTTCTGACATTCTCATGTATTCAAAATCTGCTCTAATTGCTTAAAGTTTCACAGCTCTAATCTTTTTATCTCCTCAGAATTCTCTGCTCAAAATGTCCCAAGCTCCTTTTGCAGTCTTCTCGTTTCTTATGCGTGGGAAAAGGTCATCTGTCAATGCTCCTTGTATCAGGCTTAATGCCTTTGCATTCTTAATTTTGTTTTCTCTGGAGGTAGTGGATGTTTGTAAAGTGGTTTGCTCAGCATCACTCTCTTCATGGTCTGATCCATCTGCAACCTCGGGTGATTGTTTAGATTGTAATCCATCTTCTATCATGTCCTATAGATCAAATGCTATGAGGATTGTCTCCATTTTTATAGCCCAAAAATCATAATTTGTGCCATTGAACTGTGAAGTTCTTAGATCTCCTCCAGTAGAGCTTGATCCTACCATTTTTGAGTTGGCAACAGTTTAATCAATCTGTTTTCACAGTTTACGCCCCTCTTAGGAATCAGCCTACAGCTCTGATACCATGTTTGAATTTCAGGGTTCTTAAGAAGAGTTTGTAGCGGAGGTTTTTCAGAGAAGATGAGAAGAAATTCTTGTATCATGTTCTGTATATTTTCCAATGCAGGAATCCTGCTTTTGTACACATTACATGTAATTAATAAAGAGAATCCTAGATTTTAGGAATCAATTCATCTCAACCATTCATTAATTGAGGGCTACGATTCTTACACATGTAAGAAACGGTTTGTAACAGAAATTAAAAGAAAAAACTGCTATAACTGCTTTAACTGTTTTTTTAACTGTTGTAACTGCTTTTAACAGAAACTTCTTCCATTACTTCATTCTTCATTCTTCTCGTTATAACTTCAGGATTTACTTCTGAAGCTTTAAAAAAACAACTAAACCAGCTTAACTTTCAACAAGTTACAGTTGTGCGTTCGAGTTTTCATCTTCAAATTGATTGCCTGGAAAATAGATGTTCTTGGCGGTTAACAGGTCCAGATGGTATTCAGTGCATCAAAACAATGGACACCAAAATGGTTTAATTTCTTCTGATAGTAATGACGTACTGACCCCATAACTGGAACAGTATATTAGTTAGTTCCACACCATGATGAGTGGTCTTCGTTTTCATTTTAGTTGCTGCGGAAACACACGTTGACAAAGAAGATGCAAATAAACACGTCTTCTTCAAATTCAAACATGCCCTAATCTATCTATTGAAGATGTGATATACTGATATCTAGAGAGATAACTTAAGCTATCTATTGAAGTAAAGCATTTAAATGCGTATACAGTGTTTTTGGAACATTAAATATCCATTTGATCAGAATCTGTGAACCTAAAACCACAATGAATACAAATGCAAGTTTGTCATTGTAAACATTGCATCGATGATGTGTGCACAATGAATACAAATTACCCCATGCAGTAGGCCTCCATGAGGTGCTTTTAAAAAGAATTCAGAGGGGTCCCCTGTATTGAAGCATTATGATCCACTATACTTTGTATTATTCTTGTGTGTTTATTATATTAAAATCTATTATATATAATTATATATATATATATATATATATATATATATATATATATATATATATATATATATATATATATATATATAATACAATAAAAATAACAAACAGCAACTGTTAAAGATTCACAACACAACAATTTATCTTATTCTTCTTAAACCCATTTTCTCCCTTATTCTACTACTCTGCTGGGGGCAATAGTAGGTGATGCAGGCATAAACTAGAAAGGCAGCAAACAAACACAAAGAAAATAGATTTATTGAGCAAACAGGGTTGCAAAATTAAACTCTAGATTCGCAATTTATTATTCTAAAAAAATGATTTTTGCCTCTCAAAAAGGTTTCTAAAACATTTAAATATGCTACAAAACCTATCTCCATTGAAAACAAAATCAGAATCCAAAAGCATAAACACAAACTACATAAAATCTGAAATAAAACAATAAATTCACAAAAATCAAGGAAAAATAACAAAATTAGCTCAAACAGGATCTTTTGAACCTAATTTCACAATATCCGAACTTCGGATGATCAACAAAGTATGTTTCCAATTGAAATGGGTCTCGGAACCTCTTATAAAAATTTGAGATCGATCCAATAATTGAATCTTCTTTTATAGCCTCTTTTAGTTATATTATAGTGCAGCATATCTAAGTCTTTTTTTACCTAAACTTGTTTCAATGATTCATACAAAAAAATATTTACTAGATTATCCATAGTCTACCTGTGATAAATTCTCATATAAATACTCTGAAACTTCAGTGTGTAATTGCATCAATAGGCCTCTATAAGTGATCATGAAAGACTTTTTTCATTGCATCTTCTCATGTCCAGCAAGCATTAAAGAGTCTGAAGCTTAAGCTATGATGACACTTGATATTAGCTCTTCTAGTCATCATGCTAATCAAATGGAACTGATTATTGCAAGGTCTTAACAAGTTGGGCATAGACCTGATTCTGTTGAATCTACTTTGAATTATAGTTATAAAATCCAGCCCGATAGTTGACCCGGTAAAATGATTGGGTCACGGGTTTAGCGGGTCAACCCAAATAAAAAATTAAGACACATGTTAATATAGTCATGCTAATCAAATGTTTTACTTCATTTTTCATGCCATTGCAATTTGCTTTAGGGATAACCAATCTTGCTGGTGAACCTGTTATTAAGAGTGTTAAGACTAAAGAAGAAGGGAGAAACAATAGGGAGGCTCTTCTTTCTCCTCTACAAATTTTTGCTACTGTTTCCAGTGAAAAAGCCATAGGTAGTATCCAGCTTTCCTATGCAAAAATCTGTTGATTCTTTAGCGTTCATGAGATGTCGATGTGATGGCGACAAATTCTGCAAGTCCCAGTGGAGCTGTAGGCTTGGTATGTTTATATTTCATATATTCTTGAGAAATTCCTTGCTCTTATAAGCTCTAGATTTTACTTTGTTAAACAAGTGAATCATATGTCAACGTTTATCTCTGTAGGAGTGTAATTTGCAATTCAATTGGCTCTAAAACTGCCCTTTTTTTTTCAATGTTGCAATAGTTACAATAACTACATTCTTTTTCACTTACAATTTGTGTCGAAGGCATGAAATTCAAATGCCATTTAGGTCAAAACTAGCATAAGCTATTCGTTGGCTTGCTGGTGAGGTACTGATTCACCTGTGAAAGACTGGTTACAAGAAAGAAAATGGTTGTTGGGGCTCCTAGATCTCAAGTTTCTTAGAGAAATTTTATCCTGCAAGCATCTTAGAAATTAACCCTCTGCAAAGTAAGATAGGGATGCAGATATTCTCAATCCATTGTGCAGATGTAAAATTCAATTTTTTATATAAATATATAGGTTTATGTTTTTGATGTTAGGTTTCCTGTTTGTTGTTCAATGATCTCTCATGTTTTAGATATGACTGAGGAAAAAATGACTACAGTAATGATAGATATCTGCAACCTTTCCCTGCTTATTGAATCCAGTTGTTGCCTGAGGGTGCTGTCATTCCATGCTCAGAATTTTTTTTGAAAGAAGCAAAACCAGATAAAGAATCAGCAGTACAAGAATCGATCTTACACTGTAAAATATCAGCACTAAATACTATTTTCTCTTTGCCATTAAAAAAGTGGTGTCATGGCAACCTTGACAATAAAAATCATGCTATAATTAAAAAAACATAAGTGGTATAAAAATTAAAGTTTGAATGGGATATCATTATCAATTAACATTATTCAAAGAGGATAGGTAATTAAATAAAAGAAAATTTTAATCAAATATTTTTATGTGTATTTATCATTAAGCTTTTTTCTTTAATTTTTTGTTAGTATTAACAACTATTTTGTTTTTTACAATTTTAATATTTTTTTTAACAAATTTTTATAGTATATTTTGATAAAATATGATTTAATTTGTACTTATTTTATAGAAAAAATCTTTTTTTTTATGTTAGGAGACATTTTTTTAGACCTATTTTTTTTTTCATTTTTATTCAATTGTTTTCCTATCAGTGCTTTTTATTATTATTTTATTAAATAAAACATTCGTTTCAAGATACAATGTTATTAAATATATGATCCGTGTTTCAAGAACAAATATTTACAGCCATATATATATCTCTAATTTTTTTTTTAGTTTTTGATTAAATATCATTTATTTTTATCTGAATATATTCAAACTTTCATAATATATATATATATATATATATATATATATATATATATATATATATTATTCAATCGTTTTTATGTGTGTTTGTTTTTATTATCGTTTGATTAAATAAATAGTTTATTCTTAAAAACAAAATTATTAGACATAACTTAGTACATGATTCATGTCTCGAGATCAAATTTCTTGCTTAGTACATGATCCATGTCTCGAGATCAAATTTCTTGATTTACATTTATTTTTTTATTTTTCAAGTTTAGTCTATGGTTTTTTTACTGAGAATTTTTTTATGGTAAAAAAAATGTTAAAAAAACCTATATATTTATTTTTTTTACTTAGAAATAAAATTATTCGACCCACGGCAAAGCTCGAGTTAAATAACTAGTGTGTATGTGTGTAGTGTATTTTATCGTACTAGTTTTTCCGGCAACGTGTATTATTAAACTTTTATTTAATATTTCTTATTATTTTTTTATGAATTGCTTCAATAATTAATAATTTGAAAATAAGAAATTATGTATATGTATTTGTGAATTTATTATATAGACTTCGAGAAATAAGCTTTAAAAATTTTGTTTAATTTTCTTATAAGCATTGTTAAAAATTAAAACAAAACTATTTATATTATGTTATTATAGTTTTTATCCTTTTTTTCAAAACTAAAAAAGAAAAAGAGAGCGACATTTTTTCTTGCCACAAACATAAATAAATATATTTTTTTCAATTAGAAAAATATATCTTGTCATTTAAAAAAAATAAAGTTAGTTTGATAACATGATAAAAATAAGAAATCATTGCATATTCTTTTAATACATATAATTATCAATATATAAAATTAAAAACTCTTGAAAAAACTACAAATAAAAAAAAAAGAAACATTGACTTTTTTTTAATATCTATATTTTAATATTTTAAACTTAAAATGTTTTCCCCTACAAAAATAATTATTATATTATAAAATTTTTGAATTACTGTTGTTTAAAAGATTTTGTATTTAGATAAAATCTATAAATAACTCAAACTCAAAAGTTATAGTTTTTATGAATTATTTTATTCTAAAGACTTCATTTTTATTAAATGTGGGAATAATATTAAAGATATAGGCATGGATAAAAAGTTTATGTTATCTTTCAATTAAGAAGTCCTTTTATATATTAATAAAATCTATCAAATGTATAAATATTTTCATCTAAAGTAGTCAAGATAATGTACGATAAGAACCAATAGCTACCTATAAAATAATAAAAAAAAAAACAATGAGGACTAATTCAATAATTTTCTAAATTTTGAAGTATTTTTATTAATTTTTTATTTTAATTATATGTGAAGTGAATATAAATTAAGAATATAGGCATAAAGATAAATTTTATGAATCATTATGTTTAAGGGGGCTTTTTAATATGAGTAACAACTAAAAAAATTAAAAAAAATACTATAATTTATAATCTTTCTTTTTAATTATCAATTTTGATTATTTATATTTAGCAATTTCTAAAATCCATAAATCTTTAAAAAATTCAAGGAAATAGAAATTGATATAGCATTGGATCTCATATACTAATATTTATATTTTATTATTTTATTATTAAAATATCTTCTCCTACTACTATAGCTATTATATTAAGATATTTATAAATTACTTCAAATAAAGTCTACATATAATAACAAAAATGCATAGTTATGCACTTGAAGTTGTGGCCTAGCAGTGAAAGGGACTTGTTCCTTTCCGAGACTTGTTCCTTTCCTCTGCACCAGGGTTCAAGCTTCATTGTGCACACCTGTCACCCCCGCAGTGCCTTACATGCTCACTGGGCTTACAGGATGTTCTTTGGGCCCGGGAATTAGTTGTGGTGAGTGTAAGCTGGCGCGGACACCCCGGGTTACCAAAAAAGAAGAAGAAGAAATGCATACACTACCAGAAATTCGCTAAATACCAACGGATTTACCGACAGAATATTTCTGTCGGTATTTTGAGGTCGAAATTACCGACGGCCACTTTCCGTCTGTAATTCAGTCTGTAATTACCGACGGAAACTTTTCCGTCCATAATTCAGTTGGTAACTACCGACGGAAAATTTCCGTCGATAGTTACCGACTGAATTACGGACGGAAAAGTTTCCGAATTTAAAAAAAGGCGGGTCGTTGACGTGGAGGTTTTGGCGGGTTATATTTTTCCGACGGATTCAAAACGACAGCCCATACAGTGATGTGACCGGTTCGCCGTTTAAATTGTCGACGGACTCACCGAGGGATTTGAAATGGCATATTCGTACGGTGACGTGTCTATGTTTCCGTCAGAATCACCGACGTAATAACTGACGGAGTGTCCGTCGGTGAAACCGTCGGAAAAAGTTAATATAAGACAACTCTGCCGACCCTCTCATCCCCTATTTCTCCTTCTTCTTCCTCATCCCAACTCTCCCCATCTGCAAACAACCAGCCCCCCCTCCCCCCCCAAAAAAAAAATTCTTCCTCATATCAGCACAACAAGTTATATTTCTTGAAGTTTTGTGGTCACAACATCCGTGTTCTGATTTATCGACGGATTTTATTAATTTTTGTAAGTAATTATATCTTTTTAAATTTTAACATTTAATTAAATGTCAATTTTATTGTTTTTTTAGTATATGTATTTTGTTAGTAGATGTACATGTTTGATTGTTATTTCTCAAACAAACTTGTAGTATATGAATGTATAATTTTGTACCTGTTATGGTTTGTTTTAGATTTTGTAAGATTGTATTTGTTTGTAAATTGTTATTTCTTTATGGAATTACCGAATTACATGTGTTATTTTGAAATAATTAATAACTTGCTTAATGGGCCCGTTTAAAGTTTTATCAATGGTTTTGCGGAGTGGTAATTTCTGTAAATTTATATATTTTAATTCGTATGGACGTTGATTGTCGCACCCGACATCGCGGCGGCCCACAAATAATTCTCGAAATATGGAAAAAGAACAGATTTATGGCATCTGGTTCTTTTAAGGGAAAAGGTCTTGTTTAAGGAGTCGCCACCTAGTATTATGGTCACTAGGAACCCTAACTGGTCACCAGAGATTCTATGGCTCGGGATTGGTTACATAAAAGGGAAGATATTATCACCCCTTAAACGTTCTGCCTAAGGCAGACTGCATTGTTGGTTTTGTCTTAAATTGCTAAATATTTATTAGTTTATGCTATGATGATTTGTTTATAATATTCCTGACTCTGGCGTCAGTGAATATTCGACTACGGATACTTCCAACTCTAGCGTTGGTAAGTATTACATAACTCAAAACAAAAATGAATGGTGTTGCTGACTCTAGCTCTTTAAATAAACCAAATAAAAATAAATTTAAATATATGCATGCATATTTTTTTTATTTTTTATATGTTTATATTTTTTTATTTTCTATTTTCTATTTTTTTTATTTTTTGAGGGCTGGACCCAGCAGGCCTAGCCGGGTCACATGCTTGACCCAGCTGGCCATTTTCTTTACCAGCAGGCGTGCGTGAGCAGTTCACGCACGCCTGCTATAGGAGCATGTAATTAAAATGCAAGAAGGGAAAGTGCAACTTACCTGGTGCTGGAAATGGCGATCCGGATTTTTTCAGTCTTTCTTGGTCGTCTATCCTTGCCTCAAGATCCCTGTGTTCGTTCGTTTCCCTTCTGTCGGTGTATTCCTTCTGTCTGCTGCTTGTTCCTCTCTCCTTTTTAGCTTCTTCCTTTGGTTTTGGAAGCTGGTGCTGGAGAAGAGGCAGTCGGTGGTGATGCTGGTCCTCTCTTTGTTTTTTTAAGCTTCTTCCTCTGGTTTTGTTTGCGTTTTTCTTCTTTGGTTTTTCGTCTGCTCATTGTGTTTGTCTTCTGAAGATGAAGGCGAAGCTGGGGTACGTTGGCTTTTTGTTCTCTTCCCCTGTTTCTGTCTCTGTCTCCTTCCCCTGGCTTTTCTTCGTGTATTCTCTGCTTTGGTTTTTCAGCAGTTTTTTTTTTCCGGTCTCTCCCTGGTTTTTTCGTGTCTGGGCTTAGCTTTCCCCCTGTCTACTGGGTTTTTTCCGTCTGGGATTTTTAGCCTCTGGGTATTTTTCCCCCCCTCCGTGGTTTTTCTTTTCCTTTGTTTTCTTTGCTGTTCATTCTTTATAAGCCACCCAACACCCTTACACCTCCTAGCATGTATTAATGGCACATCACGGGCAAAAACGTTACCCACGTTCTCTGCCGTTTCTGTTGAATCGGGATGGAGGAGATGAACAGTGGAGTGTTTAATGGCGATTTTCATTTTGGTCCTTAAAGTTTTGGAAGTCTTGTGATTAAACCCCTAGTTAATTTGTAATTGGACCCCTGCATCTCGGCGCCTTTTACAAGTTAGTCCTTGGACTTTAATCTATTGCAATTGTGCCCCCAATTAAACCCAAACTTTGGTATTGCTTTCAATTAAGTCCCTGATTTCATTAATTCAATTAATTCCAAACTCAATTAAGTCTAAAACTTGTCAATTCTCCAATTAAAACCTTGATTGGATTAATGAAATTAATTCCAAGCTTAATTAAGTCTCAAAACTTATCAATTCTCTAATTAAAACCTTGATTGGATTAATTAAATTAATTTCAAGCTTAATTAAACCCCAAAATTTCCAATCATGTTGCCCTTAATCCAAATTTTAATTCATTCTTCATTTATTTCATTTTACATGCTTTTCATCATTATTATTTTTTCATCATCATTTTTAGTAAATAAAATAATAAAAATAAAAATAAAAATGGTCAAAAATTGGGTTATGACATTGATAAATGATAATGAATATTTAATATTTATGAGAAGTTGTGATTGGTTTGTTGGATAATCTCGAGGTAAAGTAATATTTTTACAAGTTTATTTACCTAACTTAGTTAATTAATACATGATGTCATCATAATTTTATAGAGGTTCGATATAAGTCATGGATGATCGTTCATGGATGTATCGAGATTCACCCCAAGGATTGCGGAGGATGGATTATTGTAATGGGATTCAGGGTTTTATTAATTTCACAACATCAATTCCCAGAAATTTTACTAGAGGCGGTATTAGGTGTCCATGCAGGAAGTGTGAAAATAAAAAGTATCTGCATCCAGATATTGTAATGATGCATCTTCTACACAAATGGTTTATGGAGAATTACCAGTGTTGGTATGCACATGGAGAAGTATTTGTTAGCGAGAGTGAGAGGAGAATGGAAGAAACGGTGGTTGGGTCTACTTTTAGTGCTAGCAACGTGCATGAAACGACAAATGACAACACTAATCCTTACAGAAATATGGTTATGGATGCAATGAGAATGAATCAAGGTAATGGCAGTCAATGTCCAATCGTAGAAGAAAAACCTAATGTAGATGCAGCTAGGTTTTTTGATTTGTTGAAAGATTCTGACGAACCATTATGGGATGGCTGCACGAACCACAGTATATTATCGGCCGTAGCACAGGTGTTCACCATCAAGTCAGATCACGGGTTGAGTGTGGCCGGGTATGACAAGATTATTGAATGGGCAAGAAGCATTTTACCTAAAGGGAACAGGCTGAAAGAGAACTTCTATGCTGCGAAGTCCATGATGAAACCCCTCGGTTTAGGATACCAAAAATTGACATGTGCCCTAACTTCTGCATGTTATACTACCTTGAAAATGCTGAGATGATCGAGTGCATGACATGCGGGCATTCCCGTTACAAACCTAGAACTGGCAGGGGAAAGACTCTAGTGGCATATAAAAAACTTAGATACTTCCCGATCACACCTAGACTGCAGAGGTTATTCATGTCACCAAGGACTGCTGAGCACATGACATGGCACCAAGCACACCATGCGGTTGATGGAGTGATGGTTCATCCTTCTGACGGCGAAGCGTGGAAACGCTTTAACAGTGTTCATCCTCACTTTTCAGCTGAATCAAGGAATGTGCGTCTTGGGTTGTGTACAGACGGATTCAACCCATTTGGGTCATTTGCTGCTCCTTATTCTTGTTGGCCGGTCATACTCACAGTTTATAACTTGCCATCGGGAATGTGTATGAGGTCGGAGTTCATGTTTTTATCTACTGTCATACCCGGTCCAAGAAGCCTGGGGCGGAATATAGATGTTTGTCTTCGACAGTTGATTGATGAGTTGGCGCAGTTGTGGTCCTCCGGAGCTCTGACTTATGATATATCGAGGAAACAAAATTTCCTTATGAGGGCGACATTGATGTGGACTGTCGCACGTGAGCGACGTCGCGGCGATCGTCCACCCACAAAAAAATAAAATAATGGACGGGGGATATATTTGGTCAATGTGGGAGACAAGGAATTCGTTGTCTCTTAGCAGTGAAAAATGGTGTGGGAGTCGCCACCTAGTATTTTGGTCACTAGGAACCCTAACTGGTCTCAAAGATTGGGTACGGGGACTGGTTGCGTAAAGGGAAGGTATTAGCACCCCAAATACGCCCTACCTAAAGTAAGCTGCATTGTTTATTTGTCTGATAAAATTCAAGGTTTCGTTGTGTTTCCTAGTTGTT
>Ga0325403_1004066_pt1 | contig 13530 bp, 8 predicted proteins | sample PopdelMetagenome_19_FD_205665 | JGI IMG/M metagenome (GOLD analysis project Ga0325403, IMG submission 205665) | Populus deltoides microbial communities from Bellville, Georgia, United States - Xylem-PdKOR-R4 | ecosystem: Host-associated > Plants > Phyllosphere > Stem > Wood/Secondary xylem...
AAAAAAAATCCATAAAAAGTGATACAATTAACCATTATATGATTGAATGTAATCTTATAGGGATGTGATTGTAAAATTGTTCTTGATCACAAGGACATCTGTATTTCTTAACGAAAAAAAATATAAGACCCATTTGAACCCATCAAAATATAATCTAAATGGTGAAATGTTTTATCAAGTCATCACTTGATCAATACCAAGAACCAATTGGTAGTTTTCAAGATGTTCAGAAAAAAAAAAACTGATTATGAAAATATTTATAGAAGAATGAAGTTCTTCTCTGATATGGAATGGAAGGTGACGATATTTACCTCAGGACAATAGCTGTTCATGCTGTCACTAGCTTCGAACGAATGAACATTTACTTCAAAAATAGTAAGAATTTTCATTCAAGAAAACTGACCCTTCCGAGCGCGGGACTACTGGCTAGCCAAGGGGGCATATTCGGATTTTTTTCTGAATCATCCATTATCGGTGGATGTTCCATCTGTCCTTTTACCTCAATCAACGAGGGGCCAGCCAGTCTGAACTTGGGCAGGCAAAGAAAAGTCATACAATTTCGATGATGGTTTCAACACCAATAATGGTAAAACTTCGTTCGTTCAGTTCAGGCACATGGTTTACAAGCCCTCAGAATTCTTGGTTTGAGTCTCATCGTCAAGCCGACAGATGAAGTGTTATATCATTTGGTTAGAAGAAAGCTGGCTGCTCCCAACGACGATGCGTGTGAAGATTTACATGCACGGGGCATTATTTGACACTGATGATCACTCGCAGAACTGGTTAGTTTTGGTATCACATGATTTATAATATTACTTTCTAGGGTAAAATGGATCCATGGTCCTTCAAGTTCCAGAAATTAGTGGTATTTGACATTGATGGTCCTCGGACAACAATGGACCCAGAGATTCTTTGACTTTTAAAGTCTTGGCAAAATGGAATAAACTGAATATTGGCTGTGGTTAACTAAGAAATATAATCTTTGATTGTGAAGGACGTTCTTCTTGTCATCAGTATTGCATTCGTGAAGCTTGATAATTTAACTGATCAAGCCACTGAGTTGTGCATATGCTCCACATCAACAATAACAGATTAATAACTTAAATCAGAATTCTTCAGTTCAGCAATTTAATCACTTGCTTGGCATTGTAATTGCTGGCATAATTTTGCCCTGAAAACAATGACTACCGGATTATTGATCACTTGATGTGCTGTTTCCTGTGCCACCAACCCAGTACTGTTTAACCACCACCAGTATCTTCTCAGGTACAAGGGGACCATCCTCATGATCCATCATTTTTGTATCCCATCTCATTCCTCCAGCAATTTTCTTAACCTTGTTCAGAACATCAACCTCATCTCGGAAGATTACGGTCCCTTCAGGACGCAAAATGCGGTCCATTTCCAGAAGGATGTCTTCCAGGTTACACCTGTTTCAGTTTCCAAGTATATTTGATTACAACTCAGTGATGGTCAAAGTTAGATAATAGACCAGCACATGAGGTCCTCAAATCAATATTTTGCATTTTAGAACTGGAGCTGTCTATCAGATTTTATGTAAGAAAGGTTAAAAAAAAAAAAAGGATTTTCATGACACTATTTAATTTAAAAGCACAACTTGCTCTCTGATAATATGTTAAGCAAACGGAGAACACATTACCACGAACATAAAATGCATCATATGACTTGTCTATAAGATTAAAAAAAATCCTCATTGACAAATTAATAAAATTGTGTAATGCTTGTATGAACAATCATTAGATAGCACTGAAATTTGACCCAACTTATGGTCTGCTGGAAGAAGAAGAAGATGGGGAGGAGCCTTACTTGTTCTGGTACAAACCAAATACACCATTGGCATGGATAAAATCATATGTCCTTGGGTATGTTGAGAACCCTTCACACCTGAAAGAAGACAACCAATCAAAATGCCATGAAGATTTGAAAGCAATGACCTTTTGGGGTATCAATAGTGAAATTCTCAAGTTCATCTCTCAATTTATTTCAATTAAGAGATGGAATTCGAATGGGTAAGAAATGGTTTGTGATTCTCAATTTATTTGCAACGTCACAAGCATTTTGCTTGAGAAGACTCATAAGGGGCCAGCAACAGGAAGAAAAAAAAATCAGACCACAATTAGCGTGGAATAACTAGAGAAGATTCGAGGGCCATACCAGTCATGATAAATACCAACTAAACCTCTCTCGTAGATAACGCCTAAAGTATTCTTAGCAATGGTTGGAACTACATTCATCACCCATGATTTTGGGGATTCAAGTGCCGCTGCAAATCCTCCAAGCCCTGCATTCATATCCATGATGTTCCTGTATCTTGTAGTGCCAATCAACTTATTGTTCCTTTTATAAGCATTTACATGCTTTTTCCAAAGTTTATTGTCCTCCTGGAAGGATTCAGCTGTGACACCCTCGACAAGTCCCTTGGCTACTCGAGGAGGAATTGCAAAAAGCCTCTCTGGAAACTTCTTTAACTCCCCTCCTGCTACTTCCTTTGCACTGTTTACTTCAGGGAGAGGAGTTTTGCATGCTTCCATTTCCTTGTACCTAAAATAAACCGCAGGGAAAGAATTACAGGGGGTAAACATTGTTACTTCTAGATATCAAAAAGGCAATTATAGCAAGTTCTATATCCACCACAGTCAAAGGGGTGTCACATGAGGGAATGCTAACCCGATTAGTTCACCATGGAAATGGATAAAAGAGGAAATGAATGCCTAAACTGAAAATCACGCATAGAATGAAATTCTTCATCTGCGGGTTGACCTCCAATCATTTTATTTTACTTTTATTTCATATTTGTCCCTCCATCAATTACCTAATCAATTCATGGTTATCTTAGTTAACAGCATGCATGTCATGAGCTATATATTGTTAGTCCAACCATTTAATAAGACATTTTCTAGTTTAGATGTTTGGTATGAATTCAAAGTTGAATGAAACTAAGCAATGGCATTGCATAAAATTTCACCCAAAACCATAAATGAAACAAGAGTGAACCTAGCACTATCATGTCTAGCAATCATAAACATTTTAAAGAGATGTTTTAACCTTGAAATGGGCTATCCTCCCCTTTCAAAAATTCTTCTCTCTCACACCCTCCAAATTTCAACCAAATAGAACATGAGGAAGCAAACTCCTCTTAAGCTTCTTCTTTTCCTTGTAAACAGCCTCTCAATTCCATCTTTCTAAAAGTAAATGCAGCGAATTTGGCAAATGTCCGCACATTCCAATGCAACATCATACTAGATGAGCAAAACATCTTCTAAGAGGCTGTTCAGACCTCTAACAGGTGTAATAAAAAATAAGCAAATCAAGGTGCATGCAAACTCACCAGACATCATCAGCATCTTTTGATTCACAAATACTAGCAGACTTCCTGCGGCAGTTTTTGTTATTTGCTTTTTTCCTAAAGATAGCAATATCTCCCTTCTCATACTTCTTCTCCCAGCAAAGACTTTCAGCCAGCTCTTCAATCCTTCTTTGCTCAGCTTGGAGATCAGCCTTTGACCGTTTCCATGTCTGGTAGTAGGTCTTCCAATTGATTGGCGGGCCAGAAAGGATCCAGTATCCACCAGGTCTGAGGACACGGTCAACTTCCATCAAGAACATTCCATCTGGATACAGGAATCCACATGTTAAAAAAATTGCAAGCTTCCACCAGATAAAAAGAGATCTAGTTAATACAATCAGTTTAGGTATTGAAACCCCAAATTTCATAAGATATTTCCGCATGGAAGATAATAAGATAAGTAAAAAGTTTAACTGAAATGAGAATATAGTTTTTGTGGAGCACAATCTTAAAAGCTCAGCTGGTTTTTAACTGCAATAACAAAACAAACCATCTATCAAACTAGAAAGTTTTCCTGATTATCATATGGCAACAGGGAAAAGGTAGTGTAAAATCCATCTGAGGGTCAAGGCACTGATACTTTTAGCTTAAGAACATAGTTTCCAATAACATCAAGTATCAATCTCCAGCTCATGTTCTGATTTTTATTTGCGAGCCTGCCCTTTTGAGTTCATTATTTTTACTAGAAATGGTTTCTTCACGCTTATGTGATGAGAGATGCATCTTATCTTAGGAGTGATGCCTAAGAATTCCTAGGTGTGATTTCTAGGAGCTGTAGTGTGATGCTAGGTTTGTTTTCTTTTTCTTAAATCTACTTGATCCTTAGTTCCTTCTTGTTACTTCGCTAAACACAGCCTATCATCTACTTTCCATTTTTCCAACCTATCAAATCTGTCACAACTTGTAAGTCATTGTACTAGGGTGCTGTGATTGAAGATCTTGCATCAAACATTCAATTATCAATCATCTCTTACAAACTTATAATTTTCGTGGAGAGGGTCTTTATTGTTATCAATAGCATATCTAGACTAAGTTTCACACATACAGATATCTATAATTCCATCCATCTGTTGAAATACTGAAGTGTACTTTTAAGAAAAATAAACAAAATCATCACTGATGTTAATAGTAGTAGCACTAACCATTTGCGGCCCATGGAATTAGACATCGGGAGCACTGGGCCATATCAAAGGCTCTCGATGGGTATGGAAGATGTATTGAACCTAGAACCCCAATAACAGCAGGTACTCCCCGCTCCAATGCAAATTGTACCTGCGCTTCATGATTGTCTCGTGGTGCAAATGACATAGCCAACACATTTCTTTTCATCAGGTATGCTCCCCAGCTGGCTACCTATATGATAATTGCATTCATTAGCTCAGCCGCATAAAACAATAAGAAGCCATCAATTAAAATGAGTAGCTTTCATGCCACTGCAGAGGGGAAGGGAAGGAGGAAAGTATGTTGGGACCACTAGTGCAACATATGATGCATTTTTTTCTACATTGTGTCCTGTGATTAACACATGTAGAAAAAAATATCATGATTTGTCAGTCAAACAACCATCTCAACGTAAATGTTAAGCCATTAGATGAGGCTCCGGGAATGGTTTTATATTACTCTCTAAGATACCCTCTCAAGTGACAGTTCTTTGAGCTTGAGACTTGCAATGAGTCATACTACCTTGTGCTATTAATTAAATATAATTTGAAGATAGAATAAGAATAGTGAGATTCAAACCCCTAACCATTTGATTATTAAAGCTTTGATACTTTGTTAAAGAATCATATCAATCCAAAAGCTTACGCTATTGAGTGAGCTTCAAGAATGGTTTTATATTGTACTTATATCACTCCAAACTTATAGGTCCTGTTACAATGGGTGAGCCAGATAGTAAAAAGGTTTTTGTACTTTAAAGAATAATCCACCTCCAAAAGCACAAAAACAAGGGATGTTATATTAAACATTAGAGACTCCAGAATGAAGTCACATAAAGGTATCGGATCCTTTGAAGATGTGTGGTCAGCCCTTATTTAGCCATCACACCCAAATAAAGACAATACAAAGTCCTGATTATACATAAGACGAGTTTACTTTAGCTCTTAAACTATAGGGGAGTATACAACCCAGTCAAACATTCTAGGACTATCAAGCAGCATTTAGGGTGGCTCCATACCCATGATAAATATCTCAAGATGAAAGACAACAGCAAAACAGTTACCAAAACGTTCTGACTAACCACTAAGAGGAACTGAATTCTAAGCTATTAGGCAGCTGAACATTTATATACACATCACATACTCATAGGTTGACAACAATTTGATTGAAATTATTGATAATAAGAGCAATCAACATACCCCACAACCAGTATCTAGTGCGGTTCTGACAGAGCCATCTGCTATAGGGATCACCGATGCAAGTTCATCAATGTATGCATCTGCACCTTGAGGGAACATGGTCCCTCCTCCAGGAAATTTGAATACATCACCCTGAAATTGAACCCAATTCTGAACAGCCTTCTCCACAGTCAGACTTTTATGCGGAACATTAGCATAATGGACATAATCACGGCCTTTTGGCCAAGGAAATGGAGTCGTGTACCCTTTGGGTGCTGGAATAAGACAATGCAGTTTTTCTTCTTCACGAGGACAATGCCTTTCTCGGTATATCATATTCTCCCGTGGAAATTTCATGGCTCGATCTTGTTCTTGGCAAGGAGTATAATCAGTATACTTGACATCACATGGTTTAAATACTTTGGCTTTTGGCTTAGAAGGCTCAATAATCTCAACATCATTATGATGGGTTTCAAAGTTCAGATCAGGGAAGATTTGACAATCCGTCTGCTTGGACATCTGTACAGCTATGCCATCTCCTTTTCCAAAACCACTCTTCTGCCACGCACCCAGGATGTAAAAGAAACAGCACAAACAGATAACAATGAATATAGACAATGGACTTCGTGTTTTGAACCCTGCAGAGTTGTGCTTGTTACCCATGATGTGTTTGGGAGAATCCCCTGAAGCACACAATAAGATGCAATATAGTTAGAAGATTTAACTTGCTGTGGAACATTTGGCAGAAAAGCTAAAGCTGAGAGGAAAGAACTTTTTGAAAAAAACTTGAAAAAATCATCTATCGTGAGATAAAGAGCAGATATGTTTAAGCTATAAGTGAGTTATGATGCCTACTGGCATCAAAAAGCCAAGTGCAGGACTCTTAATATACTCAAATAAAATACAAATATGATTAACAAAATGTCTTCTAACCTCAGCAGATATGACAAATAGATTGATTTTCACATGAAATCATTGCTAACTTCAGATTTACTTCAATTAATAAATAAATCTGCCGTCTCACTTAACGTTTTTAAGCTGCTCTTTTTTTTATCAAGATGGTCAGCCGACTTACTAATAAAAACAAGATGTATCACAAGAATCTCTGACCTGCGTCTTTAGAATTTTAACATCAGCAACTCCAATAAAATTCTGGAAGGAACTCAACTATTGGGAAAAACAGTAAACAAATCTACTGTCATGGAAGGATAACTCTCAAATTATCCACTACAAATTAACACGTAATTTAAGAACAAACTTAAAGAAACAGCACCAATAGTTGATATAACAGCTGAACACTTTTCTGAATTTGAGATCTAGATTTAGAAACGAAGTCATCAATTATCATGAATCGTTACAAAAGCAGCTAAAAGAAACTTAGATTCATTTCCTGGGCCTAAAAAGTCTGAACTTGTTTTTAAGCTGTAATGGCTAAAAAAGGAAAAAGGAAAAAAAAAAAAAACTTCACAGCTATTGCTGCAATTCATAGGCCAAATATTTGTTAGTCCTAAAGTTTGGTTATACTAAAGACAGGCGTGAGTCTTAAAACGGTTGTGGACTTGTGGTCGACTACAAAGTTAACATTTTTAACCCAACAAGATCATAAACCAGCAAACCAAAAACTGAAAGAAAGTAACACCTTTTGATTGCATTTCAAAAACCCAGAAAGGAAAGGGAGTAAAACAAGTAAAAAGACTGAGACTTTTGAGATCGTTTGATAGCATTTCCCAAATCCATTAAGCAAAAAGATTTGAACTTTTGAAGAAAAGAAGACTAAAAGAAGTAGAGAAATGGATCAAACCTGAAAGATGAATCTAGCTAGCTCTTCAATGAGAGCTTACTTAAACACACACACACACTCTAGATCTCCACAGTGCTTGAACTCCGTTTCAGTGTCCCAGTGTGACCGTGGGGGTAAAGAAGCAGAGCTGGCAGGGAGGGAGAGTATTAGCTATTAATAAAAGACGGATTTTTAGGAGTTTGTACATTAGTTGAACCAATATTCACACTAGGACTCCGGTAGTTACGTAAGATAAAACTTCATGTTGTCTACAATTTACCATTTATCAGCTGTTAAGACTGGAGATTGGAGCGCGGTGGCAGGGAGGAGGATCTAGTGTAGTCAGCTGTATTGTACAAGATCAAACTCCACATTGAGTTGATTGATTCTCTAGTTAAGGTTAATGGTGCATTTGGTCCCTCTATTCTTAAATTTGTCTCATTTAGTCCAACATACTATTTCATATGGTAATATCATCCATCCATTATTCTATACCACTGCTATCTTTCCGTCCACATACTATTTCAAATGGTAATATCTTTTGTGTAACATTATTTTAAGAATTATATTACAAAAGTCCTAATTATTTTTTTGTAATTGTAATGTAATTCTTCAAACATTGTTGTTGTTTACAGTACACACAAACGAGCAATATTAGCACATAATAGAAAATTATAGAGCAAATTACTACATCATCTGACATCTTTACTGTTAAATGAGACAGTTTTTGTATTTTTCTTTGATCCTTGAAGGTTTTTTTTTCAATTCAGTCACCAAGTTTTTTTTTCATTTTCATTTGTGCACAATGTGTTATTTCAAATTTGGCCCTAAAAATTTATTTTTTTTAGTTTTTCATGAGATTCTCAAAATGTCAAAAAAACATCCTCTTTTATGATATTTGATTCTGTAAAAACATATTTGTTTATATTGATTGAAAGAAATTGAAAATCAAGGGACCTGATTTGACATTATGGCTAAAACAAAGAATGTTTTTACTGTTAAAAAATATGCCTTCTCAAATATTATTTTGCCCTTCAAATTATGTTAAATTTCTTTTTGGTCCTTTTAATTTGAAAATTATATATTCTAATCCAAAACTTTATTTTATTCGCATATCGGAGTTTTTGTTGACAAAAAAAAATTAATTTTAGTGTCAAAAGTGTTCCTCTTCATTTATTTATTTTGTTTAGTCTTCTATGTTGAAGAAAATGTAGATTGAGGTTGAAAAAAATTTTATTTTTCTATTCAATATTGTGTTTTTGAGTTGATTTGGAATTTTTTTTTAGTTAATGAATTAGTTTATTTGGTTACAAGGTAGTATATGGTTCCTATTTCAAGACAAAAAAACATAGACAATGAGAATAAAAGGTACATGTCTCTTTGTATTTTTTATTTTGAAAATACAAATATTTACTGCAAAACTATTATAGAGATAATTTTTATGTTTTTATTTTTATCTATTCAAAACTATTTTAGATATATTTTTGTATCCACTATTTCTATTTTTTCTGTTTCAGAATAGTAACCAGACTTTACCTAAGAGTGTTTTAGATAAATATAAGTTAAAATTTGATTTTTTAGGTCTAAAACATCTTGGCATGATTTTCTGACCACCTCTCAAGTGATCGTAAACTTAGCAAATGATACATTACCTGTTTTTTTGTAAAAAAAAATAAAATTATTGACCATACTATAATTTTAAAAAATTAAAGGGCCCAAGTATGCTTACCTGACCAGGCAAGCCCACATGCTTAAGCTTATTCTTTATGGGACAAACATGATGGGTCACCTAAGCATGCATCTCTGGGTTTTTTTTGCTTTTTTTTTTTTTTTGCTTTAGTTAAATTTAAGTTTCTTTAAAATTAATTAATCTCAAATATATTAGATATATTATTTTATTAAATATCATTCAGTTTTTACTTTGTTATCAAATAAAATTAAAATAGTTTTTTATAATAATAGTAAGTGTTCTTTTTATATAACCCATCATTATCTTTTTTTTTATTGCTTTCATGTCAGTGTCTATTTTTATTATTATGTAATTAAAAGAATAATATTTTCAAAAACAAAGTTCTTAAACTCATTTGGATCCATGACCTAGGTCACGAGTTTAACAACCTTGATTGGTCTATTTAGATCCAAGTGTTGTTGTCTCGATATTCAAAAAAATTATGTCGTCATTAATTTTTTTTAAGTCATGCAGTGTTTTTATCAATTGTTTTGGTTGCTTTTTGTCCAAATTTGAGTTGATAATAAAAACAAATCTTACAATTAGAACATTTTTTATGTTAATTCTTTTTTACCCAACTCGTAGCGAAACACGGACCAATTATCTAGCAAGGCACTAAATAATTACAGATCTTATAAATAGTAGGGCTATGTAAATAAGATCATCATCATTATTAAACATGATAAAAATTGAGCAATCATATGTGCAAGATATTTTCCTACTTATATTTTTAATATCAAGTTTGAATTCCATAATTTTTTTAATTATAAGATCATGAAACTTAGGAATTTCTATATAAAATATTGAGAAACTTGACTGTTTCATGAAACAATACAAAGAAAGCTATATATAATTAATCATTGGATGCAACAAATACAAGAGGGCTTGGATGATGATGATGATGGACTTAGATTGGATTGGAGGAAAAAACCAAATTGATAATGAAATTGAAGTTTTATTTTTTGGGATACAGAAGCAAACGAAGTTGCACTGAGAAGTTTAGTTCAAAATATGTGTTTAAATCTCTCAAAATCCAATTAAATTCCAATAATTATTAAAAATAAAAGGTTAGCAACACATTACTGCAATAGGCATGCAAGTTGTTAAAATGGTGAAACATAAATTGAGTTATTGATGTTTTGTGGTATTATTATTTATGTTTCAAACCTTTTCATTTTATAAATCTTATCTCGAAAATAATAAACTTAAATAATATCATTCTTTCAATCCATCCATTGTTAGTGTCAAATTAAAATTGAAGAGATTCATTGATTTTGTAAATGATTTAGGCTTGTTCATTAAATATCTTAATCTAAAAGGTCTAAACAAACCCTAATCCACCCTAATGGAATCTTTAACATTAAATTTTACTAATAAAGTTGTGAAATATTTAGTATAATTTGGTATTAAAACTATGCTTTAAGATAGGTTTGAGAGTATTTTGGTGCTAACAAACATCATGTTCAAGTCAAATACAAATTAGAATCTATGAGTAGCAATAACAATGCATGGGTGAAAAGACATTATTGTCATTAATCAATTAGGTTTGAGGCAAAGTTGATGAGACCAAAAGGAATGACATTTTGGAAACTAAATTAAGATTTCTTTATGTTTTTTACCTGGAAGTACTCATTTATATATAAAAAAAATCACCAAGAAAAGTGATCAATTCATGGATAGAACAAGGAAAGTTTGTTTGAATTCTATATCACTCATTATACCTTTTGTTGACTAGTTGAAATTAGACATGTTTCTTAATGTAGTTTAGTTCAGTGTTCAATATGGCTTGCTTGGCTAAATAACTACCAAAAAAAGTAATTAGAGAAAAGAGCAATGAATGATTCCAACCATTGATTACTACTTTTTTAGAGGTAAAATATTATCGATTTAGTGTTTGAACTAGTCTCGATGTACGTGCTCTGCCACGAAGTTGAACTATTTTTCTCTCTCGAAAAATAATGTTCAGTTACCACAACCTTATTTTAAAAAGAAAGAAAAATATGTGACTCGAGTCATAGACTCGAGTGGGTTAAATAAGCTGGTTTTATTTTAATTAGAAGAAAAAAAAACAATAATAGATGGATCAAATTTTAAAAGAAAAATGTTTAGGATAACCTAGGGAAAATTTTTTTTAAAGTGAACAAATAATATATCTCAATTCGCAGACCATTAAACACAGAAAAATGAAATGGGGTAAGAAAAACATAAAAAATTGATCATAATCAACCTTGGTAAGCATGACAAACTTGTCACCCCCGATAATCAGGGTTGAGCCAACCTAAAATATCCCGTCAAATATACGGCCCAGATCATAAGATTGGAAAAACCTGATAAAAAAATACTTGTGTTTACTTTTTAAACTCATGACCCAGGTCATTCAACCTAAAGCACCTAATCTATAAAAATCATGAAGTTCAATTCTCAATCAATCAAATATTAAAAAATAAAATTCAAAAAAGAATTTCAAGTATCAAAAGGATTAAAAAAATAACATTTAAAATAATAAGGATCACAATTGAAAAACAAAATGAATTTTATATTTGGTTGAAAGGTGCAACTGAAAAGAAAATTTAATTTAGTAAAATGACCAAAAGAAATCAAAAGAATAAAGATCAAAATTGATATAAAAAGCTAAAAATAATGTTTTAATTAAAGGGAAAATAGAAAAGAATAATAACTTTTACAAAGGATAAAAAAAATAGAAATCAAAACTACAAGGACCAAATTGAAAAACATAATACTATCAATTTAAATTGAATGATGAAATTAAAAACCAATAAAACTTTTACAAAAGTGCCAAGGAAAAGAATTAGAAACCAAAAGAATGAGAACCAAATTAGATAATATAATATTTGGTAAATTGAGATTAACGAATGAAATTGAAAACAAATAAAACTTTTACAGAAGAGCCAACATAAAAAATTAGAAATTAGAAGAATAAGGATTGAAGTTGAAATACCAATAACCAAGAGGACAAAGTTATAATTTTCGGGGAAGGAAAATAAAAAGAAAGGCTCATCGGCGACAAACTGGACCACCACCAGAGACATGCGCTGCACCAGTAGGTAAAGGACACCAAGACGCTTCACTGACAAGGTGGAAGGGCACTTTTGGATGCCAAGAGGTGTCGTACGCATTACCTGAATGGTGTGGGCGTCTCCCACACGCTGATTCGTGCTATGCAAGCACCAATAGTTTTTTTATTTTTTTATTTTCTTCATTTGTTTAAAGACTTAATTTCCCCTCATCCTACCACATAATAACATAAAAAAATATTTTCGGAAAGATGAAAAAGCTTCTTGAGGTCAATTTAAATTTTTTGGTTTTCAAGGGTATTTTTATCGTTTCACTGCTTTTTTTTTCTCTAGGCCTAATGAAATATCAAAATGTCTGTCATCGAACATGATAATTGGACATGATAATTATGTAAAAAACATTATGAAAAAAAAAATTCCCTTGACTCTAGTTTTAATGCAAGTAAAATAGAAAAATATTTGTTAGCCCCAATCAATATGATAATAACTAATGGGTCTTATAAAAAGACTAAAATACCTCCAATTGCCAATATGAAGATTTTTTAGTTGAGGGACAAAATAGTAAAATTATTATTCCAATGAATAATGATTTCACTCACAGGCTAGAATAAAAATACCTTTAAAATTATCTTTTATTAATATCATATCACCCTTTTTATTTATTGGATTTTAAACAGAAATTTGTAATTTCAAAAAAGTTCATTTTACATATTTTTTTTTACATCTTTTTTTTAAAAAATTGAATTCTAAATAATATTATATAAATAAATATACTTACCACTGGAATCAAGTATTTAAGGATTTACCTCTATACTATGGTAGCACAGCAACCCTCCTACGGCTTGCAAATCACTCTATCGTATAAACATAGTTTTCTCAAAACGAAACTTTTTTTTTGTTTTTTAGATTTTATTTTGTACCCCTGCAGTGGCCAGGACATAAGGAACAGGATAACCTATGGTGCTCTTGCAAGCAGAATAATATTCCCTGTTGAAGTAAAAAAAACAAAGGTATGAAATCAAGCATTAGTCTGGCATTATTCGTTGAATAAAGTCCGATCTTGTAGCCTACGAGAGAGATCTCAGGATTGCCTACCGACAGAATGCATTGTCAAGGATCTAAGGCAGTGTTTGGATGGCATACATTAATTAATAAGGCAGCACAAGATTTCATAGACGCCTCCCTCCCTTCTTTCTTTCTTTTCTTTATTTCAAAAAAAAAAAAACATAATGGGTGACCACGATAGCACCGCCCCACTCTCATCTCATGTGCTCCCTCGTTAC
>Ga0325403_1004071_pt1 | contig 13524 bp, 11 predicted proteins | sample PopdelMetagenome_19_FD_205665 | JGI IMG/M metagenome (GOLD analysis project Ga0325403, IMG submission 205665) | Populus deltoides microbial communities from Bellville, Georgia, United States - Xylem-PdKOR-R4 | ecosystem: Host-associated > Plants > Phyllosphere > Stem > Wood/Secondary xylem...
TCATGAACATGTGAACATTTCAAAGAAGTTCGATGCATACCAAAAGCATCTGGCTGCGTGCTTCTAACACAATTAACTAATGGAAGGCATCAATCACAGCATGCAAGACATCTGCATTAAATAGTTCACCAACATGATATGTGGCCTAATTTGTTTGTCGTTGTCTCTTGACTGTTCTTTTTATTTCCCTCGTTTGGAATCTTGTCAGAAGGAAACTTCGTAAGCATATGATTTTCTTTTAATGTTCTTTTTTGAAGGGTTGAGCGCTCCACCTCCTCCTCTCTTTTTTCTACATGGAACCCTTACACAATTTTTTTAAAAAAAGTCTTACCCTTTTAAGTCAGTTTATTTCATGGCAATTATATAGTTTATTCTCCCAAAATTCTTTTATTCCTTTTTATCATCCGCGTGGTATACTTTCACTTCCAAACTTGCCCTTTTCTAGATCCTATATATATATAGCATACACACTGTAAACTGTAGAAATTATTAACAAGAGAATCTAAGAAAACCATAGCTTGCTGAAGTTTAAGATTTGGTGAACAAAGTTTTTATAGAACAAAAAAGAAACACATTTCCAAACAGCATACACACTGTAACTGTGTTGAAAGGGAGCCAAACAATAAATGTGTTTATTTATTATCCAATAATACAGTACATTAAAAGTTTCTCTAACATATAATGATGATTGGATTCTAATGTTTAAAATATATGTACTGCACCTCCAATTCTAAATAAACTGTGTTGAAGTATTTCGTGACAACAATTCCTTGTTCGACCAAAAGTCCTCAAGGGCAGGAGACTCTTCATTCTGTAGTTCGGTTGTTTCCTCCTAGGTTAAATAGACAAAAAGAAACTAGGAATGCCTCATTCAGATAACACACTTTAATCTAGTCCCTTAATTGTTTCTCGGCGCCACACTGCACTAGTGGGATCAAATCGGAGCTCCCATGTAGGCCAGTAGTGTAGATCTTGCTTTAATGTCAACACTCGCGGCTTCCCATTCAGGTGGACAGTCTTTACACGGACAAACTCTCCATGCCCTAACTCCTGTTAAATAGTAATAGCATTTGCGTGATTCTGTATGATTTAAAACGCACTGGAAAGCAATAAAATTTATGTTGAGCAGATATACCTTGGTAACATTAAGGAAGGCGTCTAAATCAGGCGTTGGTTTTCCATTGATTTCAACAATCCATTGAAGAGCATATAGACCATATCTGTGTACCGGGCTTCCATGACACCACCTAATAAAAGCAAAGAATTAGCCATTTCCGACTACTACAAAGGCTCACAGCCATTGGTCCAAGACAACAAAACGGCCTACTTCAACATGCCTCCTGGCAATTAATGTACTTGTGTAGCCTGCTCGGCTTATATTGTGTCTCTTTTGCAAACCTGTTTCTTTGGTTCAATGATTGGAAAAGCCCCCCTTCTGATGATGAGATAAAGTATCAGTCAGGGGGGGGATGCCTATTCAGGGAAGGGGTGGTTTAAGTGGTTAAGAAGCTAAATGTTCTAAACAATGCTGTTCCTGAGAAGGAATGAATTAGAGAAAACCAAAGTAAAATTGAGGTGCAGCATCTATAACTCTCTTTTTTGCAGAAAATTTACAGTTCTAAACTCCACATTTCCATCTTTTCATGGTGATTCCCTTTGATGCAGCATCTACATGAGCCTACTCCATCTGACATCTTATTTTTTTGCCAAGAAAACATTTGTGCCTTTAAAACACGACTCAAATTAGCTGAGTCTGTGAAGCCATATTACCAGTCTGGAACCCACATGCAGCCACGCCCAGGCAGGACCATCTCAATTTAAATTAAAAGATATATTAAACTGGCAATAACAATATGCCTCCTATCAAGTCAGTGTTACTGCCAATTTTTTCTCAATATCACCAAAACAACGAAGAAAACAAAAAAAAAAATATTGCAGCTGAGAGAGAATCCTTACCTTGCCACATACACACCATGACCTTCTTCTGGAAGAAACCCAAGGGCACGCACTGCTGGATGAGAATCCTGAACTATACACCCACACCAATTTATTACACGTGTTGTGCCATTCCCATCCCTGACATCTGTTCCCACAATAAGATCAATTTCACGTCCCTGACAAACCATAAAGGAGAAAATATCACATTAATACCAACAAAGGCAAGAGAAGCATTTACAATTGATCAGGATATATAACAATATGGAGAAAACACTGAACCACATGTGGATGGATATCCATTTGCTTGCCTGTCGAAAGATAGTCAGTTTGAGTTTTCCATCATTGTCACTGCACTTGTCCAATGCTTGGCAAGCATTTTCTATGTCACAAAAGCAAGTAACTGGCTCTTTGTCCACCGCCAAAATCATGTCTCCTTGTTCTAATAGATTTTCAGCTTTTGATCCAGCCAAACAACCTTTGACACGTAAAACTTGTCTTCTAACTGGATCTTTCCTGACAAGAGCCTGTAAAATATGATCAGCAATATTGAATAACAATAATGACAACATAGCCCATGACCTACATCATATATCCAATAAATATGTATGTTCAAGTAACCTTCCAAAACACTCATCTAGCTCAAAAATCTCATTAAATAACTAAGCAGTAACTTGTTCAAAGGACAGCAAACAGAAATATCAACAGGCACTAACAAGAAATGAAGAAAACAAAACAAGCTGATATGCATGATCTTTCACAAAACCTAGCAAAATGTAGAGCAAACTATAAAAGTAGGTAAACTTAATCAGACAACCAGTTATAAGGCATCATTACTCTAAATTGATAATATCCCAGGGTAACATAATCATTTTAATGATTTCAGCAATTTCCTCCACGAATTCATGTTAAAGGAGGCTCAATACATGATAAGAATATCAAAAGATTTCAAAGCATTTCAAAGGGGACAAAAAGGAAGGTATTCACATTTCACAGAGAGGAAAGGAAATGCAGAGAAACAACAAAGACAAAAAAAAAAAAAGTGTCTAGATGATAACATACTTGGACCCAGTGATCGCTCAGAGCAAAACTTCGAGCTTTTGAAAGCAAAGTTGGATAAAGCTCAACCTCTAAAATCCTGACAAGTGGCATTGGCCTACTGACACCATTTATCAGAAGAGGTGGTCCCTTTGCACCATTTATGATTTTATCAAGAACTTGGCTTACAGCATAAACAGGGATGCCTCTAACAAACTGATGATCTTCTGACGTGCTACAACCAAATTTCAACTGCAATCAAGAATGCAAGACAAGAGAAGAAAAAACATCAGAAAAACACTGCAATAAGGAATTGAATTGTTGAAATTAAGTTACTAGTTCAAGGATCATACCTGAGTTGAAAAGCTTCCCCATATAGCTTGAACCCTTCCTTGCTCATCAGTTAGCACACCCGAAAATGAACTCCCAAAATCTGGAAGAGTATAAAATTGAGACATCCACTGCAAACTGATGCTACTTTTAGAACAAACTTCATCTACATCCTTACCAGTATCGAGTTCAATGACTTCCATATTCGTTGCTCTATATCGTGGACAATCAGCTGAGCTGATATTCAAAGCAGCATAAGGATTGGTCACAATGGATTTCCTAGATGTCGCATGCAGACTCCTATTTAACCCCACAAGGTAGACAGAATCCCCGCGGCGTAATGCTGGCTCTGTCTCAAAATTCATTCATGCACACTGGTCATTAAAAATGATCAAGTTTTCATATAAACAAAAAATGGAATACCTAGGAAAAAAAATAAATCCCACCACCTCAAAACTAACTAAATGAAGAAAATCCCCTTTTCTGAAAACAGTGAGAAAAACAGCATCCATTGCTAAAAAGGGAAGGAATAGGGAAAAGAAAACATTTTTCAGGCCATATCATTTTCAAAGAAGCTCATGATAACAAAAGATGTCTGATAAAAATTTTGGCAGTGAAAATTATATCAAGTCTACAGAAATTCTCCCTGAATTTGATAAAAAAATAATAATGCATTCACAATACAGTGAAGGATAGTATTGAAGAAAAAATGCAGGAAGTCAACCTACCAGGAAGCAATTCAGCAGCACGAACCATTGAGGCACCAACAGCTCCTAGAGCCGAGGGGTCATAAGCAACAAGAGCATAATTGTGAACAGGATGGAGAAAAACCACCTGGAATGTAATGTACAAATTAATCCTAATAAATAAACCATATGTCTTTCCATACATTTAACTTCTTTAAAATTTACCTCCCCAGGGATTTCAATTGGAAAAGCGGCGAAGGATAGCATCACATCTGATGCAGATATTGCAACAGTGTTCCTATCCACTGCAACTAATCCCAAGTCTTGAGAATGATAAACAATCACACCAGTTCCAAAAAAATGTTGTGAATGAACACCATCAAGCATTATTGATTGTGGAACATGAACCTAAAAGTACAAACATCAGTTTGTTAAGATTGACTCTCGTAACAAAAGTAAAACAGAAAGAAAGTGAATGGCTAAGTTGACAATTTGACAGCATCGCCAATGAAAGACTGCTGGTTCTGAACAAAAAAGAAACAACGATATAGAGGCAATTAAATTAAACGTGTATAAACAAGGGAAAACACAAAATGAAGATGGCTTGTGAACTTTAAGAGGCAAATCCAGAAAATAGAAGCTTAATTGTAGCATTGGCCATTGGCATGATCCTTTTAGGTTTCTATCAGAGAGGAAACAAATAATCTAGGTTTCACGCTAGACATTTCAAGAGTGATCACTGATAGTATATCTTCACTGATACCTATCACTTATGCAGGAAGAACTGTTACACATGTTGTTTCTACTGAAGTATGCTCAAAAGCATGGATGATCCTCCAACACATAGAAGACAGAGCAGAGACAACATATGCAGTTATCATGCTACTGATGCTAGAGAGAGAGAGAGAGAGAATAATGACAGCTCAAGGCAAAGATCAGACCGACTTAATCAACAGTTCAGCACTGTAGCTTATGAATAGAGGTGGCTTACAAAAAGTCTTCTGAGGAAATATTGAAGGTAACATCAGTATATTAAGGTAACTGACAAAATGACCAGTTCATTAAAGACAATTAGAACCTCAGGTTTTTTACCTCAAACATCACAAGCGTAGGCTCTATCACACTTTCTGCAAATGAAGCATTAGTTGTCACTGTCATTGCACCTTGATAGTCTCTTGATACTTCACTTTCCATGGTACTTGAATTGACTGACTTAACTTCTCCAGTTTCAGACAAGGAACAATCAGTAACAGCAATTCCATTGGCAGACAAATCTGATACCCTCCGTTTCTTTGTTCCAACATCAGATTCTTCCCGAGAATGTGGTTCTTCAGAAGAATGGTCATCACTTGATTCCATACAAGTAACACCACCAGCCAACTCTAGGTTGTTACCTGGATTTACATGTTCCACATGAGTTTCCTCACCACTTGGGAGAACAGTTTGGCTCGTTGCGCTTTGTCCCATATATTTAACAGCAGATGATAGCTGCAGGGAATCAGGCTGTATAGCAGGCTTTGCTGTCCATAAACCAGAGCTGTCATCACGAGTATATATCTGTGGAGGGGCATACCATTCATGGCGGTCGACTGTGACGAGGACAGACTGCAAGCATCATAGTAATCAAGAAAAGAAAAAAAATACCTAATACAAATTATATTTGCAATGATGCAATGACTGAAAAGCCAAAACTGATTTTATAGTCCTTGCATCCCAAATCACGTTTCCACCTTTCTATTTATTTTTTACCATTTCATACAATTTAAAGGAATTCTTTTACTTTCCAATTTACTCACATGGAATGCAAGTATGAAAGGAAAACTTTTCAATTGATTTCAAAGTAAAGAAAGGGTAATGGTGGAAATCAATAATATTTCCAAAACATATGAAATAGTCAAGTTGATATTCTTCAAGACATTAGAAGTCTAAAACTAGACGATTGTTTGGAACAGAGAGAGTTCAAAATAATAACAGTCCGTGATCAAAATTCCACAAAATCCAGAGCATTGACTCTTAAATTTACTGACCACCATAGATTCAGCACTAACATTATATGATCAGATAATGTTGATTCATCCAAGAAAAAAGGAAATCAGTTTACATTTCATTATTTTCCAAACTATTAAGGTCATGGGCATATGTTCACTTTGAAAAGGACAGCAATGGTTAACCATCATATACCTTCCTTCGATGACGATCTGTGTAACTTATATATTCTAAGGGCACTCGAGCACCTCTAGATAGCTTCGACAGAACTGAGATTAGCTCATCGAGTTGAGATATCTCCTCACCCGCAAACTTCTTAATGATAGCATGGCGAGGAACTCCAGCTCTAAATAGCATGTATCTGCAATGAGTAATACAATAACATCATTGAGTAAAATGAACCAAAAGTTGAAGCCCAACTAATTAAAGGGAAAAGAATTAAAGAAAATAAAACCTTCAAAAATTCAAATCTAAGTATCAAAAATTAAGAGAATGATGCATAGAGTAAATCATTCAAGATTCTAGGCTAGGAAACACAAGCCCCATAAAGTCACTATAAATCATAATAGACTTTTTCTCTCCGGTAAATCATTCATCAGGCTAGAAAATGCTTCTCTCAGCGTATCAAATCATCATAAAAATCTTTCTTCTCTCCTTAAATATCAAATAAATGCAGTAGAAACATATTAAAATGTCAAGCAAACCAATCAACAACATAAATTCTATGAACCAAAAAAAGAATTGACTTACCCAGGTTCTGAAACGTACACCAAGCCACAATGGAAACGGAAATTTCTTGCCTGTTTCATAAAAAAAAAAATTAGGTATTAAGATGATGACATGATGAGCTAGAATGAGCACGGTGATCCAAACGAGGACATTTCCATAAAAGGAAACAAATCTGATCGCTCAATCCAGTTAAGTATGATGGAAGAATGTCAATCAACCAAGTTGAAGGCAACAAAATAGTTAGAATAAAGGCATGCACTCAGAAAATCCGACATGGTTAGGACGGTATGATTTTAAAAAAGCAGCAACAAAGTTTTGATGGAAATACTCTGCACAACATAGATGAGAGCTTTCAAAGAACATCACAGGTCTAGAGTATATGCCAGGAAGCCAGTCATGCTTAGCCTGGCACTACCGCAGGTAAAGAGTATCCAGAGAACCTGAGGTAATAGACAGTTAAAATTTTCAGCTATTTTAAGAAGGTTTAAAGTCCAGCCTACCTGTTGGTAAGATAGAGGATGAATCACTGCACCACTGACTTCTAGGAAGTAGTCAGGGGTTATTGAATGTAAATCCTGAACCTGAAGCAAAAAGGGAAACTAAATTAACTTATTGCAATGATGAAAATACAAATAAGCTTAAGAGAAAAGGGCAATACCAAGAATTCAAGCAAAGGCCTCCTACTACAAAAATATTCATTCTCAAACAATCACATAAAAACAAGATTTTTTTCCTCCAACTTTTCTCAGAAACAGGACGACAAACATCTATAAAATCAAAACCAACTTACAAAGATGCATGTTGACACTCGAATGCAAACGATGGACTCCAAGAGAAAATTGACATTAAACGTCATTTAGAATTCCAATCCTTTGCACCAATCTCGACTTTCAATTTTTTTAATGTCAATATAAAATTCTGCTTTAATTTTTGGGGATGTTTGCATTGATTTTAAGTGCTCTGACACCAATAACGGGTGCATCTAATAAAAGAGAGGAAAACATGGAGATTCTATATATTTCATGAGTGAAACAAGCAACATTATGTGTCCTATACAATTTACCATGTAACAAGCCACTCCATGTAATGAAACATTACTTTATGCCAGTAGTTCCATAATTTGATCCGGCATTCAAGCACCTCTCATGTGCGCTTCTTGCTGCTAGTGGCTATTAGCCTTATAGGAGCATATCAAAACTGATATACCAGCAATAGCCACTTCTCCAAGTTTAAGGACACTAGATAGCTGATCTGTCTAAAAAATTCCAGCATTCCACTCTGAAACCAAGTGGATTTTTTTCTTTGGAATCCAATGAGTTACAGTCCATTGAGACTCCCTTAAAACTTTTGTTCCTCCAACAAAAGAAAAGGCGCCGTAAAACTTGTAAGCATAGAGAAGCTATAGCTACAGGGTAAAAGTAGTCTCACCATTAAGTTCACAGACAATGACGTGCCACCCCTCTCAATCTGCAACACAATTTTCTGGTCAACGCTGTCATCAAGCAAAGTCTCCAGTTTCAGAAATTGTGTAACCACCTACAGCACATGGAAATATAGTAAAAGAGTACATGAGAGAGAGGGAGGACATTGATTGCGGTTCAGGAGATATAACATTAGAATACCAAATAATGTCCAGCAATTAGAATACAACCAGTGCCGTATAGAAATTAAAGCACCAAAATAATATGACTAAACTCATAACTCACTTCTCCATTCACACGAAAAAGGATATCCCCTGGCTCCAAATGTGTATAAGCTGGGCCACCAGGCACCTGAAACATGTTAGAGATCATTATATATGCTTCATTCTAAATCCTTCGCTTCAACAGTTGAGAATATAAAGACTCTGTGCTCACCACGGAGTCGACAACAAGCATTCCAGTTTCTTCAAGTGGTGATGCATGCCGCACAATCTAAAGGAGTCAAAATTGTTGTAAGCCACTAGGAACCACTATTCTTTCAAAGAGTTACCCATTAGAACAGAAAAGTGCAAGCAACAAGAAGAACTATTACCTGCTCGGTTTCACTTTGAAGACCCAGCCGGCGTGTCTCATCAAATCCTTTATGAACAAATGTCATCTATATCAAAAATATCTGATGCTAAATCATTCAACAGCAATTCATCCGGCATTGTAAGAAAAAGACACATAAGTGGAACCATCATTTTCTCATAATGAGATGTTCATCTCATTGTGCACAACGAGGTTCAGTCACAAAATCAGGGGTACAGAAAAATACTTCAGACTGTATGAGCATAATGGGAAATAACTACTAGGAGAGCTGTGCATCTATTCCAGTATCTTTATACACTACACTGACATGAGCTCAAATGGACCATACACAAGTTTTATAACAAGCTTTAAACATTCTGTAAACTATACCTGCCTAAGCATTTTGTTAGTTAGATCTCATCATTTCATATAACATCAGAAGCATTGCCAATAGCAGATATTTCTATCTTTCCACAGCCATTTTACATGAAGACAAAAGCCCAGAACAATCACTATCCAGAAGGAATCTTAAGCCTTTTGTAGTTATTGTTGTTTCGTGCTCTTAATTCCTATCCTGGCATTTAAAAAGTGATCTGCTTTTATTTCAAATCCAGGTTTCTGTGCTAATGTGGCTAAATGGTAACAAGGCAAGCCCAAAAAACATATAACAATGTGAGCGTAAGGATGCAAATATTGCTCAAGCGCTCACAATGAAAATGTTAGCAAAAATCAGAGGTGCATGTGGAACAATGTCCAACCCAAGAAAAGATTCATAGTTCATATCAGAGAAAAGTCATTCCACTTAAAGGAAGAAGCGCTGACTGGAAACAGGTGAACAAAGGGAAAGGTTGGAAATGAACCTTTCAGATTATTTGACAAGCCATTTTAAAAGAGGGGAAAAAATCCTCAACCCCCCTAAATAGTTAAAAATCTTAATGAAAAAAGGTACAGAATTTGGTTGATAATTTTTTTTGCCGGTTTTTTCAATCTCATTCTTATTGTTCCACATCAACCTCTAAGGAACAAATGTCCAATCTTCTTTCTATCACAATCAAGAATATCCAAGTCAATCTAAATGTGAGTCAAAATCCATGAGGATAACAATCAACAACAAACCTGAAGCGTACCACGAGGTATAGAAACTGCCTCCCACTTATTGGAATACGAGTTTCTTCCTTTTTGGAGAAATTCCAGCGCCCTAACAACCTGAAAGATTTAGCATATTGGGTGTTCAACTAAGATTAAGCTTTCAAAGAAACAAGCAAAAGCAACTATAGAAATAGACACAATCTGGATTCGTTTCAAATGTTACATGCTTTCGTAGACATCTGCTTATGCTCCACATTTACAAAAAGGCTAAGGAATGGAGAGGAAGCCAGAGAACACATGTACAACTATGTCATAAATTAAAATCCAACTCAATTCTCAACAAGATATGCAAACATTATAACTTGCTTTATACATTTTCTTTAAGTAATTCAGTTAAAAGATTTCGCAACCTAATAAAGCTCAAGCTCTCATTTATTTTACCTAAACCTGTCACTTATTTTAGATAAGTTGTCAACCAAAAACACAAAACTAGACTTCAAATTTAGGTGATGTTAAGAGTATGGCATAAAAGACGAGAAATAAGCCAAAGCATAATGAAGAAAAGCACCCACTCGTTCTAATGGTAAGAAAAAAGCTGAAGCACTTGAAGACTTGCTCCCAGCATTCAAAGCAACTGCTCTGCCTTGCCAATCGATTACTGGAGAACCACTTGAACCACCCTTAGTTCCAGATGCAGCCTAAAAGTAAAGCAAAGCATAAATGGGAAAACAGTAATGATAGTCAAGATGCAAGAAATGAGATTAATATATCATTAACTTATAAAGTTTAATGCATGCTCTGGTTAATAGAAAATAGGGGCATGGTTCTTCATCACAAATCACAAAACAAACTTAGCCGAGATTATCACATGCCATTCAAAACCTTATGATGCCATGACCTCTTATAAAGCAAATTACATGCCAAAAGTAATTGACACTCTAAAAAAAGCATAACAGTTAAACAATCATATAAAGAAGATGAAGCCACATGGATATTTCTAATATTCTTGACCCATGGAAATTATAAAAATTTCAGTAAAACAAACTACTCAAGATAATTTTGTCTACACTATTAAAAAAAATGCATAGCCAAACTGTATGCCATTGTATTGCTCAATGAAGCTATGAAAGATCATCATCACAAAACTCAACCATTTCCAAAATTAAATGATATTGAACAGAATTGTTAAACTTTTCTCTAGTTCAATAATCTGCTATAGTTCATGCATATACAGTTCTCCTTCCCATCCAATCTTGCTGATTCTTGTCTGACCAATCAGACAAGATCTTAAAAATATTCTAGCACGCAGTCCCATGGTTTCCCAACAGATATTCCATCACAGTTGTAAAAAAAATCCAAAGCATAGCCGAGGTAAAATTAGACAGACAGCATGACAACATCTAGACTATTTGGGAGTCAACAGCTTCAAGTAGTCATAGAAGGCAAATTTAATGAACTCAAAAATCACTTCAACAAGCACAAATTATTTGAAGATATTATCTCATAATTTAGTAGCATCCAAAATTAAAACACTTACTTGCATGTAGAATGTATTGAAGTCATTGTACCCATCCCTGCACCAAATATCAGTAATTGTTAGCAAAGTTCGGACAAGAAATCAACAAACTTTGACTCGTTAAGGTACAGAAACATTCTTTCACCATTATCAGATGACCTCAATTAACTACTATTTGAGGGCCTCTTATTTTTTCTCTCTGCTCTGAATTGCACAACACTTTATATTGAAAAGGGTAGAAGACCCATTTAACTTGACATAAAATGCATGTAGCATAATATATAATGCTTAAACACCAGTTCCTTGTCTATCCCTTTTTCAAACTAAACTGACCCTTAAAAGGTTTTTTCAAGTTAAAAATGAGTCTGTCTGTTTTTGCATTTCAAAAGCGCTTTTGAAAAAAATTTAAAATTTTTTATTTTTTTCTTTGCTTCAAATTAGTTTTTTTTTTCAGATCATTTTGATATGCTGATGTCAAAAATAATTTTAAAAAAAAATATTTTGATGCATTTTTAAGCAAAAAGCATTTGAAAAGCAACCACTACCACACTCTTATACACCCCCTAAATGATGAAGCAAAAACATCAAGTGGCCAACCTACTAGTAACCACTTCAAGAGTTAAAAATCAAGGAGAACAAGAGACACCCACTATGCCCAAATATGTATCATAATACAACTGTTTTGGTGCCCAACCTCAGATTATTTGGAAACAAAATTCCAATACACGAAGAGAAACAAGTAGCATTTTGGTGTCCGAGGGAGGTTGTGGTGATCATTGATGAATATAACACGAAGAAAACATCTTGTTATTAACTTATCAAATAGCATTTTGCTGTACAAGTATGGCATCTGAAAGACAAATTAGGAATATTAACATACTTTTTATAGTGAGGTGCATCTCTATCCAAGCGAGCAAGAGTCCCCGCCAAAATGGAAACCTACAATGTCATCTTCAAATCAGTAAGCGAACATTGACCACAGAAGGAAATCCAACAAAAAACCATCAGAATTCAGTGAAACCAAAGATAATATGGCCTCCACAACAGAAATCAGACATGATGTAAGAAGAGAAACAAGTCATCAACACTAATACATGTAAGAGGTCGACTGCAAAAAAACATTTTTTCCTTCCCTCTCTATAATTTCAATGATTTCTCAGTTCTCCTCTGTGTATTTTCTTGTTTTTATGAATAAATCTAAGCATATACTTTTATATCTCAAAATTCAAATTCTAACTTCCAATCCAAGAAAACCAAGAATTCAGAATAAAATTCACATCAAAATCCCCTAAATTCGAATTGAGTCAACCAAAATATACTAATTAAACAAAAAAAAGTAAGAATCCTAGTCCATTCTTCCATTGCAAATGCAACAAAACACCAAACAAGTAAAAATAAATAACAAACATACAACCAATTACCTTCTCGCCACTATCATTACCAACAACCCTTATTTCCAACCCAACACAAGCAGCCTCGGGAGCAAGAGGAATCTCTTCATAATTCAAAAACTGAATTGCCCCAGGATCATACCTAAAGAAGCCAAAATCATGAACCTATACACACAAACTCACATCAAAATCACAATCTTTATCATAAATCCAAATAAAAGATAACGTCTTTAAACAGCAAAAAAACACAATTAACCATAAAAAAATCCAACGTTCAAAACAAAAAACAACATGGCCATCAGTATTTTCACTTACAGGATCTCTATATATCGGATACACAGGAATCTCCTCACGGTTCAGAAACATTGCCTCTGCCACCACAGGCCCTGAAAAAGAAATCCAAAATTCAAAAACCGAAATCAAGTCAAGCCCTAAGAAAAAATGAAAACAAGAAACAAGAAAATACCATACCAGCCTTGACGACATGTCGGTTAGTGAGGATAATCCCACGGCGTTTATCAACAACAAAGCCAGTAGCATAACTAGCACCAGCAGATTCGGTGTCAAAAGCACGACAAGCAGTGGTACGGAGGACGACAACGGCAGGGACCACTTTGTTAAGGGCTTTCCTCCAGTCATCCGCCGTGGCTACGTTTTCTTTGAAAGGTGGGTCGATTTCCATGCAGAGTTCTTCTTTCATGGTTGATTCAAGACTCGCCATTTCTGTTTCTGATCCTAGCCTTTCTAGTGGGTCTCCCATTGCGTTCCTTTTTTTAGGGTTTGGAGAGTGAAATGATGAGACTTGAGAGTGATTTTTTTAGAGAGAGATGGGG
>Ga0325403_1004073_pt1 | contig 13522 bp, 8 predicted proteins | sample PopdelMetagenome_19_FD_205665 | JGI IMG/M metagenome (GOLD analysis project Ga0325403, IMG submission 205665) | Populus deltoides microbial communities from Bellville, Georgia, United States - Xylem-PdKOR-R4 | ecosystem: Host-associated > Plants > Phyllosphere > Stem > Wood/Secondary xylem...
TCATATCTTTAGTTTCTATTACTTATTTAATAATAATTTATAATTATAATACTATTAAATATATTTATTTTATAAAATCGCAACAGCCCAATTGCTAACCTTCTCGTGAAATCTAAAAGGTGCATAATCGAACCCGGGTCAGTTTAATAGCTACGCTTCTTACCATTTTATTTTTCAACACTTGTCACTTTTAAGCTGATGTGCTAAGCCACGTGTAATTCGACTAATATACGTGTCTTTCTTTCACCTCACCAGTCATCGGAAAATTGATCAAAATTCAATCGGAGGAGCTCCATTAAAAAAGTTAAAAAGAAGAAGAAGAAGAAAGGCTACATTAAACCAAAATCCATTGGATGAAACACAGGGAGACGACGGCAAAGATGCGGCAGCATAACATTTTTTTTTCTTACAATTTACAGCTACGGCAAGCCTGAGTGATAAATAAGGGTAGAAATAATACTTTTTTTAAAAAAAAAAAAGCTTTTTTTGATCCATCGGTCGACGAGATGTCGTTTTCATTCTTCAAGGCGTCACGCCCGAAGACACCACAAGAAGTGGTGAAAACAATCAAAGATAGCCTCATGGCTCTTGATACCAAAACCGTTGTTGAAGTTAAAGCCCTCGAAAAGGTATCCTCTCTCTCTACTTTTATTTATTTATTTATTTATTTTATGAGTACTGGCTTGTTATTTGATGATCAATTGCAGATTAATTTTTCCTTGTTTTATTAGATTAAATACAGACTTAATTACTGTTTTGTTTATGTAATTATTTGTCAATTGTGAGAAATATATAAAAATAATTAAAAATTCTGTTGGTGGTGGTTAGAATGTTTAGACGTAATTATTTGTTATGTGAAATGCAATTGGCGAAAACAATATTTTAAAATTTAAAAATGCAATTTGCGAGGCGAAAATTAGGGTTTTTAGTGATTCTGGATGGATCATTGGGATTTATTGATTGTTGATTGATATTTTGAAAGTTATGACAGGCATTGGAAGAAGTGGAGAAGAATTTTGTGACATTGAGATGTATGCTGTGTGGAGATGGGGAGGTAGAACCGAATATGGATCAAGTTTCGCAATTAGCACTTGAAGTTTGCAAAGAGGATGTTCCTGCTCTAATGATTCAAAAGTTACCAAATTTGGGATGGGAAGTAAGTGCTGCTGCTACCCCATTCCTATGGTTAGCTCATGCATCCTATTTAGTCTTTTTTTTTTTTTTTTTTGTTGCCGCAGAAGAGATTATAATTTCTTAGTTTATGTTGAAATGCAGGCGAGAAAGGATTTAGTCCATTGCTGGTCCATATTGTTGAAGCAGAAGGTTGACTCCAGATATTGCTCTGTAGAATACATAGAGAACCATTTTGAATTTCTTGACTTTCTTGTTGTGTGGTAAGCATAAGCATAGAATACTTGTTGTTATGCTCTGATTTAAAAATCATACTTTTTTGTCTTGTGGGCCTTTCGGGATATAGTTCTTTGATTTCTTCTGATTATCAATTTTTTCTTTATATGGGTATTTAGGGGGTGTTTGGGAGTGTGGTAGCTGTTGTTTTTCAAAGTGATATTTTTATTTTATTTTTTAAAAATAATTTTTTACATTAATGCATTAAAACGATTCAAAAATATAAAAAAAATTAATTTTAAGAAAAAAAAATCAAATTTTTGGGAAATGTCCGCGTCCTTAATCTTTATATAGTCTTCCTGAGTACTGCCATGTGAATGCATTTTCTGCCCAAGAAGGAAACAGGGTTGTTTCATCTAAAAGAGTTGGAATTTTGTGTCTATTACCAAATTGTAATTCAGAATGATAATGTTGCAGGAAAATAAAATGAAATAAGAGAATAACTGATGTCAAAGATCCTTCTAAATTTTTTTCATAAGGGTATCATGAGAAAATAGTACCCTAGTCAACGAAGTGAAAAAAATAGTTTTTGCCTAAGAACCATAAAATGTGTCTTGTTTTTGTGCCCAAAGTTATTTGTTTCAAGATTATTTTCTCTGTTAGAAGGTTTAAATCATACTTGCTATTGTGTGATGGTTGGAGAAGGGATTTGAGTTTTTGGAAGTTGTAGAAACTATTAGAGACACACTAGTAGGGTTTCTTGGAATGATACCTAGAGGATAGAAAACTTAAGGTTCATACCTAGGGTTCTTTGGAGTCACAGCTAACAGTAACTTGAGTCACACAATCAAAAGCAAATTGCTGGGAAATTTTATTCATAAACTGATTTTCTCTCTGTATTGAACAATTACATAACCTAATAAAGTAGTTGTCCTATTTAAAGTAGGAAAAACCTAATAAACCTAATTAATCATTAGGATTAATAAAATACCCCATTAAAAAATTAAACCTAGACAAATTTTCCAGATTTTCCTGCAAATCTGGATATTACTGCTGCAAAAATACGTTAATTTTTCTTATATTGTTGTACATGCTACTTTTTCATATGGAGTCTCTGTGAATAAGAAATTTCATTAAGGTTACTGTAAGAGATTTAATGTTTTGCTCTCTGAACAGCTATGATAACAAGGAAATTGCCTTGAACTGTGGACTTATGCTAAGGGAATGCATAAAATTTCCGACACTTGCAAAGTAAGACATTCAAGCTCTTTTTTTTATTTCTTTTGTGGCCACTGTGTTATAGCTAAAACTATTAAATTTTGTAATTTGATGGTATCAGTGGAAGGAGCTCTATTGTTATCCTTGCATAATTGATCAGTGCACAAAAGTAGTAGTACTGAAATATGGAAATAGTGACTCTTATGCGCCTCTTATTTGGCCTATATGTAAGCTTCATCTTCATAAAACTTTCTTGTACTTTGGCATCCTCATGTGTTTGTATTTATGATCACAAGTCATCATTACCATTATTGTGATGACCTTTGACTCCATTGGATTACAATCACACTCATAGGAGGCCTTCTTGAGGTGAGACTTCGGGTGGTCGGGGCTTTGAATCCATAGCTTTTGTGTCACCCATAAGTGTGAGACAGCAACAGGTTTGAGTTCTCATTAACAGCTCAGCACGGTTACTGTTTCTCATGCACAGTGAGAAATTTTGACCTTCTTAGGGGAGAGGATTTTTATAATGTGTTTGTAAGCATGAGGAGTTGCGTATCCTTTTTTTTTCCTGAATAAAAACACATGGAGAGTTATGCCTGTGGAATTGTGAATTTACAACGCATTATTTGGTAGAACTCCTTCCTGTATTTATTTTTTTTCTGTATTCATTATTTGATGTTTATATTCCAAATTATTTTTTTATGGTTAATGGTTCATGTGAGAGCTTCCCTGGAAAATAGGAGAATAATAACTCTAAGTCTGAGTACCTGCGACCAGGGGCTGGTTAGAATTTAGTTTTATTTGGTATCTTGACATGGGCTTTGGGGTTTCCCCTTCTGTACATTTTTGTGCATATAGGGTTGCATGCCCTTTTATGTTTTTCCCTTTATTTTGGCTTCAAGCTGATTTCACAGGGATCTGTTTTGTCTTTTCTATATTTTTGTAAAATACCTTTTGTGATATCTTCTCCATCAATGGAAAGGACTGCTCATGCGTGACCTGGGTTTCTTTATGATTTTTTTTTTATGTGCTCATTGGTTGTTGCTTCTACCCTGGTCCTTGGGGTCTTTCACTGGTTATGGCAATTTGAACTTTATCTCTGCTGCTAAAGTTATTTAATTCCAAAGTTTGAATGCTTTGATATGATTTATTCAGTGACTAACTTATTTACTGTAGAGATTAATGGCCCCACTTCCACTGATTGTTAATGGAATTTGATAATTGTTAGCCTATTGCTTTTCTGAGATTTGAAATTTCAGTCAGTTTCAATTCTAACAATTACTCAAAGTGTAAAATGGCTGTTACAGTCAATGCTGCTTTTGACATCTGCTTTTGATGATTTATTTTTTTATTATGACAAGCAAGTTTTAAGTTTTCACACAGATAATTTTTGTAGTGATGTTTCAGATACATATTAGAGTCTGCAAGCTTTGAGTTATTCTTCAAATTTGTGGAATTGCCCAACTTTGATGTTGCTTCCGATGCTTTCTCTACTTTCAAGGTCAGAGTTATAAGTTTGTAAGTTCTTGTGTTTCCTTTTCCTTTTATCTGTTCAAATTTGTGCTTCCAGTTATTCCTACTTCTTATACGTTTTGGTATGTTTGCCAGGATTTAATGACAAAACATTGCACTGTGGTTGCTGAGTATCTTACTGCACATTATGATGAGGTACACTTGCTTGTCAATTTTATGATTCTAGATAGATATAGGGAGACCAATCTTGATTGAAATGTTACTTAAAATTTGTTGATCTACGTATGTTAGTTAAAGAATACCCAGAATGTGCTTTGAACAAGAACCTTTTTTGTGATGATTAATGAATTATACGACAATGTGCAAGTTGTGGAAACCATGTAAACTCATTGGATTTTGGACTCCTAATATTTGTCTTGAATGTTGAGCAAATCTACTACCATAATAGCTCCTTTTCACAATTATCTGTGTCTTTTCTCTTGCTTGTGTAAGAAGTGCCTCTTAACTAATCTTAAAGCACTACTGTCCCAGTTCTTTGATCTATATGAAAAACTCGTGACGTCTTCTAATTATGTGACAAGAAGACAATCATTGAAGGTTAGTTTCCAATGTACCTTTTCAGATATCACTCTGCTGTTGCTTTGATCAATAAGTTAACAGTACTATGTTGATTTAGCTTCTCTCGGAATTCCTTTTGGAACCTCCGAGCTCTCATATAATGAAGCGCTACATTCTAGAAGTTCGGTACCTTAAAGTCATGATGACTTTGCTGAAGGTATCAAGTCGTTTCTTTTCCATTTTTATCTCTTGTATCTCAATTTTGATGTTATTTTTTTTGTACGACTAGTTTGATATACTGTGCAATCAAAAGAAACCATAAGTTTTTAATTGGCAATGCTATCTTTATCAAACCAAAAGCGACAAAGCAAGTAAGAAACCGCTGAATGATAGAAAGGCCCTCACTTTGTGTTTCACCATGCTTTTCTGTTCATTGGAAGTGTGGAACGCTTCTCTCATTGGAAATCATTACAATGATGCCAATCTAGCCCAGAGCCAGCAAATGGTTTTAACTGTGCCTATCCTTAGGGGCAAAGTTAAGAAGGGCTTGTCTCCTCATAGTACGATGGGTTGTGGAGAGGTCTCTGTTTCTAAGAACTGGATCATTTTTTTAAATCTGGCTGCCTAGGTTATCAGATTTTCTTTTTCTTTTTTTTAGGGGGGGTCGGGGGGGTCTGTTCAATCTTGGATATAGGATACGGTTTGTAGCCATCAGAGGTCAGCGCTTTAATGTGCCTGTCTGATAAGTGGTATATTATAGATGGGCCTTCTGTGTTAGATCTATTTCGATATGTACTGTTTTTATGGAAGTTTTTATTGTCGTTGTCTTCCTCTGCTTGATTTTTCTTTCATTTGTCTGGGCAGGACTCAAGCAAAAATATTCAGATCGCTGCTTTCCACATTTTCAAGGTTTTAGAATCTTCCTCACCCTCTCTTCTTCTTTAGTGTATGTATTATGTATTTCTTTTTCTAGTTGTGCTCTAGGCTTGGTCATATGCTAGGACATCGATTTCCCATGCTATCATGTCATATTATGATTCCCTGGCCTTCAAGGTGTTCCAATACCATTAGAACCAAGGAGATTGCTTATCTAGGATACTTGCAACATTGGCTAATTTTTCTACCCCCATCCAAAGCATAAATCGGTCAAGTTATAGAGCAGACAATCAACTGCAATCGCTGTCTGATATGCATCATCTCTTGCTGAAATTTCCCTTCATGTTAAGTTTTTTGGTGAAATTATATAGGTCATGTTTGGTGGGCAAGTGAAAACTAAACATGGACTTTCCCTTTACTCTTCCCTCTCCCCTCTTTCTTTATCCTCTAAAAAGGGTTGCTGAAGTGTGTGTTTTTAATTTTTTTTGGGGCTTTGGTATTTTTCAGTGCATTTAAATTGTCTGAGCTGTTTTCTTGTGTTAGTTGTATTTTTATCAGCACTACCCCAAAAAACGTGCATCTAAGGTTATTTCTTACTGGTCTTTCTGGTGTCTGTATCTTATGATAAACACAAATAGTCATATGCATACTACAGCCTTTTAGTGAAGATAAACTTTAAGTGGAACTTTCAATGGTTGTTCAATGTCTTTTTGATATGCAATCATCTATTTAATTTCCATGGGGAACATGGACACCATCTCGATTTAGGGTTTCACTACAGTAGCAGAGAGTCCTACTTGATGCAAGAAACTTCTACAAAGTGTTAGGATATCTATCTGAATGTCTTTTGCTTGCAATCTGCGTCCAAATTTCATTTTTGATCAAGATGATTGCCGCAGCTGTTCTTGTTTTTGTTTTGCCCCCTTTGCAAAGAAGCAGTGTCCTAGACGTCAAAGATGACAATTGAATTGTATGAAACGAAAAATAAAGTTGGCTGTTGAGTAGACATGAGTGATGAATAGAGGTCAACACGGCATTGGCTGCTTCGTTTAGATGAAAATATTTTGGAATTGGCCTGGTTGAGTAGCAACTTATAAGTACAGATTTTTTCCATACCTTTTCCTTGATTGAAAGGTTATGATGCTGTCAAAATTGTGTGATTGTGGTTGCACACTCTCTTCGCGTAATCTGTTGGATTCTGCGCCTCTGCGGATAGCCAGATTTTGTAACATTGGCTCTCATGCACCTTGGGCAGTGTCAATCACTTACTTTTTGTTAAATTCTCATCAAATAAGAGTCCTTTATTTTTCTATGATAGTGAAATATTTTGCAGCATAAATGGTCATTTATGGTTCCAAGTGTTAAACCCTGTCTTTGTTCTCATGTCAGGTCTTTGTTGCTAATCCTAGCAAGCCAAGAGAAGTAAAAATGATTTTGGCAAAAAACCGTGAAAAATTGTTGGAGTTGCTTCTTAACCTCTCAGCTGGAAAAGGTAATTATGCTTTCGAATTGCACCCGGGTGCAATGGGTACTAGATACACAAATAGCTGAAGAAATTTCCTTTGAAATCATGTTTATAGAAACACTTCTCAATTTTGAAATTTCTTCTGTGGAGATGGATGACATAGTGTCCTCATCAGGAGTTGAGGATGAACAGTTTGAAGAGGAAAAGGAATTGATCATCAAGGAAATTGATAGACTATCTCGCCTGTCAAATCGTGATCCTTAGATCTTCATCCTAATTGCCAGCATTTCCGTTTCTACTCAGATCCTGTTTCAGGTTCATGCTAATCCCGTGATGATTGATTGATTCCTCCAACTGATAGTTGCGCAAAATCATGGTGTCAAAGCACGGTAGGAAACATATATAATTGAGAATTGCATGCCAATTGCATGCCTTCGTAATATTTGTCGTGTCAGAAGTCTTACTGAAGTACATCCTGCCGATTTGTCTTAGAAGTGTGTCTAGAGTTGGTTTTGAGTGATCAAAGGCACTGTATTATAAAGAAACTCTCTACCCCTGTTGCTTTGTGCATAGTGTTTCAATGTTAAGGCTTGTTTTAACATTGAGCAAAAGATTTAAGTTTGCTATTCTTTTCTGATTCAACCATTGGTGTCTGTATTTCCTACACCTTCATGTCAACTTAGCAGAATTCAAAAGCACTGGAGACGATTTCTTGATGCATGTTGATACATCCAATAATATGTGAATGCCAAGTGCATTATATATTAGCTATTCTCGTCTGGTTCTTGGTTTCTGATATTTGGCCTCGCCAGTGCCAACCAATGCATGCGTGTATGAAATGCATGATTAATTTTTTGCTCATTATTTTATTATAAAGGGATTGCATATATAATTAGATTAACAAAGTTACAATGTCCAGCAAAACTAAATCATTGACGGGGTTTGTGCAATTGAAATGGATGAGCTTCAAGAACAACAACATAATGAACTCTCACAACAGGTTTACAGAACTTTAGCAGCATCATATGCTCAAAGGCAAGGTCAGTTCTTGCTAGACATTCTGACTTCTTATTTAAAAGTTATTTCAGTTTGAAGAATGTGACAAGCCATGCATATATAGATACGGACTCTTTTTCTAATCCAGCATATATATGAAGCTCAGCAACCATTTTAAACCCTACGGTATACTCTAGGAGACAGGATCCAAATTTCAAACATGGCAGCACAAGACAGCAAAGTTTGTGTGTTTTCTGCCACGAAATAAATATCACCTCTGCATGCAAGCAGTTCCAATAACATCAATATGCACCTACATTTATGAAATCTGATAAAACTGTGATGACATCCAATTACTTGAGCCTCACAAAGAAATATGCAAAGACAACATCTACAAATTGCACTATAATGGAAAACTAAATGATAATTACCACATAGAGATGAATAATTACTTTACAGGCAAATCAACTTCATCTTCATCTTCAACATCCCAGCTCAAGTCCTCTTCTCCTGCACCTCCAAACCGATTATGCAATTCCACTCTACTTGTACCAGCACTTGCTATGTTCTCAGCAGCTTCCACCTTGCTCTCATCATTACTCCCAATATATTCAATTTCATCCCAGCCAAGATCTTCCTCCTGCAACGACTGGCTTGAAACGATGGACACATCACTGTCTTTACACGATCCACCATTACCCCCCTTCTCCTCCAACGTATCCATGCTTTTGTTAGGCGATCGGAGTAAGGGCAAACCACCATCTTCCCTCTCCTCAATTTCCTTCTCAATTACACTCTCCTTATTTGATTCACCTTTCGACAAAAACCCATTACCCTCCTCATGATCATCATCATCATCATCAAAATCCCAGCTTAAATCCTCCTCTTCATCACCGGAGATCGCTCTTTTAACAAGCAAAGCCCTTGCTTCCTCTGCTTGTTTTAACTTAAACAGCCTATAAAAATACCGGCTCCAAAAACTTTGATCATCAACCTTACTAGGCACAACCTTGTAATAAATTTGATTAACAACCTCATTTTCGTTGATTAATCTCTTAATCTCTTCATTTTTCTCTTCAAACACAAAACCCTCCGACTCCCATTTCTCATAATCCTCCTTATCCCGCGGTTCAGAACAATAAGTATCCAAATCACATTGCAACGCACGCACTTGAGCATCGAAACGACTGTACTTCACGCCCAAATGGTGTCGTTTAGTCGAACTACTTGCATCACTATCATCATTCAAATCACGATGATGATCAACGGCTGAGAAAACGGAGTCCTTACCGTGAGAGATGATCTGGGCCGTTGAATTCCAAACGGTGGATCCGATATCATCAATGACTTGGCCGACGGACTCGAGGGAGTGTTGAGCGACGGCGGCGCCGGATTCAAAAGAAGCTGGGAGGTCGTGGACAGCGCGTGAGGCGACGTGGCGTATGACGGCGGTTTCTTTGTTAAAACCGGATCGTAATTCATGGAGGTCTTTTTTATATGTTTGGATTATGGATTCTGATTTGATTGATATGGTTTTGATTAACGAGTCAAAGGACCACGCGAGGTTTAAGGTTGAAGGTTCCGGTTCCGGTTCCTGTTCCGGTTCCGGTTCCGGGTCAGGGTTGTCGGAGCTTGGGTTGTTGGGTGGTGCTGTATCTTCATCGAAGACGGATTTGAAGAAATTCATGGGAATAATTTAGGGTTTTCTGTCAGAGCGTGAAGGGAATCGTAGAGCGTGATCTTCTTGCTCTGCTCTGCACTGTTATTTAGTTATTTATTAAGTATATATTTTTTTGGATAAATAAGAAGAAGGATTTATTTATTTATTTATTTATTTATTTATTGAGATTGAGATGGAAGTTTCAAGTTTAAGTTTGAAATGATAGTAACGGTCAACGGTTGAATAGTGGATATAACAAAATATAATTGACTTCTTATAATGAAATAGATTTGAATCCTAATTAAATATGATTCTGTGTAACTGATAATTTTTTTTTAATGAAATAGATTTGAGCCTCAACTGCAATCGCTTATACTATTCCATTGGCATGTGCTCTGTTTTTTTTTAAATGTAAAAATAAATATTAAAAGTATAAGGGATATTTTTTATCAATGTTATTAAATCCGGTCAAACAATTAAATCCCGAAACCTTTCAGTCGAGAGAGAACTCTTTTCCTTGTGCAAGTTCTTGATTAAATCATGACGGAACTAACCTAATATGAATTGGTTGATTTTATGGGTTTAAAAGCTATATGGATACTCCACAAAAGCATATTTTAACTTATAAAAAACATTAAAATGAAAAGAAAAAAAAGCATACTGAGACGATGACATATTAAAAGATCACCTTGTGACTCGGTTTATAGACTCGATTGGTTTAATAATTTTTTTAAAAAAAATAATCTTTACTTAATTATATGATAAAAAAAATAAATGATTGCAATTTCGAGCATCAATCCTAAAATAAATGTTTGTTCGAGACCGTGATAACCCTATACAAAGTAGAAAAAAATCACTTAATAAAATTTATTTCTCAACCAACCCAATATCGAATTATAAAAATAATAAATAGTTTTTTTTAATTATTATCAATATTAATTAAAAGATCAAATTGTCCCTAAGATTACAATTAAGCACCTGAAGTCAAGCTTTAAGAGTGAAATTTGAAGGGAAAAAAAACCCTTAGACCCAAGTTAAGTGTTGTTTTGCTTTCAAGGCTATTATAGTAATTTAACTTTATAAAAAAGATGTATAAAGACGGTAATAACCTCGATCAATTAAAAAATGGTTAATCTACAATAATTGAAGGAGGGCGAGTGTGAAACGTTTTGTAGGAAAAAATGGTAAATTAATTGTTTCAAACCACAATAATTGATTCAAGCGAATCTTCTCAACCTAGGTTAATATTTCAAATTCACAATCCGTGAATTCCAGACCTGAATTTAATTAAGAAGTTCAATTCTTAACCAATTTAATGTTGAATAATGAAATTGGAAAAAAAAATCTCAAAAAAAAACTTATCAAAGCAAAAAAAAAAAAATTAACATCAAATATGAAAGAAGAAAAGAAATGGAGGGTGAAATTGAAAAACAAAATAAATTCAAAAATTATCTTACATAAAAAAAAACAAAAATCAAAATAATAGGAATCAAATCTGACATGTAAAAAAATTAAAAGACGATGAAATTGAAAACAAAATCAAATTTTACAAATTAATTAAAATAATAAAAAAAGAGGGAAGACATATAAAGAAAAATAACTTGAAGGGCTGATTTGCAATTTGAAGGGTCAAACATGGATTTCTAGGACTAATAAGAAAAGAATGAAAAAAAAAAGATTTTTGGCGCCGAACTGGAGGTCCATTGACCACATGCACTACATGAGGAGGAAGACAAGGCTTAAACAAATCGTATGATATGGCAGAAGAATGGTTTTGACCACTGGAGTAAGCTACACACGTTGCTTAAAGGTAGCAGAGTGGCTAACCTGAGCAACACAACGTCATCAACTTTTTATTTATTTATGAAAAAACCACATTGCACATATAATCCAAAAATTATTATGAAAATACCTTTGTGAAATGACAAAAAAACACATGTAGACAAGCATTTAAAATTTGATTCCGAAAGCAATAGAGTCATTATACTATAGCGAAAAATATGAAATATAAAAAATAGCCCCTAAAAAATCATGAAAATATCAAAATGCTCCTTAAAAATCACGAAGGCAATAGGGTCACAATGTCTATCATTGTAAATTTTTTAAGGGCAAAACTGTAATTCGCTATTATAATCCACAGTAAATCAAGGCATATGTACAATACTTCTCCCACATGTTTTAGCTTTTCCTTGTAGTTAGGTAGGGGCCGCCTAAATTTTTTCTAACATAAGAAAAGATGTTAAGGCAATGTAAGCGCTTCTAAAAAAGGATCATTAACTCGATTGTGTTTATTAAGCTCGACTAATTCAAATAATACAAAAAAATATACAATGACAATAAATAGGCCAAAAAAATTGACAATGTAAAAAAGGCTAAAAAACACCCAACTCAAGCTCATCCAAATAGCATGTCAAATTTATGACCTAAACATGATATCGCCGTAAACTTGTCAAAAGTAAATTGAATAAAACTATAAAACTCAAATATCAAACAACCAAATTTTGAAGGGAGAAACTTAAAAAAAATAATTAAAAAAATATATGAGAAAAAGATTCAAGTCAACAAGCTAACCCCGACCATGAAAATAGGATTGAGATAACCCATCGAAAGGATATTGAGAAAAAAAAACACGAAGATCAATTCCTAATAAATTAAATGTTGAAAAGTGAAATTGATTTTTTTTCAAAAAAAAGATCTAAAAAAAGACCAAAGTCAACATGTGTTAACTTTCAAAACTCGTGACCCTAGTCATAAGCTCGGGACTAATCCTGCAGAAGGAGAACCCTAAAAAATAATGAAACAAAATTCCAAATCATCAAAATGTTGAGGGATGAAATTGAAAAAACAATGCAATAAAAAACTATTTAAAACAAAAAAAAAATTAAAAGAATAGAAACTAAATTTGATATAAAGATAATTTGAAATCAAATGTTGATAGATGAAATTGAAAATAAAATTCAATTAGAAAAGCATTAAAAATAACAAACAACAATCAAACTAATAAGGTCCAAATTTGATATAAAAATTAAATGAAACTAAATTATGAGGGGAGAAATTGAAAATAAAATTGATCAAAAATAGATTAAAAAAATAAAACAAATAGCAATCAAAGAATGAAGACCAAAATGAAAACAAAATCAAATTAGATGACACCTTTATATTTTGGCACGAGGAAGAGAGACAAAAGAGGAAGGAGAACAAAAAAGTTCATCAAAGCCCAAACCACCACACTGTTGTGCACATGCTTGACACCAATGGTAAAGGGACGGCGAGACACTTCCAACACCACCCAAGAAGGTGATGTTTGGTGGTGAAGCGACGTCACACGCCAATAATATTTTTTGTTCTTGAAAAACCAAAACCCTGTTGAAACAAATGACACTCTTATACTTAAGTTAGTAGAGGTGTGAAGAGAGAACAATGTAATGTAAAAGAGAAATAAAAGCTAACATTAGGAGTGTGTATCTGTATGTTTTATGTGGCTTTGTATATATGTAAGCATGTTTGACTTTTTTGTGGAAGAAATTCTCTCGTGCTTCTTGGTGGATGAGTGTAAACGTTCATCCTTGAACTTTTTTCATAGATAATGAGACATCTAATTGGTGGAGAAATTAATGCTAACATTAATTATGGAGCTGGAATCCATGGGCTAGCCATGGTGACATGTTGGTTATTATGTTATACATGGGCTAAACACCATTGGTGGAGAAGTCGATACTCATTACTAGTTGTTGTGCATGTTATATGATTAGAGGAGGAATTGTGCTACAATTAAGAAGCTATGCTAGCATGAAAGTTGTGCTAATTGCAATTGGCGTTAAAAGGAAGTCACGACTCTATGTAGAATTTTTTGATATAAAAGTTTGTGTATAGCTAGAAAAGTGTGTGGGCGTATGTGTTATAGAAGGAAATTGTCAACGGCACTT
>Ga0325403_1004075_pt1 | contig 13520 bp, 16 predicted proteins | sample PopdelMetagenome_19_FD_205665 | JGI IMG/M metagenome (GOLD analysis project Ga0325403, IMG submission 205665) | Populus deltoides microbial communities from Bellville, Georgia, United States - Xylem-PdKOR-R4 | ecosystem: Host-associated > Plants > Phyllosphere > Stem > Wood/Secondary xylem...
CACGAATCAAATCATATATCTATGATATTGCAGTAATTATATATGATTCAGTAATTATCTCCTTGATATATTGCTTCCTTAACCCTGATGCTCTATGTTCTCGCCACATGTAAATCTTTATTTTTTTATTTTTTTTATTATTTAAAAAAATTATCAAAACATGGGTCAAAATTTGGGTAGCAACAGAGGCCACCAATTTCCCACCAGTGGTCGTCCCAACAATGATTGCTTCAGACGTGGTCGCTATTCTCAGCAGCGCGCCACTCCACAGTCACAGGTTGGGTCTTCTTTTCCTATACAACAGCAACATGTGCCTCCATTGGGGCCATTTACTTCACTAGCTTGGGCTGCTCGTCCCCCATCAAATGGTATTCTTGGCCCAACACCTCAATGGTGTCCCAATTGTCACTCAAGTCACCATGGACTTTCTCAATGTCCACATATATTTTCTGGTCCAAACACTGCCACTCTATTTGCTGGTGTACATTATGCTGCTGATCCAAACTAGTACCCAGACACAGGTGCAACTCATCACATGACAGCCATGCCCATCAATAATTCTCAACCTTATGGTGGGCCGCATAATGTCTATATGGGTAATGGGGACTCAATGTCTGTTTCCCATACTGGTAACCTTCCTTTTTCATTAGGCTCTTCCACCTTCACTCTAGAAAATGTCTTCCGTATTCCATCCATTCGTAGAAATCTTCTATCTGTTGCTCGTTTCACTAAAGATAATCATGTTTTCTTTCTCTTTGCACCTGACTTCTATCAAATCTATTGCTTACGCAATGGATGTCTATTGTTTCAGGGCCCTTGTAAAGATGGTTTGTATCCGCTTAATCTATCAAGTGTCTCTACTTCTCCACAAGCCCTTGCTTCCGTTCACTCCTCCATCTAGCACAATCGTTTAGGTCATCCGTCATCAAATGTCTTCGCTCGTCTAAGTCCTACAATTAATTCAAAATTGTCTTTTCCTTCTTTTTGTCGAGACTGTGCACTTAGCAAGTCTCACCTATTACCTTTTAATTCCAACAAAGAGACTGCTACCACTCCTTTTCATATTATACATAGTGATGTCTGGTCATCCTCTACCATTTCTGTAAGTGGTTTCAAATATTATGTTCTATTTATTGATGAATTCTCACGCTACACTTGGATTTACCCCATGCGTCGCAAAAATGAAGTCCTCACTCATTTTTAAACTTTAGTTGCCAAGATTCAAAACATCTTTCACCAAACCATTCAATTTCTTCAAAGTGATAATGGGACAGAATATGTCAATAATGCCTTTTCTTATTATTGTAAATCCTTGGGAATTCAACAAAGATTTTCTTGCCCCCACACACCATAACAAAATGGCCTTGCCGAACGTAAGTACCGCCATATTGCTACAATGACTCGCAGTCTCCTTCTCACTTCTGGTACTCCACATAATCTTTGGATTAAAGCTGTTTTAACCTCTGTTTACCTTATTAATCTTCTTCCTACACCCACTCTGGATTGGGATACTCCACATACTCGTCTTTATGGCAGCCCACCTTCCTATTCCTCTCTTCGGGTTTTTGGATGTTCCTGTTTTCCTCATCTTGGGTCTTATGTCTCTGATAAACTTTTGAGTCGTAGCATTAAGTGTGTCTTTCTTGGTTACAGTTCTCAACACAAAGGTTATCGTTGTCTAGATCCTACCATCAGTCGTGTCTATATTTCTAGGCATGTTATTTTTAACGAAACAATTTTTCCTTATAAACAGTTGCAGGCACATTCAGTTCTCGACGCTGGCTTATTGGAATTCACACTTTTGTCTAGCTCAGAACTCCCATAGCTTGCTCCTTCTAATCAAAATCCACCTGCTGAGAACAACAACTCTCCTCATCTTGTGTCTCAACGAGAGCAGCATGAAGTGGGTATTGAATTCCCGATTACAGCATCATCAGCTCCATCCCAATCTATGGCGTCCACCGCCGCCCCCATCCTCACTTATCAGCGCCAACATTCATTACATCCAGTTACTTCACAGATAGAATCCACCTCTCTTCTGTTATCTGCCCCTGATGCAACTGTTTCGCAGCTGGTCTCAAGTGATCCTTCTCCTGTCTCTAATCCTTCAGCACCATCCACATCTTCATCACATGCTCCTCAGTCTCTTCCTGCGCCGCTCTCTCTACCCAAGAGTACACGTCTATAGCATGGTATTGTGCAACCTAAAATTCACACAGATGGAACTATCAAATATCCAATTCCTCGTGCTCTCCTCACTGTCATTGAAACTACAGAGCCCACATGCTACACTCAAGCTTCTAAACATGCGATATGGTGTGCTGCAATGACTGATGAAATCAATGTTTTGCTAAAAAATAAAACTTGGACATTGGTTCCTCCTTCTTCCTCTCAAAATCTTATAGGCTGCAAATGGGTATTTCGAGTAAAGCATAATCCAGATGGCACAATTCAACGACACAAAGCACGACTTGTGGCTAAAGGATTTCATCAACAACAAGGTATAGACTATACAGATACCTTTAGCCCTGTTATTAAACCTGCAACTATTCGTGTTGTGCTTTCTCTTGCTGTATCTAGAGGCTGGTCACTTCGTCAATTGGACGTGAAGAACGTGTTCCTTCATGGCCTTCTTAAAGAAGACGTCTATATAACTCAACCACCGGGATTCATTAATCAGTCATGACCATCTCATGTTTGCAAGCTCAACAAGGCCATCTATGGCCTCAAGCAAGCTCCCCGTGCATGGTTTCACCGAATGACATGCTTCTTATTATCAATTGGCTTTATTTAGAGCTTGGCTGATTCATCTCTGTTTGTTTTCCAACACGAGTGTCATACAATTTATTTTCTCCTCTATGTTGATGGCATTGTTGTCACCGGTAGTGATGATCGACTTTTACAAAGTTTTATTGATGCTTTAAGTCGGGGCTTTGACATCAAAGATCTTGGAAATCTACACTACTTTCTCGGTTTGCAGGTTACATCCCACAATAAAGGTGTTCATATCAGTCAACTCAAATATACATATGATCTTCTCGTGAAGCATGATATGCTGCTTAGTAAACCTGTGAGTACTTCGATGTCAGCAAAGGATACTCTCACTTCTAATGATGGTGCTCTCCTTCCCAATCCATCGGTCTTTTGGGAAATTGTTGGATCCTTACAGCACTTGACAATCACTTGCCCTAACATTGCCTTTGCTGTTAATTCTATTGCTCAGTTCATGAGTCAACCACGCATCCCTCACTTAATTGCTGCTAAGCGCATACTTCGCTACATCAAAGGCTCACTTGACCATGGCTAGTTCTTTGGTCCTCAGCACCATCCTACTTATCTTGCTGCCTATGCGGATGCTAATTGGGTTGGCTGTTCAGAATCTCGTCGTTCAACGTCTGGTTATCTTGTTTATCTTGGCATTAACTTGGTCTCTTGGTGCTCTAAAAAGCAACCTACCATTGCTCGTTCCAGTGCTGAGTCTGAGTATCGTTCTCTTTCCCATGCTAGTGCAGAGACTACTTGGTTAGCCTACTTGCTCTATGAACTTGGTGCTTGCATTCAGTTTCCCATTCTCTTGCATTGTGATAACCTCAGTGTTACGTACATGGTTTCTAATCCGGTATTCCATGCCCGCACTAAACATATTGAACTTGATTATCACTTTGTTCATGAGAAGGTTGCACTTGGAAGCCATCGTGTTTGCTTTATCCCTTCCATAGATCAACCTGCCGATCTGCTCACCAAGCCTCTTAACAAGAATCGTCATGTTCTTTTTACTCGCAAACTTGTTCGTGCAGGCCCGCCAAGTTTGAGGGAGGGTGTTAGAGAGATATCCTCTGCTGATTGTGTAACTAAAGAGAGATTTCCTCTTCTCAATCAAAACTGATTGAGTAACTGAAGATCAGTTTTGATTCTTAGTAATTATAGTTTTTAATGTTATTTACAATTCTTCTAACAGTCAAACAAATTCTCCTATATATATAGCTGTATATTGTAAAACAGAGGTAATAAGAAAAACCATTTTCTACATTCAATATTTTTATACGGGCACTCATTATCCTGTCTACAAATCAAACCGCAAGTAAAAATAAGCAAATAAAACATTAAAAATTACTTACCTCCTGCTCAATTGCATCACCAATCATACAAGCAGCAGTCACAACTCTTGCACATCCATGTTCCCCACCTGTCATTACCATTGCTGCGAGTTGATGCATTGCAATAACAGACATCTTGTCAGCTGGCAACAGATCAAAATACGGAGCATAACCCTGCCTACTCTCCCCCGTTCTAATCAACTCCTGCTCTTTCGCAATTGCATCTGTAAAAGGCTCAAACCAACCAAGGAACAAACTCTTCATATATGGCAAATTAGGAGCCAACTTATGATCACACATATCCTTCAAAAGCTCCTTATATTCTTTCGTTGCCAGTTCCCATGCTTCCGCCTCAATCTTCACCTGCCTTCTCCTTAAGACCCTATGCTTCCTTGACCCTATTCCAGGGTTAGCATGTAGCCTCCTTCTCCAAAAGTGCTCCTCTTTCTCCTCTTCTTTCCTCATTTCTGGCTGCAATTCTCGCACTTCATCGGCACCAGACACATTATCTTCAACATCTGTTGATGACAATGCCTCAGCTACACTCACATACCCTCTTGGACAAAATCCACCACACGGATTCCCATTAGTACTATCACTATTTCTCAAAATTTGATTCTTAAGAGAAAGTTGGGCCAATTTGAAATAACAAAGAAAAATAATTTTGGCATATAATTTTATTAATCTTTATTGTTTGTAATTTGCAGAGCATAATTAGGAATGTAGAATTAAATTTTATAATTATTTTTGTCTCAAACCAGTTACAAACGACAATTTGTGTGTTTATATAGTTGTAAATATAAAGCTATTAATAATAAAAATTGTTGGTGCATCTAAGAGAAAAGTATAGAAGTTTATTAATTACTAAAGAAATACCTTCCGAAATTCATATTCTATTTAAAAGCATGCCTACCAAAGCGACAATTTGTTGTTTTTATAAAATCCAAAACATAAATTATATGTCCATACATTTTCTCTGTTTTTGTTGTTTTTATTTTTTTATTTTAAAATAATAATAATCAAACACCATTTTTTATTGAATTTAAAAATAGTGAGTGAACTTGGAGCAATCCAACCACAAATATAGAGGAAGAAAAAAACATTCAGCTTATTTACAAATCATTTTCAAAAGAAGGAAAAATGAAAAACTCTTTAATTCATTCATTGTATCAACTTGAAAAATAAGTCTTTGTAAAAAAAAAAAAATTATCTTGAGTTGCAAGATTTATGTTAATTCAAGAATAACTGAGCATTAATTTGGCAAATTGAATCCAAGATGTTCACCAAAGATATAACCTAAAATTACTACCAGCAAACTTTAATTTCCAATATTTCAGGGTTTTGACAGCAGCTAGCTGACTTGGGGCATGAAATGTTGCGTTGCACTTCGAAGGTGGTTTTCTGCTTTCGAGAAGGAAAAAACAAACACTTTTTACGTAAAAGTAACAAATTAAAGATCCGCCTTTCCTAATGATTTGAAGGTTGTCGGGTAGATTGTTTGTTTGTTTTTATATATTAAAAATATTTTTTTAAAAAAATTAAGTTAATATTTTTATTTAAATTAAGTTTTTTTATATTATTTTAATGTATTAATATCAAAAATAATTTTTTAAAAATAAAAAAAATATTACTTCAATATATTTTTAAATAAAAAATATTTTAAAAAATAATTGTTATAACAATAATATTACCACAATAATAAACATACTCTTAAAATAAAGAATTGTGAGAATTGTTTAGAATGATTAGCATGCATGCATACAGCTCGGTCGCTTGTAAGATCAATTTTCATGTATTTTGAATGTAAAATGCATGTCATTGGTATTAGAAAATAATATAAATCATATCTTAAAATCTCACTTAATAGTTTAAGGCACAGAGTTAAATTGGTTTTTTGCCCTTATATCAGAGTCTTGATAATCAAATGGTCACGAGTTCAAATCTCATCATCCTTATTTATTTAATAAAAATTAAACACAATATAATGTGGCCTTATGCAAATTCAAGTCCAAAATGCTTACACTTAAGACGGGTGTTAGAGAATAATATAAATCATATCTTGAGACCTCACCTAACAGCTTAAATTATTGGATTGAATTGATTCTTTGACAGTCAGTCAGGAGAAATTAGTTTTAAAGCGTAGTTATTGTATTTAAATTTTAATCCAAAATTAAATTAATGAGTTAAGATTTTGTTGAAAAATATATTTTTGCATGAATATTAATTATAACATGAAATATTAAAATACTTAAAATTAATTATAGATAAATAAAAAATTAATTTCAAAGAATTCTGAATGAAATTGATGAAAAAAAATTTTCATATTGATAAGAAATTATTGGTTTTATCTTTTAGAAATATATATTGTTTTTAATTTAAATCTAACACATACACCCAAAACCAGAGTTAAAAAAATAGGCAGACTAGCGATTCCAAAATAATGGTTGAAATTTTCCGGAGCACGGGCTTTCCGCCAAGTAAAAGTTTTAATATGGAAACAATCCTTCCATCCGCAAAACATGGGATTATCCTAAATTTAAGAAGAAAATCCATACATAGTAAAATGTGAATCTAATTACCCCAAACCAAAACCATGAGCAAAAACTGACGAAGATCTTCAAGCTAAAGCAAGTTAAATTCCTAACCAAAACCCAGGAGCTGCTGGAGCAGCTGCTGCCGCACCTGCTAGAGTAGCTGCTCATCGAGCTGCTCGATCAGCAGCTGCTCATCGAGCTGCTGCTGCCGCCATTGCTGGAGCACCTGCTGCTGGAGCTTCTGCTGCTGATCAAGCATCAGCTTATGCTCGTGTGAAGCCAGCTGCCACCAATTTGTGCTGCCAAAGTCAACAATGTTGGGCACCAATTGGTGCTATTGTCTTTTACAAGACAAAGACATGTATGCTTACCTATAAATAGACAGTGCATCCAAGCCTTAAATGCACCACAAAAGAAGAAGAGGAGAGCAAGAGAGGGAAAGTAATCCCATAAAATTATGAGGTATTTGTGAGAGAGTAAGTGAGGTGTTTTCTCCTAGTAATAAAGAGATTTCAGTTGTTCTCTTATTAGTAGAGAGAGGTTGTAATTTCCACATTACTTAGTAAAATCCTTCTATACTTGCCCATGAACGTAGTCATATTGGATGAACCACGTAAATTCTTATGTGTCTCATTTCTCATTTTATCCTATCCTTTGCCTTTTATCTTGTCGGGTTTGCATGTCAGTATTTTAACATTGGTATCAGAGCCTTCTTGGTTGGTGTTGTTAACACACAAAAGTTATTCGTGTATACAGTTACTATTCACCTATACAACACTATTCATCCATACGGTACTGTTCACATACGTTACTGTTGGCGTATAAAGAAAGTCAATGCGGTGATTAAATATAGTCTAGGAAGTTCTGTCTAAGGAGATTGAGTTTTAAGCGGGACCGTTTGTGACCCCTCCAATCTTTCCTGGAAACTTACTTAGTGAAGTATTATTCATACGATATATTTTTGTATAAGTTGCAAATCAGTGAAATGGTGATAGCTGAATAGATCACGGTGAATAAAATGACAGCAAAGTATGAGATTGAGAGGTTCAATGGGAGCAATTTCTCACTATGGAAAATGAGAATCAAGGCAATTTTAAGGAATGACAATTGCTTGGCAGCAATTGGGGATCGGCCCGTGGAGATCACTGATAATACAAAATGGAATGAGATGGATGGCAATGCTATTGCTAACATACATTTAGCATTAGCTGATGAAGTATTATCAAGTGTGGCGGAGAAGAAAACAGCTAAAGAGATATGGGATACTCTGACAAAGCTGTACAAGTCCAAGTCCTTGCACAATAAGATTTTCTTAAAGTAGAGACTTTATACCCTTTGAATGGCAGAAACCACAACGGTGACTGACCACATCAACACAATAAGAACTTTATTTTCACAACTCACTACGTTGGGTCAACAAATAGAGGAAAATGAACGTGCAGAGCTTTTACTTCAAAGTCCTGATTCGTATGATCAGCTCATTATCAACTTGATCAATAATATCCTCTCAGACTATTTAGTCTTTGATGATGTTGCAGCCGCTATCTTGGAAGAAGAAAATAGGCGCAAAAACAAAGGAGACAGAAATAGTTCAAACCAAGCAGAGATATTGTTGGTGTCAAGAGGAAGATCAACGGAGTGTGGCTCTAGTGGGAGTCAAAGGTAGGGGAGGTCCAAATCAAGAAGTAAGAAGACTGTGAAATGCTACAACTGTGGCAGAAAAGGGCACTTCAAAAAGGATTGTTGGTTTAAAAAGGGTATAGAGAACACTGCAGAGTCATCAAAACCTCAAGGATGTGTTGCAAGCACCTCAGAAGATGGAGAGGTTTTATATAGTGAAGTAGCGACAGTCTCTACAGATAGAAAAGAGCTCACTGAGGTTTGGTTAATGGATTCAGGAGCAACATGGCATATTACTCCTAATCGAGATTGGTTTCATACATATGAACCCATCTCTGAAGGCTAAGTGTTCATGGGTAATGATCATACTCTAGAGATTGCTGGCATTGGCACCATCAAATCGAAGATGTATGATGGCTTAATTCGTACTATTTCAGGAGTGCGACATGTGAAAGACTTGAAGAAGAATCTTTTGTCCGTAGGACAATTTGATAGTCTTGGTTGTAAGATTCGAACAGAGAATGTAATCATGAAAATTGTTAAAGGAGCACTGGTGGTTTTAAAGGCAAGAAAGATAGTTGCAAACTTGTTTGTGTTAATGGGAGAAACACATCATGAGGCAGAGGCGTCAATCGCATCAGCCAGTCCTGCAGAAGAGAAGATGATGATGTGGCATCAAAAACTAGGCCACATGTCAGAGAAAGGTTTGAAAATTCTCTCTAATTAGAAGTTACTTCCTGGGCTTACAAAGGTTACTTTACCCTTTTGTGAGCACTATGTTACAAGTAAACAATACAGGTTGAAGTTTGGCACATCAACAACTAAGAGCAAATGCATCTTAGACTTAATTCATTTTGATGTTTGGCAAGCACTGGTTGTATCATTGGGAGGAGCAAGATACTTTGTATCATTTATAGATGACTTCTCCAGGAAATGTTGGGTGTATCCAATTAGAAGGAAGGCAGATGTGCTCGCAGTCTTTAAAACCTTCAAAGCGCAGGTAGAACTTGAATCTGGAAAGAAGATCAAGTGTTTGAGGACTGACAATAGAAGAGAATATACCAGTGATGAATTTGATAACTTCTGTTAACATGAAGGTATCAAAAGATAGTTCACAACAGTATACACTCCACAACAAAATGGAGTGGCAGAGCGGATGAACATAACTCTATTAGAAAAAAACAACAGCAATGTTGAAGGCTGTAGGTCTAGGAAAGTCATTCTGGGCAGAAGCAGTCAATACCGCTTGTTATGTGATAAATCGATCTCCGTCAACTGCAATTGAGCTAAAGACACCAATGGAGATGTGGACTGGGAAGCCAGCTGATTATTCTCGACTGCATATATTTGGAAGTCATGTGTACGTGATGTACAATACTCAAGAAGTTAGCAAGCTGGATTCAAAATCCAGAAAATATGTATTCTTGGTATATGCTGATGGAGTGAAGGGGTATCGCTTGTGGATCCTACTGCCCACAAGGTAGTCATCAACAAAGATGTCATATTTGCAGAAGATAAAATGCAAATGGAAGAATATAATAGCATTTTAAAGGAGACTACAGCAGTCCGGATGGAAAATACTCAAAATCATACTTCTTCTGAAGTTGCACCAGAGCATGAAGAAGAAGAACAAATAGAGTCTAAAACTCCTAAAGTTCGACGGTCGACTCGTGAAAAAAGACCACCGGCTTGGCACTCAGAATATGTTATTGAGAGCAACATTGCATATTGTCTTCTAACAGAGGATGGAGAGCCATCAACTTTTCACGAGGTTATCAAAAGCATAAATGTATCTATGTGGATGACAACAATGTAAGAGGAGATTGAAGCTCTACATAAGAATAACACTTGGTATCTTGTTCCGCTACCACAAAGAAGGAAGGCCATTGGCAACAAATGGGTTTACAAGATAAAACATGATGGCAATGATCAAGTGGAGCGATATCGTGCAAGATTGGTGGTGAAAGGATATGCTCAGAAAAAAGGAATAGACTTCAATGAGATATTTTCCCCGGTGGTACGATTTACTACAATCAAAGTAGTCTTGGCGACGTGTGCTATATTTGATCTTCATTTAGAGCAGTTAGATGTGAAAACTGCATTTCTTCATGGAGAACTTGAAGAAGAAGTTTATATGCTCCAACCAGAGGTTTTTGCTGAAATAGGTAAGGAGAACTTGGTTTGCAGGTTGAACAAATCTCTATACGGTCTCAAATTGGCGCCGAGGTGTTGGTACAAGAGATTTGATTCCTTCATAATTAGCCTTGGGTACAACAGACTTAGTTCATACCATTGTACGTATTACAAGAGGTTTGAAGAAGATGATGCTTTCATCATTCTACTGTTATATGTGGATGACATATTGGTAATAGGCCCCAACAAAGATCGAGTCCAAGAATTAAAGGCACAGTTGGCTAGGGAGTTTGATATGAAGGATTTGGGACCAACAAACAAGATTCTAGGGATGTAAATTCACCGAGACAGAAGTAAGAGGAAGATTTGGCTTTCTTAGAAGAGTTATTTGAAGAAAATCTTGCAACGCTTCAACATGCAAGATTGTAAGTCAATTTCCACCCCACTTCCTATTAACTTTAAATTATCCTTAAGTATGTGTCCTAGCAATGTAGCAGAGAGGATGGAGATGTCTCGAGTACTGTATGCATCAGAAGTGGGAAGTTGAATGTTTGCCATGATATGTACAAGACCAGACATTGCACAAGTAGTGGGAGCAGTTAGTCGATACATGGCAAATCCTGGTATAGAGCATTAGAATACTATTAAGAGGATCTTGAGATACATCAAGGGCACCTCAGATGTCGCATTATGTTATGGAGGATCAGGATTTACTGTCAGAGGTTATGTTGACTTAGATTTTGCTGGTTACCTTGAGAAAAGAAAATCCACTACAGGCTATGTGTTCATAATTGCAGAAAGAGCTGTGAGCTGGGTCTCTAAACTTCAGACTATTGTAGCGTTATCCACAACATAAGCTAAGTACATGGCAGCTACACAAGCTTGTAAAGAAGCAATATGGATGAAGAAACTTATGGAGGAGCTTGGGCACAAACAAGAGAAGATTCCTTTATATTGTGATAGTCAAAGTGCCTTATTGCAAGGAATCTAGCGTTTCATTCGAACAAAACACATAGATGTTCAGTATTACTTTGTTCGCGAAGTGGTGGAAGGTGGAAGTGTGGATTTTCAGAAGGTTCATACAAAGGAAAACCCAGTAGATACTTTGACCAAACTAGTCAACACTGACATGCACATATGGTGCAAATCCTCTTATGGCCTAACAGAAACGTAAGCAGCATGAAGATGACAAGTATAAAGGAGATAGAAGAATCATAAATGATCAAGTGTGAAGACTTAATTAAATCATCAAAGTCTTCAAGTGGGAGAATGTGAAGCCAGCTGGCACCAATTAGTGCTGCCAAAGTCAACAATGTTGGGCACCAATTCAGTGCCACTTGTAGCACCAATTGGTGCTCTTGTCTTTTGCAAGACAAAGGCATGGGTGCTTGCCTGTAAATAGGCAGTGCATCCAGGCCTTAAATGCACCATAAGAGAGAAGAAGAGGAGAGCAAGAGAGGGAAAGTAATCCCACAAAATTATGAGGTATTTATGAGAGAGTAAGTGAGGTGTTTTCACCTAGCAATAGAGAGATTTCAGTTGTTCTCCTATTAGTAGAGAGATATTGTAATTCTCACATTACTTAGTAAAATCCTTCTATACTTGCCCGTGGACGTAGCCAAATTGGGTGAACCATGTAAATTCTTGTGTGTCTCATTTCTCATTTTATCCTATCCCTTGCCTTTTATCTTGTTGGGTTTGCATGCCAGTATCCTAATAGTTCGAGCTGCAGCTGCTCTTGCTCCTCGAGCAGCTGCTGCAGCTCAGGTGTCAAACTGTACATGGAATCGATGTTACACATTTTGTTGGGCGTTAAAACTTTTTTTTATAACAAATTTATAGATAGATTTTTTCAACATGTTTTTGTATTTAAAAAATTCTAAGTGAAAAAAATATATATATAAATATAATCAAATAAATCAAGAATTATGTGTGTTAATAAGTAAAAAAAAAACAACTATAAACTATAACTAAAAATAAAAGTGGAAAAATCGAGAAACAAGTGTAGATTAAGATATTTAATTTTGAAAGATGAGATATTTACACGATTGTATTTACTAAATTTATTAATTAAAACAAGTTTTTTATTCAATCAAACAATAATAAAAATAGACATACACATTAAATTGATTGAATAAAATAAAATGAAAAAAATAATATACAAGGCTGCACATATTAGAAATATTATTTGAAAATAAAATTTTTTATTTTCAAGAATAAAGTTCATCTGTACAAAAGATTAAAAAAAATATAAATAAATCAGAAAAACTTTCTCAAAAATTAAATGTATAACTAAAATACCGTCATTTCAAAGAGGATCTCTAAACAACATAAAAAAAGAGAAGGGATGTTAATCTAAATATAATTTTTTTTAAAAAAAAACATATAAAAGAACAAAAAGAAGAAGAAGCAAAGGCCAGGTGTTGTTGGGACTAGGAAGTCAAGTCAGTCCAATTGCCGCATTTTGTTAGGGCCCACGCCCACTAACCTTTTTTTTGTTGCAAGATGTTTGTGAAAAAAAATAAGATGACGCTCTTTTACAAATTAGATATTTATTTCTCTTACAAAAACATTGAGCATGCATGTTTTTTTATGCAATTTTATACATAAAAAAATTTAAACGGTAAATTAAAAAACTTATACATACATGTAATCAAATAAATTGATAATTATGTGAATTAATAATTAAAAAAAAATATTAACGATAACTAAAGATTATTTTTCAAGGTATATTATGAATTTACGTGAAGTAGTTGATAAATCGAGCTACACACACAAAAAAGAAGTAATTATTACCTTTTCGATCCAGATGAAATCTCAACTTCACTAAGAATATCCATCCATCTTTGTACCTTCTCCTCGTTTTGCCTGGGATTTTTTCCAATCTTATCAAAGACAATTGTGTAACTCTTTGTTTGATCATCTATCTTTGATTGTTCGACATCACAAGAAACTGGAAACATAGTGTCCGATCTCATCTCATCCATGAATCCGACAATCTTGACAAGGTCTTCAAAGCACCAAGGTAAAGAAGCACAATCTCTTGCAAATATAATAATTGACAGCCCTGATTCTTCAATGGCCTCAAAGAGTCTTGATCTAATTGCCAATACTTTCTTTGGTTCCTTCCCGACTG
>Ga0325403_1004076_pt1 | contig 13520 bp, 7 predicted proteins | sample PopdelMetagenome_19_FD_205665 | JGI IMG/M metagenome (GOLD analysis project Ga0325403, IMG submission 205665) | Populus deltoides microbial communities from Bellville, Georgia, United States - Xylem-PdKOR-R4 | ecosystem: Host-associated > Plants > Phyllosphere > Stem > Wood/Secondary xylem...
TCATGCTGTTTCTGTCTTCTTCTTCTTTTGTTTTTTCCTTGACACGGCTAAAGTTCTTCCTCTTCACATGAATAATATGGTCGTAAAAATAGCCAAGAAAAACAACGGTACGCCGATTGCATCCAATCCTTTTCTTGCCGTCTGCGCTCTCTATTATTCCCTTCTTCAAACAAACTCCTCCGTGCACATGCTACGGAGCACAAAGGAGATTCAACTTCTTGTAGTTGTAGGATGTCTAAGGTTACTGTCCAAACCTTAATGCATGCATTTTCTTATTTATAGATAAATAGGTAAAAAAAAAAAAACTATTTTTTTTAAGAATAGAGAAAAAAAAACCCTTTTATTATTCGTTATATAGGATCTTCCTTACTTGTTTTTTTTTGTGATTTTTTATGAAATCAATTGACTGAAAAATAGCTAGAGAGAAAATAAATTTTATGTATTTTATTTATTAATAAATTAATTTCTAAAACTTATTTTCACGAGGTTTTAGCATCCACGTCAATTCTTTTTTTTTTTTATGCTACTCTATCATTAAAAAAAATTAAATCAATCTCCATGTAATAGAAACACAAATTATTAAAGGCTAGAAAACAAATAGCATTATTTTAAAAATTATTATGAAAATAATATTTTGAGAATTCTGATATGGGTGGTTGGTTATCAAAATCTTTTATCATGTTTAATATCATTCTATTATTCTCAAAATATTATTCTATTATTGAAAATAATATTTTGAAAATGATTAGAATTGAAGGAGAAAGATAATTAAATTAATAAATGAAAATAATATATATAATTCTATTATTCTCCTTGAAAAACTCTTTATCTATGAATATGAAGGGAGAAGTGAAATATGGTTAAGAATATAAGGACTAGAGTAAATTTCATGCCAACATTTCTCAATACGTGTAACCAAGACATTACACGATTCCTAGTCCGAAGGCAAAGGAAGTAGGAAAACTGTATCCCACTGCTAAAACCCTCGTTTCTCTTCTTCCCCTCGTGACTCTCGCTTCAAATACCTAGACTTCTCTCTGTCTCTCTCTAAACAAGAAGGGTAAGAAGAAAATGAGTGTGTCAATGGAATTGTTATCTGCTGGCTGTACTTCTTTGCTAACAAAAAGGCCGTCTCTTTGTTCATCTTCTTCAATGGCTTTGTTTGCTCCATCCTTAAAGTTTCAATCTCTATTGCTTAAACCTAGCGGTCACAGGTTGTCTTTTGAGTCTCCAAGGGCTTTTGTCCCAAAAGGGCTTGGTGTTGGCGTTGGTTTTCGTTCTGGGAATTCGTTGAACCGACAAATTGTGGTATTTGCTGGCTCTCACGAGGATTCTGTAAGAATTGCAATTCCTATTCTTTTAATTTCATCTACCGTTTGAAAATTTGAAATTTGAATTCTTGAATTCTTTTTGAGTGATTTTTGTGTTTTTCCAATTGGGTTTCCCTTTTTTGAATGTTGAATTTGTGTTGGGTGTTAGTGCTTTTTGTTGAACATGAGAAAACTGTGCTGTTTGATTAACATCGAATTTTCATTGTTTGATTTGGTTTTGTATTTTGAGCAATCCCATCTTGTTTGTGCCAAATTTTAAAGCTTTTTGTTTCTCTTTGCAATTTTCATTTCAAGAGAGATTTTTAAAATGGGTTCTTTTCAATAGTTGAATTGAAATGAGATGTAATCGGATCATCTTTTATTGTTTTATTCTTATTTTTTGTTGGTAATGTTTAGGAGCATTCAGAGATTGAAGTGGAAAAGGAAAGTCAAGATAAAAAATTAAAGGGTGAAGAATCAGAAGAAGTATGGAAGCAGACACTAGAATCTTTCAAAGAACAAGCTTTAAGGTTGCAAAGTGTTTCTCAAGAAGCATATGAGATATACTCAGAGAAAGCCATGGTTATTTTGGAAGAAACTTCAGAGAAGTTAAAGATTCAAGCAGTGAAGGCAAAGAAGGATTTGGGTGAGCTAGCAAAGGAACTTGGTGAAGATAGTATAGAGTATCTTGTAGCAGCTACAGAGAATTCTCCAGAACCAGTGAAGGAGGTTGTGGAAACATTATCTTCTTCAACCGATGATTTTAATGATATTTCTAAAGTCCGCGATTTCCAAGTTGGAATACCATATGGTATGACTAGTGCGCCACTGGAACTCATTTTGTTAAAATTTTGTTGAATGAGGTTTCTGTCATAAATTAGAATTTGTTAGGAGCAACAACATGATAGATATAACAATGTTGCAATATACTGTAAATTTGCGGTTGCAAGCTCTTCTGCTCTATTCTATTAGACGGCCCTTAATAATGCTAGCTGAATATGGATGAGCTGGGAAAGGTTTTGTTGAATTGTCTCTCTTGACCCCCACATTGGTTACTCTTAACTGGGCAATTGCCTTTTAGTGTATTTTCTATTTTAAATGGCTTCAATGTTTTTCATGCTATTGCTATACTTCACAGGTTTATTACTTGCTACTGCTGGATTTCTCTCCTTCATGCTGTTGGGCAGCATCAATTCCATTAGGTTTGGTGTCATTCTTGGTGGTGCACTTCTGGCTTTAAGCGTATCAAGTTTAAAATCTTACAAAAGAGGAGAGCCAGATTCATTGGCCTTGAAAGGACAGGCAGGTTAGTATGTGGTTCTATTCTATAACAAAACATAGACATATAAAAAGAAAAAATCTCAAATTGCTTTCTGTTGGTAGCTTCTAAACTATATGAGCTTAGGCAGGCTGCTTTCTGTTTCTTATTAGTTATATAGTTGGATCATTTTGGACAAGTTTTGGAATATGGTATCATATGTAACAAAGGACACCGTTAAGTTATGAATTTAAGAGCATGCACCTTGTGTAGAATGTCTCAAAGCATAAGGATGAAATGCTTGGATTCACTTGCAGGTTCGTAACAAAGAGAGATCAGGGTTAAGTTAAAAATTTAAAAAGCACCGTAGACAAGAGCTTTAGTGTCTAGCTCAGCTCTTCCTCATCTATAAGTTTTGGCTTCTATTGCATATTTTAACCATTTAGGTTTTGTGAGTGCATGTTTTCGGTGCTTTGGGGCATTCTTTCCTCCATGCTCTAACTCATCAGGCTGACTATTTTGATTGTATTTTCTGATAATATTAGTGTGTGAGCTACTTCGGGATGAAAGGATAGCTATCATTTCGGGCCATTGCTTGATCACTTTTTTTCTTACATGGTTTTTTTATTCTCTACAACTTATGCTATCTTCTGTTGTATATTTGACTTCAAGCTTTTAACTATTGTGTTTGGTCCTGCAGCAATAGTGGCTATACTCTTTCTTAGGGACATTAGAATCATAATGACTCGGGTACGGGTTCTTTAAACAGCCATGTCGTCTTTCCCGTTTTATCTGCTGTGTTACATATTTGTTGTTGTGTTTCAAAGTTCTAACAGTCTAAACTTTTTTGTTTTGCAGGGAGGTTCATTTTTTACTCCTGTTGCAACCCTCATCAGGTTCCTTGTTCCCTAATTTTTTTCTGCTACCATATTTTCTTTTCTACCTTAGTAGTTAGGATGGAAAGTTTGCTGGTAAAAGTAATTTTTTTCGAGTCTAAACTAACAATTAGACAAGGTGCTAGAGCACTTGAACTTTGATGTGGTTTGAAAGGTTCAGGAAATTCTAGGTTAAAATTGAGGAAATGTTCTGCGATTTGCCACTCAATTCTCTTAAGAGTGCAGCACAGGAGTTGCATCATGCAGCCTTTGATGAAAATTGTTCAATCTCAAATGAAACAAGAATTGGTATCTGCATGTATGATATCCTAGGCCATCCAGTGCAATTTTGCTCAAGATACACAATGTACCGTCTCACAAAATAACATTGGGCAATTTACACAGGTCCAATAACATAACTAGTCTCAATCCAAGACGAGGAACCATTGCTCATCTCATGCCTGTGAACTCATGGTAGATCTGGTAGTGGTTATTGTTCAGTCTAGCCAAGTTTTTTACTTGTAGCATCTCTCAGTTTATACTTTTCTGATACTGTTAAGGTTATACTTTTTGGTTTCTTCATCTTAATTAGTCAAAGCCACCTTCTGAAAGCAGTATATCCGTAATCTGTCATGCTGCATGCGTGCATGGTCATGCACACACTTGCCTTGCTCCGAGTCATAAAACCACATGGACTTATCTTAGTACAGTAAGAGGACATGAGTATCTCCATTTTCAGATGCTTGTAGGCTCTATGTCAAACATTTTATTTATAGTGGTATTTATCTCGTTGTGTGTTCATTTGATTTTCTGATAACTGGTATTGCTTTTCAGTGGTGCAGTGGTTGCATTCTATCTATATAAGATCGCCGTGAGTGGTAAGCAGAGTAAGGGGTCAGACTTGGGACATGGAGCAGAAAATTGATGTATTTGTTCCACTGGTTAGTTGGATTGCATGTTATCTTTGTTCTTCTCTCCTCCCTCTCAACCCTCACCCTTTCTTGAACAAATATTATTACTTGTCGTGATGCAAAACTTCATCATATATGAATCTCCACTTTCTTTTTCAGCATTTTCTTTAATAAAAAAAAAAAGAAACTCAAGATGCTGTTGTTAACCTATGCCTAGAATGATAAGTTTGCTGCCAAGTTGGTCTTCCATGGTTCTGTATTTTAGCTGATCAAATTAACTTCTCCTGTGACCTCCAGGTGGAAGGTTTACGACATTACTAGCTCTGGAAGAAAAAGATGGGATCCCAGAAAACATTGCTTGATTCTGGAGCGTCGGGTTACTGATTACAGCTTTTTGTCTACTTTTAGTTTGGGTTGCTAGGGTATGGAAGAAAGTTACAATAATCTGGCGGGTATTTCCCCCTTGATGTGCTGAAATTACTGGTGTTTTCTCCCTCCAATGCCACAGGGTTATATTGATATTTGTTCATTTCGTGTTGTTTAGTTATATTGGCGGATACATCGTGTTGTTTTCTCCCTCCAATACGCTATTTTAGTGTTGTTATCATTTGCCTGGGAGGACCTTGCAGAAGTTAGTGATACAATAAGTTCTAGACAGTAGGAAGACTGTTCTGTAGTTACCGGTGTACAGTTAAAATCATTGGTAGCTAATAAAGCTAATAGCGTATGCAAGTGCAATCTACTTCATTCGGGCGTGGGCGTAAATTTATACGCCAAGACGAAACAGTTTCTTAGCTACCTTGATCATCCTGGAGAGCAATTGATCTAAAAACAGTTATTATTAAGATCCAAGCCATACAATGTAAAATGTCCACCTTCACAGGACTTAGGATCACTCTCAGCTAGAAGGACAACTTGAATTAGTTTTAGAAACTAAGGAAAAATCCTTGATAACCTAGGCAGCAAGAAACTGGAATGCAACCAAGATGGCCAAAAATTTTGAATCCCATAACGCTTCTTACATTGAATTGAAAATTTGCTGTGTTCCATGGAATTACAGGCAGAGCTTGTAATATTAATTTACATATACGTTTGACTAAATGGGAGCGTGCTGGCTGAAATAGCTACAAGCCAAATCGAAGCTGATAGGTCACTTCGAAATTTGGAGATGCTGCTTCTTTACTCAATGCCTCAGCACATAATCTCACTAGCTCACCTTCAGATGTCCCCACGGGGAGCATGATGAACAGGGATGTCTGCTTGACCATCCAATGGCATATACTGTGCCATGATAGCCCGTATCTCTGAATCCATGTATCTCTGTGTGCACATTAATAAAGATAAAATTCAGTTCACTGTTATTAGCATTAAAACTAGACCTGTTAATCAATAATTTCAGATGTATCTCGACACCACCAAATCCAAATTCATAATATTTGTTTGAGTCCGGATTTTCATGCTCAAAATACTCATTTGGCAGGCATCTGTTTTTTTCCTTGAATGATGCGCCGTCATTTAAATCAACTAGGAACTTGGGTCCTCCATGATGCTTGAGCATGTAGTTCGGCAAGTATTTTGCACCCAAACCACACGTGCACACACAAAAGAACAGACATTTTTTGTCATGTTCCATCGAGATTGCTAAGATTTGACAAATGCCACATGCGTGTTTTTCTACATTAAAGCTAAAAATAAGGAATGGCACAAAAAATTTAAGATACATACCCGGATTCTGTACTTGTAAATTGCATATCCAGCAACACCAGCAGCAGCCAAGCCAAGAATAATAATCCAAACAAAGCTCCAGCTGTAACTTGTGTTGGCAGCTTTACCTAAATCATTGTAAAACATAAATCAGTGGAGGCTAACATGACAGAAGCAAATGTATTGTGGAATGCTAGTGATCCCATTTAGCATAGAAGATTCCAAGAGCCAATAACCAAAACTAGTCCCAACTCTAGAGTTGAGTTGAACTTGGAGATTACTTTTAAGATATGCAGTGGCTAAAACAGAAGAACTGAAATGCAATACCTTCATAAGGTACAAGGTGTATCTACCAGTTTTAGAAATAGGTTCCACTAAGATTTGAGCTTCTATGTTAATTGATGAAACTGAAAATATATTTCACCGCACAGTTCATCATGCTAGAAATTGACATCCTTCAAAGCATCCAATTTAAAATGAAAAATTGTACTACAGTTGAAAAACTCATAATGAGGACTTTGAAATATGCTGTGCATACACACAGCTGCAAATTGATTGTTTGGTTAACAGAGCAGGTTATTCAAAACCCTCAGAGGACACTCACTTATGCACGTGTCATGTTCTTGCATATACAATAAACCACCACCGCAGCTGCAGTCATAACTGCCCCAGGTATTTTTGCATTTGCATTCCGAACACTGGCAGGCCAGCTTGTCTTTGCATTCATCCACATCTGGGAAACAGCCAAAAGAGAACGTTTGAAGAGTGCCTCATAATCTACTTCGTCTCACAAACAAAAGAAAATGACATGTTGCTTACAATTTATAAAGACCTAGATGGAAAAGAACCAGTGTGCAATTGATATAATGCATGGAAATTTAAAATGAGAAAAGAAAAATATTTCCTCAAATCCTCTAAGAAGAAACCAAAGCTGTTGAGTTATTTATTGATGACAAGGTTCAATGAATGGGTTCCACAAACATTTTGGACTGGAAGAAACTGCATGCATGTTACATCAAATGTGTTTTCATAAAACTGGAATAAAGAATTTTGTACTTGTTCATCTAATATAAAACTTGCATTATCTTCACTGAGGAAAATTCTTCATCCGGAACTTAAAATAATAGTAGTAGTTCAAGGAGCTATTACGAAGAATCCAGTTGAGCCCGCAAATCTGCATTCCATTAAATAGTATAATGTTGGAACAATAACAAAGAAAAGCAGGAAGAGTACCTTCACAGGAATTTACTCCATCACCCTTGAATCCCGGAGGACACTTGCAACCTTGAGAATGATCTTCCTGAAACCCATCCGAGAACCAATGAATAAGTCACATTAGAAACAATCAAATTAAGTATGTGAGCAAGAAAACAGTAAGCTGGATAATTTCCATCAAATTCAAGACTCACAGCACAAGCAGAAAAGGTCCTGCCATCTTGAGTTTTCTTCCAGCATCCTCCATTGTTAAGTTCACAACGTGAAGAACCCGAAGCTGTTGAACAAACAAGCAAAAAGATTATGTTCACAGAATTAAAACAGAGATGCTTCTAAACTTGAGTCAAAACTAAACTTAGGATTACAGGAAAGAAATTTACCTTCACAGCGAGTATAACCATCACCAACAAACTTCACACCCTGAACCACAGGACATTCACATACTCTACCCCGGAAAGTATCCTATAACAATCAAATTCCAGGACCAAAATAAACTTAGAATCAAAGAATGCACCAAAAACATAATACCACAAAATGTTGAAATTCTGAAGACACCTTGCATGCAGTAAGGTTAGCAGCCTTGTCCTGCCAGCACCCACCATTGTTTTCTAGACACTCGTTGGTTTCTACATCTGTAAAGAAAACTAGCAAATAATGACTTCCATCTCACAAGAGTCTATCAAAAAAACAGCAGTGAAAATATGAGTATAGTTAATCATGCTAAATTCTGCTACTCAAAAGGAATTGCTTCCATCATTTCACCGAAAAAACAATACTGCAGCAATGTGCTCTTTTATTGTGTTGGTAAACAATTTGAACAACTTCTGCACAGTAACTAGCACACCAGCACAGGAACACATGGTTAACTGCCAGCAGTTATGAAACATCATGTAGTAAAATTAAGCCTGATAGATAACCTTCACTTAAGCATATGGCTGGCTCCGTGGTCTCTTCAAAACCTGCACATATCGCCTTAAGAACTGCTCCTTTGCCCAACTTACCTGAAAACAGTAGCAAGTACAGATTGAAATGATCATCAAGCAATTAGAAAGCTGAACATCAGAGTAAGAATGTTGACTTCAAACCTCTATATTGCCTGTTGTTTATTACAAGAGTTGGAAGTATAGTCACGTCTCCTCGAGACCCTTTTCCGATCTGAATAGATAATTCAAAAACCAAAAAAAGAAAGTTAGCTGATTTCCCAAAGAATAAAACCTTAAAGGAACAGACAGCACATCAGTTTGGAGCAATTAAATTTTGGTGGACTTAACCTGTGTATCTTGTTCAGCTTTAAGAACTTCGTTTTCCACATCTGCCTCAGGGTCTCCTATGCATTTATCTATCTTCTTAAGATCAACACCTAAGTTTGCAAAACAACCATTTTCAGAAGCTGCTTTTTTTTTTTCTTTGGTCTCGATAAACATCAGAAGTCAATTCAGCAGCAAATGGATTAACTTAGCCTTATTCTGAACAGAAGAATCAGACAAACATTTCATCCAAAAGAAAACGATAGGTAACTTAAGATCAAGAACATTGTAGTAACAGCTATAAAAAAAAGTTATGCAAAAAATTTAAGAAAATTGACTAGACAAACAACATATAGAGAGCAGTTGTTTTCTACAGAGTGTGGACATGAAAACATATATTAAATAGCCAATCACTTACCAAGGGATTGGATAACTTGATCTGCACACTCTTTGGTGTATTTCTTGTCCTTCATCGGGCAACGGATTGAAAAATCAGTCACATAGTCCCACCAAAGCCATGGCTTTTTACTTTCACTGACCACTTTATAAAAGCAAGCTTGGCGTAGATTCTGTACTACAACATCTTTTCCATCATACCCTTTGCTAAAATCCTGCTCAGGATCTGGAGCACAGTACCTCCCATGGTTGATGCACTGGGATTTGCATTGTTTGCTCAGAATGAATGCCTCTGGGCAATACCATGTTATGTAGTGAGGCGTGAACTGTGTGTAACCCTTCTGCTCGAGTATCTGAGCTGCACCTTTGAAGTTCCTGACAAACTCAATCTGACTGTCACATTTTGGCCCGCACTCATCATTGCTATTTGTCCAGAACTCATACTCAACCCGTTCATCAGGATGTGGAAGAGACTCTGTCCAATCAAGATTCATGTTAACCATCTCTCCATCAGATAGAGCTTTCTTGATACTGTCACCCAAGGACTTGCTAATAAGTGCTGAGGGGATAGTGATGTTCTGCAGATAAGCAGCATCTACATTGTCTTCTTCAGGGGTGTCCATGGTAATCAGTGGTTCAACCTTGTCATCTGCTACAAGAATAGCTGCTGCTCCACCTTTCTGTGCATTCCATGCCTTCAAGGTAAAGTAACAATCTGCAAAAATATACATTTTAGATACATTTAAAGGCAGATGATAAGAACATGATCACTTCCATAGAGAAAAGAACACCATAGTTAATTTTCCCAGGAATATCAGCCACACACGACAACATATGATCCAAAGTATCACCACCAGACATAAAATTACACTTGGTTCCGGAATCAAGGTAAAACTTTCACAACGAAGTAGAGAACCAGCATGGTTCAAAATTTCATAAATACATAAAGTCCATTTTCTAAACTTAATTATGTTGTTTTCTTCTGAATTGTTCTATCAACAACGTAATAGAAGAGAAGTGTGGAATATCAGAACCCTACTCAATAACCAAGTAAAGTTAGACAGACGATTAGAATCCATCAGCCAACGAGTTTCCAACATAATAAACAAAACGTGCCAGAAATCAGCACAAAAATTCCAGTTAGTTTTAGAAAAAAAATTCCGATTACTCTACCATGGCATATATAGCATAATTACCACTAAGATCAAACCTTTTTAACAATTATCACACAATTAATTTATCATCAAAACAAATACACTACTAAAAACTACAAACAAACTTTGAACTTCATTCCACACAAATTATTACTTGCCATTAAAATTATACATAAAAAGTGATAAAAAGCAATCAAAGAAGTGAAATTTAAGAAGCTAACCTCCACGATCAGCAAGGACAAAAGTAGGCAACCCTCCAGGCCTAGATTTGAAAGAGATGCCAACCTCATCAAACCCTTTGCATGCCTTTTGATTAGCTTTTGGATAAACCACAGTACCAACTAAAGTTCCTCCATATTGAGGAACTCCGAAATTACCAATCGCACATTCATAAACACCTTTCAATGACTCAGGTGATGTTAGTTTCAAGCTGTTTTTCTCTACTACAAACCTACCAAAACAAAACCCGCATAGCAAAAACCATACACAAACCAAAAATCCTAACTTTTCCCTCATCTTTTCACTAAAAATCCAACCTTTCACTCAAAACTTCAATGGATCAAGCCAAAAGAAAAGACCCAGTTTTTAGTTTTATTCTCCCTTCCTAAAATAACAAGACAGCCAGAAATATAATTCTAAATGCAAATTAAATAAAAAGTGGAATCTTATAGGTTAAGTAAAAGAAATAAATCAAACGAATCAAAAAGAGACAAACTTTCTATCAAAGCTTGTTTCTTGAAGATCCCGGATGAGAAATACAGGCAAATGTCCACGAGGAAACTGCTTTTATTGGCTTATCTATAGTTTCCTGCTGGGTGTTGAGAGCTGAATTTTACTCAAAGTCTTTATCTTTTTTGGAAGGGAAAAGAATATAAAAAAGGTTATATATTTAAAGAAGTGGGTAGTTGTTGTTGCTATTATAATTATTTGAAATAGAAAATACGAATTTTAAAAATTAAAAGGATTGGGATGCTGCCTTGTTGGAGTTCACGTAGAAAAATTAAAGTATAAGCAATCAACGACCCGTCTCCTAGAGGAACTGGAAAGATTTAAACTGCCTTTGATCAAGGCCTAATTTTAGCTTTACTTTTCTTTTCTTTCTTTTTTATGACTAGAGACCATCTTTCTGCCTTTAAACTCGATCTACTTATCTGATGCGGTCAAATATATATTAATTTTTAAAAATAATTATTAAGACAATATTATTTTAATTTTAATTTAAAATAAATTAGGTTAACCTAAGTTTATTTTTTTACCTTTGAATCGGGACTTAATTAGGATGAATTGTAATTCTACAGGGTAAAATATTACATGAATCAAGACTTATGGTTGCACTTGCAATAAAATAATAAATGAAAAATGTTTTCTTTTTAACCATTGGAGCAAACACGTGTAATGAAATTTTATTTTGTTGATAAAATATTATTTGATTTATTTTGTTAAAACAGTTTAATGATTTATTTTTATTTTCTTGTCTTCTTGTTTGTGCTGTCGATGGTTATGGTCATGATAATATTTTGATGGCCCGGATTACGAACGGAAAACATGTGTCCCATTCATGACAGTTACCTTGGACACGTTCTGATTCAAATTTTTACCTTACATGTGATCCACGTGCTTAGTCACCTTTTTCTTGTTTTTCCAGTTTTAAACCCTTTCCTCTTTAAAGCCGGTCGGTCCCATTAATAAATAGATAATGTTTTTTTAAATTAAAAAAAAAAAAGAAAAGAAAAAGGGGACGGTCCCAGTTCCCTGATGCTAACATGTTCTTGATCAATATTTCTCAATTTTCTTTTATATATATATATCATTTCATCTAACATTAAAAAGAGGTAAAATCTCTTGAGAAATGATTGCAGCTCCACACTAAAAAAATTGTCTGCTGGGAAAATATAATGATATTCTTGCTTCTCTGTTAAAAAAAATTAACACTGAGAGTATTTAAGTATTTCTACAAAGATCATTTATTATTTCCAAATAAAATTGGTTTAAATAAATATTTTTTTATTTTGCATAATAAAATGACCAGAATATTATTAGAAGCAAATTTAAACTTGACATTAAAAAGTGTTTTTATTTTTTTATTTGACCAAATATAAAAAATAATAAATAATAAACAATTAAAATGCAGAGTATAACGATAAAAATAACCTTAAAATCAAATTGTTTAAACTTAAGATCAAGAGGTATTTTTGTTTTTCCATAGTAGATTTTTTGTAATTATAAAGTAAGCTTGGGGGCAATTTTTTATTTGGCCAAATAAAAAAAAGATGGACACGAATGTACAGTACTTAAAGGAAAGGCGGAGGTGCCTCCTAGCATCCAAAAATATCCTTCTGGAAGCGTTGTTGTGTCATATTTTTATAGGTGCGATGTATGTTGGCATTGGTAATCTAGTTTGTTTCCGATAGGTCTTTCTTTTATTTATTTCTTTTTATCTCTCCTCTTCTAAAAACTATAGTTTGGGGCTTTTTATTGTCAGTATTTTGTATTTAATTTTTATTTTTTTGATTTTTAATATTTTTATAATAATTATTTTGTAAAAGTTTTTTTTTTTCATCATCCGATCCAATTTTTATCAAATATTATATTCTTTAATTTCACCCTTATTCTTTGAATTTCTTAATTTCTTTCCTTGGTTTTTTTGTAAAAATTTCAGTTGTTTTTAATTTCACTCTTAAATTCAAATTGATAGTATTATATTTTCTAACATGGTCCTCATTATTTTGATTTCTATTTTTTTTAGCTCTTTCGTAAAAGTTATTATTCTTTTCAATTTAATCCTTTAATTACAATATTATTTTTATTTTATATATCAATTTGATCCTCATTCTCTTGATTTTTTTATCGGTTTACTAAATTGATTTTTCTTTTCAATTTCACCATTCAATTAAATAAAAATTTTATTTTGTTTTTAATTTTAACCCTTATTCTTTTAATTGTTATTTTTTAATCCTTATGTATAATTGAACTTCTTTTTTTCATTTTTATCATTCTGTATTTGATTGATCAGGAAGTGCACTTTATAGTTTTTGTTCTTCAAATTGAGTAAGTCAGGTCTAATGACTTGAGTGACGGTTTTGGAAAGTTTACATGAGTTTGGCGGGATATCTTTGACTGACTCGCCACTGATTATCGAGGTTATAGGTTTGTTATGCTAACTCAAATTGACTAAGACTGGCTTTTTATGTTATTTTTACAATTTACCCCCTTTTGTTCTTATGTATTTAATGGGCCATGGATCCATCTATTATCGGTTCCTAGTTTTTTAATGTCTAATTAAATTAAAGCCAACTTATTCATTCTAGTTGGATTTATGATCCGAATCACTTATTTATTTATTTATTAAAACACACATGCAACAACTAAACATTATTTTTTAAGTAGAAAAAATACTTTTGCCCTCCCTAAATCACAATTGCCAAGATTAGGCAATATACACTGAAAAAA
>Ga0325403_1004077_pt1 | contig 13519 bp, 15 predicted proteins | sample PopdelMetagenome_19_FD_205665 | JGI IMG/M metagenome (GOLD analysis project Ga0325403, IMG submission 205665) | Populus deltoides microbial communities from Bellville, Georgia, United States - Xylem-PdKOR-R4 | ecosystem: Host-associated > Plants > Phyllosphere > Stem > Wood/Secondary xylem...
AGAAGTCGGAATCTGTCCTGCAACACAGACACTATTCTGTGTTCAGCCCATATCTCGAGTTCTAGAAGTCCAAATGCACCGATTCTTGTTTTGTTGGAAAGCTGAGACAATTTACCAGAACTTTTATAAAGACTATCTGTTCAAATTATGATGTTAGAAATGACGTTTTGTTCAGACAAGAAGATAAGGATTGTCACCAAGTCAAGATGTGGCCACCCACTCAACAATTAGTCATCAAATCAATAGTTTGAATTTAAGCCTATAAAAGGAGGCATTTGCCATGCATTTAAGCATATTGGTTTTCAAATCAAGATCATGCTCTTTATTTCTTTCTTTATATTTTTGTATTGTTTAAGTTTTATTTCATGTTATATTTTCCTTAATCTCTTGTTTATGCTTTTCATTTCCTGTACTATACTTATGTTGTTTATTTATGTCTCTTCTTCATTATGTTTAGCTAAGTTTATTATGTCAAGGTGAAAAGGTTACACTAATGGTGTAAGAATAAGTATAGTGTAAACTCAACATGGACTTTAATGTTTGATACTAACATATTTTGTATTTGTTATCTTATTCACTCTTAATACTTTGCTTGTTAAATGGTTAATCTAGATTTATGTTGTATGATCCTTGGTACAACAAATGCTTGACTCTTTCATAACCAATTGTATGGTATAACCGACATCTGTGTTATGAAAGGAACTTGATTTGTTGTTAACATAAATTAACATCATGAATACCTAACAACATTTACAAGTATTAGCATTATTGGAATATGATAACTAATGTAATCATGTTAACAATTTATAATCCGATTGGAACTTCCTTTGTGTGTGGTTTCCAGTTGAGTAATAAAAAAGAGTTTATACTATACTTATTTGAAATACTAATAGTGGATCCTCTAACCTTGACAATTGTTTTATCCTTGTTTAATCCTTACATTTTTCTCACATCTCAAAATTCTCTTTAACTCATCATCATCATCATCATCATCATCATCATCATCATTATTATTATTATTATTATTATTATTATTATTATTATTTATATAGTTAACCTCCATGTGGTTCGACCCTGGTCTTGCCGGGTTATTTATTACTTTGACACTCCTGCACTTGGGAGAAGATATCAATCTTTTGGTCGTGTCAATAGGCTATACCTGAATCAGAAATTTCTAATGAAAAACTGAGTAGTTGTCGACTTAGAAATAATCAACGTAACACAGTTTCACAGCTGACGCTGAAATCATCAGCTCATATAGTTTACGGCTGACGTAGAAATCATTGACAAAAACTGAGTTGCTGCCGACTCAGAAATCATCAACACAAAACAGTTTCACAACTAACGCTGAACTCGTTAGCGTATATGGTTTATGGTTGATTCAGAAATCGTTGACAAAAATAGAGTCGCTACCAAACAGTTTACGTTAGGCCTTCCACCTACCAATGGTTCTCAACCTCCGCATAGCTAGTTAGCATGCTGAGGTCTCGTTTGTTAACGGAATTAACCAGACAAATTGCTCCACCAAGTAAGAACGACCATGCACCACTACCCATGGAATTAAGAAAGAGCTCTCCTCTGATAGCTTACCTCTAACCTTTCCCGTATGTCTTATGCACGAGTGTTGGTGGAAATTGATCTCCTTGAGGAACTTCGACACTCAGTGGAGATTTCATTGCCTGAAGGTCTTACTTTGAATCAAAAAGTTATCTACGAGACTCAGCCCAAGTATTGTAACTTTTTCCATATTCTTGGCCATACTCGTCTCATCTGCCCCAAAGCTGTTGCTACTACCAAAACTGTCCCTTGCCATCAACCCCAGGCTCAGGCTGTTTTAACTGATAAAGGGACTGTTTTTAGTAGATTGGGTCCCCAGCCTTCTCTTCAGGTTTCTCCTCCACAGGTGCAAGGCCAGTCCCAAGATCACGTCATTCCAGCGGTTTCTAGGGGGGGACGTTGGGCCAGAGGCTGATCATGATAATTCTAAAGGTTGGGTTACTGTGGTCTTTAGAAAATCCAGCAAGCAACACAAGGGGACAGCGGTGGCAACCCCTTGTGTTGGCTCTAGAAAATCTGAGCCAGTGTTTGTTAACAACTCAACTGCTACTCCCTCTCTCCTTGTTTGCACAGGTATAGTTCAGAACTCCCCTAGAACAGATCCATTGGTGGCAACCCCTTGTGTTGGCAAAGTTTGGGGTTCTTCCCCTACTCGCACTGCACCACTGGTAGTGCACTCTTGTGTTGGTGAGGCCCACGACTCCTCCCCTTCCAAAACAAATCTTTTGGCAACTACTTTTGGTGAAACTGATATTGCAGGTAAATCTATGAATGTTCCTCTCTTGGATGTGGCTGTCCAGTGTGGGGTCAGGACTCGTAACCAAAAGCAGCGTGGTCATAGTGGAAGAGTCTCCCCTTCCCCTGCAATACTGTGATCATTTACAGTTGGAATATCAGGGGACTTAACAATCCCCTGAAGCAACATGAGGTAGTTAGCCTCATGAAGAAGCACAAGATAGATATGTGTGGGTTGCTTGAAACAAAATTACTCGCTTCCAGAGTTGACTATTTGCATAAATTTCAGCTTAGGCATTGGTAGTATTTTTCCAATACACATGTAGCACACACTACTAGAATTGTGGTTTTTTGGAATCCATCTACAATTTAGGTTGATTTGCTTGCATCCTCTGCACAAGCTTTACATCTTTCAGTCACCTGTTTGATTTCCCAGATTAGCTTTATGGCTACTTTTGTTGATGGCTTCAATACTATCTCTGTAAGACGATCTCTATAGAAGGATTTAAGGCGTTGGAATTCTAGCTGTCCTTGGATGGTTCTTGGTGACTTCAACTCCATGCTTTCCTCTGCAGATAAACACAATGGTGAGGTTGTCTCTTCCTATGAAATCTTTGATTTTCGAGACTGCTATTTTGATCTGGGCCTTTGTGATGTCAATTTCACTAGATGCCACTCCAGTTGGACAAACAGCTCTGTTTGGAGTAAGCTGGACCGGGTGTTAATCAATCCGTCATGGTCTTCTTTACAACGCCCTACTCACGTGCACTTTGGTTCTCCAGGTGCATTTACTGATCATTCACCTACTACAGTTAGACTGGATCCATACGTGCAGGGTAGATGAAATTTTAAATTTTTCAATATGTGGGCTACATATGATCAGTTCCTAGAGATGGTCTCTTCTTGCTGGTCCTTTCCTGTATATGGTACTCCCATGTATATTCTTTACCATAGACTTAAGCTCTTGAAGGGGCCTTTGAAGGAGCTAAATTGACTTCATTTTAGTCATATTTCAGAATGGGTTTCTCGGCTTGAGTCTCAGGTGGAACAACTCCAAATTGCATTCCAGCAAGACAGGGATAACCAGCTTTTGTTTGAGCAGGACAAGCTTCGACGTTCCAAACTATCTTCTCTGAAGTTTGCGGAAAAATAGTTTTTCAATCAAAAAATCAAATGCAAGTATCTCAAGGACAGTGATAGAGATTCTAAGTTTTTCCATGCTCTCATGGGCCACAACCATCGGAGGAACTTCATTCTAGCTATTACATGCAGTAACGATAGATTTAGCAGTTCTCTCAAGGAAGTGGGTGATGAATTTGTGGCATATTATCAACAGCTGCTTGGCACTTCGAAGTCCACTGTTCCTCTTGACAATGCAGTTATACGGTGCGGCTCGTGTCTTCCATCTAGCTCTCACGGCTTTCTCCTCTCCCCAGTCTCTTGTGAAGATATTCGCCAGGTAGTCTTTAGCATTGAGAATGAGAAAGCCCCAGGTCCTGGCAGCTACTCCTCCTTCTTCTTCAAGCAAGCTTGGTCTATTGTAGGAAGGGATTTCTGCGCTGCCATTCAGGACTTCTTTCATTCTAGTAGGCTACTTAAATAGGTTAGCCACTCAATCATTGCCTTGGTCCCCAAATTAGAGAATGCTTCTTCTCTATCTGATTTCAGACCCATTTCCTACCGTAATATTATTTACAAAGTGCTGGCCAAGATTCTAGCTGGCTGACTTGCCCAAGTTTTACAGGGCATTGTCAGCCCCATGCAAAATGCATTTCTAGGTGGTAGGTATATGAGCGACAACATCAATCTTGTTCAGGAGCTTCTTCGCCAGTATAGTAGGAAGCGCTGGTCTCCCCGATGCTTGCTGAAAGTTGATTTCAAAAAAGCATTTGACTCTGTTCAATGGGAATTCCTAGCATGCCTTATTCGCCAACTTGGTTTTATTGCCAATTTTGTCATATGTTTATTATGCAATGTGTTTACTCTACCTCTTACTCTGTAGTAGTCAATGGTGATATCCATGGGTTTTTTTTGGGTCACAGCGGAGTTCGATAAGGTGACCCCTTGTCCCCATATCTTTTTATATGTTGTATGGAATACTTCTCAAGAATGATCACACTTGCTTCCCAGCAGGAGGGCTTCCGTTTCTATCCAAAGTGTGCAGTGCAAGGTATCACTCACCTTGCTTTTGCAGATGATGTTTTGCTTCTCTCTCGTGGTGATTCCTCTTCTGTTCTTTGCCTTCTCCAATAGCTCACTCTTTTTGGCCAGACTTCGAGGTTGGACATTAATCTGCAGAAATCATTCATCTTCTTTAGGGGAGTACACTCTGTTAACAAACAATCTATCCTCACAATCTCTGGCTTTAGAGAGGGGCAATTTCCCTTCACTTATCTCGGGGTCCCACTTAGTCCCCATCGGCTGTTAGCAAGCCAATTCTCCCCGCTTCTGCAGGATTTGCAATCGTCAGTTCAAGGATGGATTGGCAAACAACTTTCGTATGCAGGGTGTTTGGAGCTCCTCTGGTCTGTTCTATTTGGGAAAGTCCAGTTTTGGTTAAATATTTTCCCTATCCCTACAATAGTGATGAGGAGCATTATTAGCATCTACAGAAACTTTCTATGGACTGGTGATGCCCGTCGTGGTTCCTCAGCTCTTGTTGCTTGGAAGACTATATGCATGCCTAAAACAGAAGGTGGTCTGGGTTTATTTGATTTTTGCGCCCGTAACAGAAGTTTTCTTATCAAGCAACTATGGCATATACATCTTAAAACAGACTCAGTTTGGATTCGCTGGATCCACCATTTTTACTTGAGTGGTGGCACCATTTGGACTGTCCAAGCACATCATTCCTTTTCCCTACTGTGGAAAGCAATCATCTCTGTTAGGGACCTTATTTTTCAACACTGTGGGGACTCAGAGGTGGAGTGTGTCTCTTTGATGAGTAACTGGTCTAATTCTGCAGGTCCCTTTCTAGCCCATGCATATGATTTCTTCAGACCGGTTGGTTCCACAATGTCATGGGGTCGAGTCGTTTGGGAGCAGTGGTCCTTGCCTAAATAAAGCTTCATACTATGGCTGGCTATCATGGGTAAACTTTGAACTTGTGATAGGTTTTGGTTCATCCCTATTGACCCCACTTGTGCTTTCTGTCGGTGTGAGGCAGAGACTCATGTTCATCTGTTCTTCGCTTGTAACTGGACGGGTCGCTTGTGGGCAAAGATAAAATCTTGGCTTAGAATTGGCAGGAGGATGGTGACCCTAAACAATGCACTTCGTGGGTTATACTCCAAGAGATCCAATAAAGAGTTTTGGATGCGAAGAGTCTCCTTGGCCATCACGGCGTATCTTATCTAGGAAGAAAGAAATAAACGGGTTTTTGATACAAAGTCTAGAGGAGTTGATACCATTTTCAGGAGATTCCAAATCTTGTTTTATATTATGTTCCATTTTCATGAAAAAGATCACCTACAATTGGCTATCTGGTGAACATCTTGGATGATTGGCAGCAGGTCTCATCTTTGGGTAGTAGGAGTTGTTGCAATAGTTTATTTCTATTAGTAGTAGTCCGCAGCTAGTTGTCATGGTTATATGCATGGTTCATATTCAGTTCTTCATGGCCAGTCACTCTCATGCATATTGTTCGCCCTCTGGTTTGGTTTTGCATGGTACAATTTTGGGCGTGCATGGTGAAGTCTTTATCATGCATGCATTTCTACATGCTAAAGATTGTTATCGGGCCCGCCACTTTGTCTTGCATCCTCCTTGTGTTTGGTACTCATGGTTTTCTCCTTGAGATTTGTCGCTATGTGACTGCATGGTTCATGCATATTGTCTTCACGTTTCACTGCTTGCTGCTGGGCCCACTTCCTTCTGTCCTCGGGTGATACGTGGTCTTTAACATATGGCTTCGGGACCTTTTGTGTTAAGGGTGTTAGCAACTATATGTTTATAGTTTGTTCTATTGGTTTGTTGATGGCATTTGCTTTCCTCGGTTATCCTTGGCACCTGTAGTCTTTGGGTTCCTGAAATAACCGATGGCTTGTTTCTTTAGGTTGTATTTTTCTTTGTGCTAGCTAGGAGCCTGTTCCTACTGGCTTGTTCTGTACGGGTGTATAATTGGCTTGCTGGTTTTCCAGTTAGTCTATCTTTTTTATCTATAAAATTCTAACATTTGATAAAAAAAAAGCTCTCAATATATTATTACATTTGATAAAAAAAAAGAGCTCTCAAACCTGCTCCAAATAAGTGTTTAGCTGGGAATAATCCAAGCTCTCCCCACCCGGGCTCTGGCAACTTGACCCAAGGGTCATCTCCTTCTCAGCCATCTTCGGGTCAAGAATGCTCCTCTTCTCAGCCATCTCGTGGTGTCCCTTCTACTGATGACCGACCTATTTCAGCTTCTAGGACTCCGACCACGCCAATATTGGAAGGCCGCAATGGCCCTGCATCAGATATTCTACTAGGTACCTCAAACCAATCCCCTCCCCCACTAGTTCATTTCCCTGATTTTGCTCAATTGGAATCCTGTCAACTAAAAGAGGCAGACCTAGGAGAAGCCACGACCCTGTGGTGATTTTGTTTAATTGGGTATATAGCAGGGAAATTCCCTGGTTATGCATCCCTGTTGCACTTTATTAGTAAGCACTGGCAACAAAAAGCAAGATTTACTATGCATGATTTTGGTTGGTTAATATTTGGTTTTCATTCTGAACTAGAAATGCTAGAAACACTGAGTGCTAGCCCTTACTTTGTGTTTGGCTGGCCACTGATTTTGAAAATCATGCCTGAGTTCTTTGACTTCCAAGCTAATGATATGACAAAGCTGCCAACTTGGGTGAAATTACCCAACTTGCCTTTGAGATGCTGGACTCCTTTGTGTCTTTCAAAACTTGCCAGGATGATAGGGAAGCCAATCCATTGTGACATTCCCACAGCAAATATGTCCAGGCTCTCCTATGCTAGGATATTGGTTGAGGTTGATCTATTGTATGAACTCCCACAGGCTATCCAAGTTGTGTTGCCCAATGGCATGCCTTTCTCCCAGCAGGTCACTTATGAATCCCTCCCCAGGTTTTGTACAAGGTGTCGGGTTATAAGCCATTCTGCCAATGTATGCAACAGGGGTCCAAGCCCCATGAAGAAAAAACGACCTCATATAGCTTCTGTTTCTGGAGTTCCTTTTGAGGATGCTACTGTTGTTGAGCAACAACAGCCTGATAGTGCAGACCCTTCTACCGACCCTCCTGCACCAACTGCAGCTAATGACACTGTTGCTCACATGAAAGCCCACTCCCTTGAACTCAAACGCTCAAAGGTTGATGTCAGTACTAAACAATCTTCTACCCTGGATCCTATGTGCACTGCTGAAGAAGGAGCAACTCTTGCTGTAAAGTCTACAAGGAGGCAGTATCTAACAAGAAGCAAGGTTGCTGCCACCTTTGATGCAACCCCTCTAGAGAAGCAAAAACTCAAAGGCCTTGCCATCGTCCTCATGTCTATGAGTAGTTCTGATATTACTGCCCCTTTATCTACTTTTTAGTTGTTTATATTGTGGTCTTAAATTTGCAGGGTTTTTATCCTTAGTTTTGTCACTTGTATCTTTGGCCAGTTGTTTTGCAGGATTTGTGACCTGCTAGTCGGGTTCTTTTGGATGATTGATGTTGGATTTTTCTGTTTTGTGTGAGCCTTGTTGTAGGGTCTTCATGCTTGATGCTATTTTGCTGTTGTTGGACGTCTGTTTGGCCAGAGTTTATGGCCCTGCTGAATTGTTGTTATTGGATATTTCTGTTTGAGCCCTGTTGTAGGGTCTTGCTTGCTACTGTCTGATGTTGTTTGCTTCAGTGTGGGAGGCTGCTTTTCTTTGTGTGCCCTGTTATGAGGTTTTTGTTGCTCATTGTTGTCGGTTTGAAGGCAATTGTGTAGTCCGGGCTGTCCTTTGCTATCGGGCTGTTTTATGCCAATGTTGTTCGGCTTAGTGGGAGCATGTTTCCCTAGGCCTTTATCCTTTTTTGTAGCTCAGTTCCCTGCATGAGGGATGTTCATGCTATTCCTACTGGCTGAGCAGGTTTAATTACTTTGTTGTTTATCTTGTATGCTTGTTCAAAGAAGCCTGTTCCTTTGCGCATGTGTTTCTTATTCTAGGCTACTTGTAGTCTATGTGGGAGTCTTCCCTCTATGTTTTTAGGAGCTTGTTCCCTTTCTTTGGTTTTTGTAAATATTTTGTACTTCGCTGGTTCTCCAGCTTTGTTTTGATCTATATATTTCTTACATTTGATAAAAAAAAAGAGCTCTCAAGCGAATCAAGAAAGAGCTCTTAGTCAGCCGGATAAAGAGAGAATTTAAAGAGATGCTCTCCTTCCCCTGAAGTTTCTCCTCTTGATTATTCTGCTGTTGAGCTCTGTGAGCCCTTTCTTCGCGCTTCGCATAGCCAGTCCAAAATCAACACCTCTATTCAAGCAAACAACTAGCGTGTGATGGGTCTCTCCCAAAAACCTAACGGGTATATGGCTTGAAGTTTTCAATGATGGGGATTTTGCTGGCAAATCTGTGGCTCCTCCCTCCAACGAGTAAGATAGCCCCATACGCTTGTTAGGGTTGTTCGATCCTGTTGAAGATTGTCTTGGAGTTAGCATACATCGTGTCTCCCTCACAACCCTAATGGGTGTTTGGGCTACTGATTCTAATGCTAGGGATTTTGCTGATGAACTGTGGCTCCTTTCTTTTCTACAGACGAATTAGATGGAGGTTTGAATTCTTTCCCTTCACCTTTTTTTGACAAGGATCTGCTTTTTTTTTAGCCTAATGGGGTCTCTAGCTCCTCTTCTGTTCATATTCAAGCTACTCCTATCACCATCGTTGGCGTTGATTTCCCCGTTGACATTATTGGTGCTAGGTTTTTTTATGATTTTGGTACTTGGGTTGTTGCTCTACAACTTCTCATCAGAGCTTCTCGCCATGGTAGGGTTTCTCCTACCTTCCCATCTCTGTAATGCTATCTCCCTAGTGTATTAGAGGGCCCGCTTGCCTTCTGGCATAGCATGGGGTCGTGCACCTCATGTCTTGGTGTTATAGTTTGCTATTTTATTGGCTTTACATCCTGTTATATATATGTCTTGCTCCTCCTCTTGGCTGTGTTGTTGTTGGGCTGCTGTTTAGGTAGTCTCTATTACTGGATGGCCTGGTGGAATCTATTTGTTCTGCTGATTTGGATGTCGTAGATGCTCCATCTGTTGGGTAGTTACGTTGAGCTTGTATGCAGCTTAGCTGCAGATGCAATTGCATGTTTGCTGGAGTTGATGCTAGCTTTCCTTCTTAGCTTGTGTTATGTAGGTTAGTTTGCTTGTTGCTGCTATATGTAGGGTTGCCTTTGGGTTTTCCCTGTTGGGTTTCTGTCTATCCTTCATTCCTGTTGTGTTGAAGTGGTTGGTGATGTATTGCGACTGCTCCCTGGTTTATGATTGATGTCCCTACTACTCAGGGGTCTCGCATCCTCTACATGTTTCCCCTGCTTTTGGGTGTGCAGCTGCCGTCAGCTTGCTACTTTCCTATATTGCAAGAGTGACTTGGTTGATGATCTCCTCAATTAGGTAGGGGCTGCTTGATCTCAGTGTTTCCCTGCATTTTGTATGGGAGGTTTGCTACTGCGTGGTCCCTAGTTCCCTTATTAGGTCTCTGTTTTGCTGGCTCATTCCTGCTACTTATTGCTGGAATGGTCTTGGTTTGATTGTCTTCATTGTGGATAGAGGCTGCTTATCTCGGTGCGTTTCCCTTGCATGAGTGTTGGTTAGGTCTTTTCTTGCTGTATATACCGTCCTGGGTATTGCTGCTTTGATGCATTTTATATGCTATCTTGTTGTTTGTTTGGTGCTGTTGGCTTACATACTTGCAGAAATGCTGTTGCAGGTGTCTACTGGTTGCTGGTTGGGTAGTCTGTGGAGTAGGTTGCTGCACTGGTGTTGGTGCTCCCTCTCTTTCATGCCTGTACAGGTTCAGGCCACTGCCTACAGTGCCAGCTGTTGTCTGGGCTACACTTTTGATTTTGCACATGTTTGCTAAATTTATTTAGCTTGCTAGACTGTTATTTTTGTTTCAAGGAGCCTTTTCCCTTCTATTTCAAGGAGTATATTCCCTTCTGTTCAAGGGAGTCTGTTCCCTTTCACTGGTTTGTATATGCATGTACATATGACTTGCTGGTCTCCAGCTATGTTTTTTGATCTATAAAACTTTCTTACATTTGATCAAAAAATAGAAAGAGCTCTTAGGCCCCTCTGTCTTAGGGCTCTAGAGTGATCTGTTCACCAGCATTGTAGCTTTGATTTTTGGTTTGCGCTCTTGGGTTTTTATGATGATGCATAGGGATGAGGTAGGACATTTCCTGCTCCTTCTCTGTTATGTCATTATATGATGATATGTTAGAGGGCTTCAAAGCCCTCTAACCTAACATTCACCTCATGTAGTTTAGGTTTTGTGGTCCTTGTGGCCAGTTGCTAATACTGTCTATACCTTTTGCTTATAGATGGTAAAAAGTCTCTTTTGTATGCTGGAGCTATCGTGCTCGCCTGGTTGTTGGTCTTTTGGTTGTTATTGCTGTCATTTTTATGTGCTATTTTAGCTTGCTGCTGGAGTTCTTTTCACTTTGTTTTGACTTTGGTTCCCCTTCTATTGACTAGGTTGCTGGAGTGGATGGTTTTCTAAGGTTGTTGTGTCTATGCTCTAATAGCATAGAGTCCAACCTTCTTGTATTGGTTCCTCGTGTCCAGTTTCTGGTTTTGTTCTTAGTCTGCCTGCTGCTGTTTGTGACTGCATTGATGTTTGTCTTCTGGAGATAAGGGATATGCTTAGTGGGTGTGCTGTCTTTCGGTGGTGTGAACCTTATGTTGGGATGTTGGTAAGCCACTGGTTTCTTCATCTTGCTGTTCCTGCTGATTTATTTTGGCGGGGTCTCCTGGGATATGTTCCCTCCGATTGCATGGATGGTTGGAGGACTTTCAGGTGCTGCTTCATGCAACATGATTTGTTGGACTCTGTCTTTGGTATGATGTAGACTATCTGCTGAAGGTCCTCCTGGGTTTTCCTCAGCCTGGTTCACACTTCATTTCCTTTGCAGGATGCTACTACTGCTAATTGATGGGTGTTGGCTATGGCTTGTTTGTGCTGACTGTCTTTGTGTTGGGAAGTCCTGGCTGGTATGCCTAGGCCTCTCCTTGTTGCCTGAAGCTTTTCTTCCTTGTTAGATGCTCTCCACGTTCAGGGTGTGTAAGCCAGTCTGATATGTCTGGCTGCCTCGTCTGAATTGGCTGGTCCCATCTTCATGCAAGTTGTTACAGGGGTATCTGGTTCTGGCCTTGCTATGCTTCCCAACTTTGTTGTCACTGCCATTGCTGCTCACTTTGTTTGATTTCAATACCTCCTCTCCTGTTTGGGAGGCATGCTACTATTGAATGCTTTCTGCGGTTAATTCTGTAACTTTTGCTCTACATGGTTGCTTTACTTGTATGCTGTTGAGTTTGAAGGAGCTCCACGTGCTCCCATTAGTGTTGTTCTACTAAGCTTGTGTGCTTTTGCTGCTGGCTCTGTTGCTCATGTCAGGTTGCTATATGGTCATGATCTTTTTGGATAGTTGTTCGATGTTGTAGACAATGCTTTGTCCTGTGATGCTGGTTGGGTCAACTGCCTGATTGGTTTGCTGCCGATTGCATTGTTAGATGTTAGGGTTTAATTAATGGGTTTTTGGGGCTTGTTTGCAGATTTTGTTGCTTGCTGGTTTTGATATCTTTGTTCAGTGAGCATATTTCCTATTGGGTTGTATTTATTTGATCAAGGGAGCTTGTTCCCTTTGCTTGCTTATATGTGCATGTCTGTATATTAGACTTGTTGGTTTCCAACTTTGTATCACTTTTGATCTATATAATTTCTTACATTTGATAAAAAAAAAAAAAAAGAGCTCTCAGGCTTGCTGTGTTGCCTCTGGTTTCTCATTGCTGCTTAGGTGTTTTGGCTCTTGGCTTCTTGCTATTCAACCATGTTGCTGGATTTGTTACTACTTGCATGCCTGTTCTGTTGGCAAGCCTGTCGACTACTTGCTGGGTTGCTCTCTCACTGTCGACTGCCTGCAGAGTTTTGTGTTTTGTCCTGCTGGTTTTGCAAGTTCTCTCTAACTACTTGCTTGTCGAATTGCTGGAGTCGTGGGTCAATGTTCTCTAGCTGAATTGAAGCTTCTGGCTGTTATAGGCGTTTATGTGCTGGTTTATGCTACCTGGTGGCTATGTTTTCTTTGTAGTTTTTGTTGTTCCTTTAAGCTCGCTAGTCATGCTAATTTGGTAGTTTGTTTAAGGGAGTCTGTTCCCTTTGTTCGTTGTATGTGCATGTCTGTATATTCTGACTCGCTGGTTTCCAGCTGTGTTTCACTTTTGATCTATACAAATTCTTACATTTGATCAAAAAGAAAGAGCTCTCAGGCTGAGAGTTTACATTTATTTTGGATAGGAGTGAGCATTTCTGATTGGCTGGTTTCTCTCTTGGATTATTGTGGTCCTTATTCGCTATAGGTGGCTGCTTTTGGATGTTCTAGTTGTTCATCTAGCTGGTTCCTGTTAATCTGTCGCGTTAGGGTGTGGGTGTTCTATTTGGTTTGCTGTCATGGTTATTGCTGCAACTGCTTCCTTCTTGTTATCCTCAACGGTTTGCTGACTTAATGCTCGGTAAGGATGCATGGCTTTGCATGGCTAGCCTTTTGTTGGGAGTATGTTCCCTTTTCTGTTTATATTTGTTTTCCCTTGTTCTGGGATTTTGTTCCCCTTATGTTCTGTACATGTATTTGAACTTGCTGGTTCTACAACATAGTTACCTTTGATCTTAATATATACCTACATTCTGATTTAAAAAAAAAAAGAGCTCTCAGTCTGTGCTTTCCTCAGCAGATAAGCACAATGGAGAGGATGTTTCCTCCTATGAGACTTCAGATTTTCGAGAATGCTGCTTGGATCTTGGTCTTCATGATGTAAATTATACTAGTTGTTATTTTAGCTGGACTAACGGTTCTGTTTGGAGCAAGCTTGATTGGGTTCCGATCAATCCCTCATGGTCTTCATTGCAGCGTCTGACTTATGTTCACTTTGGCACACCAAGTGCTTTTACATATCACTCTCATGCAGAAGTCCGTCTAGACCAGTATGTGCAGGGTAGACATAATTTTAAATTCTTCAACATATGGACTTCACATGAT
>Ga0325403_1004081_pt1 | contig 13512 bp, 10 predicted proteins | sample PopdelMetagenome_19_FD_205665 | JGI IMG/M metagenome (GOLD analysis project Ga0325403, IMG submission 205665) | Populus deltoides microbial communities from Bellville, Georgia, United States - Xylem-PdKOR-R4 | ecosystem: Host-associated > Plants > Phyllosphere > Stem > Wood/Secondary xylem...
AATTTTCCACGAGGTCAATAGTTCAAAAAGAGATTCAAAAGTCTAATTGTCTTGTGCAACATATCCAAAATATTTAAAAATCAAGCATGAATAGCAGAAAATATACATGCTAAAAATTCCCTTATCACAATAATACTCGCAACATGAACTTGATTCTAATTTTTAAACAACATAGCTTTTCTACCTTGAATATGAATCTGTGTTAGTTACTTGAATGTTATAGATGTTAAAGTCAAAAGCATTTAACTGAAGGATTTTATCTATAATTCACTAGGGTTCTACTTTATGCTAATATATCAGCGGCTTCAACTATAGGCAACCAAATGGGCCCCTCCCGTTTGAAGAGAACAAAAGCCATGCACAAATTAAACAAACTGTATAGGGTCATCTACAAATAAAGAATGCCCTGAACGATGCAATTTACTTAAATGGAGTTGGTTTCACATGCTTATTATTGACATTTATATACACTTGTAGAAATTAACATATATATGTCTCCTTCCTTAAATCTCTATGTTCTAAAAGTTTTTTTTCCTTATAAATGGAGAGGAATGATTTGGAAAAGTTGAATAAGGGTAGAAGATAATTCAAGTTCCATGTCATTGTTAAGGAGAGAGTGAACAAGAGTGGATTTCACTTGGAGCTCTTGGGGATCATGGAGGAAATGATGATCCCGATAATTGAACAATCTTTTTGGTTGTTCAATCCTTTCTCAAGTGTGTTCCTTTGTCTCTGGTGTTCTTTTTGTAAACCAATCAGACATGGTAAGAGCAGAGGAAGAGAATTTGGAAAATAGTAAATGAAAATTAATAGTGGAAGTAGGATTTTATTTCACCACACATCGAATGAAATGAAAAATGAACTTGATGAAATATTAGGTCATAACCCTCCTAGTTGTAGGGAGATTTGAGAGAACCCACAAGAGAGTCACGAGGTTTTTTACTGGCTTTCATTTGGAAATATGGGAAAACAGAAACAGAAAAACAATCTGAACTTTGTAGAAGCAATCCTCCCATAGAGCATGTGGTGTTTAGAAGTCTGTTCTGCACCTCAAGGTATGGAAAAGTTGGGTTTCATATATGGCCTCTGGGAAGTTTAAGAGAAGCATAGTGTTATGTGGTCAAGTGCTGGCTTTTATTTGCAATTATGGTAAAATAGAAACAGAGAAACAATTACTCAGAAATCCCATTCCACATCTCTTCAAATGGAAAAGTTGTGCTTATGTTGTCCTCTAGAAATTAGTACATTGTCAACCAGCGCTGCTAGAGTTTTGTGAGTTACCTCTTTTATTTGATTTTGATGGATTACAAATAGACATGTTTCAGCCACGTGCAACATAAAACTTTAGCTGTGTCATCGAGGAAATAGGACAGCATTCAAGAAAAGCAGAATAGGTGAACTCGAAATATGTTTGGCTATGGGAATGATTTGATCTCAAAATATCTCATATATATATATATATATATATATATATATATATATATATATAAAATCCAGAATAGCGCAGGATGGGAAAAGGAAACTATCAAAACCAAATTGATGGTGGGTTAAATTGCAGAGGTATAAGTAGTTTGCCAAGGTATTATGGGTTCTTTTATTTTCTTCAGGGAAGGGCGACCGGGATGTTTGTGGAGAGACCAGTTTTTTTAGAAGAAGCTTAAGACTTGGAGCATCTTGGCTTTCAAGATTAATAAATAGTGTGGCAGATGGTGTGAATTATAACTGAGTTTACTTTGACAATGGGCATCATATGTGAACTTACCTGCTGTTTCTATCAGGCAAACATTTTAGAGAGGAAATGAAAGAAACTCAAACAAGCCAGAAAACCATGCAATGAAGTAAAAATTTGCCTCTCTTATGACTTCTATCCGTAGGTATTATTGCTTGCTTATTTTTGAAATACATTCCTGCATCTGAAAACATTACGAAGGCAAACCTGCTTAGCTTCCTCATCTGCACTATTGTTAGTTTCAATTTGTAAATGTTGAATTTTTTAGTCACATCTGTTTCATAAGTCTGGCCTATAAAAAAGGAAAGCATAATTGATTGAAATTTACTGCAGATTGTCATATGGTTCGTTATACCAGCAACAAGAAGTTCTCGAACTGATCATAAGAACAATGCCCTTGCTTTAATTGTTCTGCTACAATATGTTCCCAGATTATATCTCATTTTTCCATTGAGCTCAGAAATTATTAAAGCAACTGGAGTGGTTACCAGGACAGCTTGGGCTGGGGCTGCATATAATCTGCTACTATACATGTTGGCCAGCCATGTATGTTTGATTTTGTCTTCTTGTTGTTGCTACACGCTTGGTTTTTCCAGTGCTACGACTTCAATTTTTTTTTCTTATCATTACTTCTCTTTTTTATGCAGGTTTTAGGGGCTTCATGGTATTTGCTATCAATTGATAGGTATACGTCATGCTGGAAATCGCAATGTAGAAAAGAAAATAGTCCTGTCAAATGCTTGCTCACTTATCTGGATTGTGATACTTTCAACTATGGCGAACACAAGGCCTGGGCAAGTGGTACAAGTGTTTTCAAGAACTGTGATCCTGATAATGACATAGAGTTCAAATATGGCATATTTGAAAATGCAGTTAAAAAAAATGTCGTATCCTCCACCTTTATTGAGAAGTATTTGTATTGCTTGTGGTGGGGTTTACAGCAGCTAAGGTATACTTTTGCATACACCATACATTCAGAATTTTGTATCTCAATTTGGTTTCAATTTCATTGCATGATTGAATCTCTCTATTGCAAGATGTTCTTCCAAATATTATATGGCCTCAATTATGATACTAGAATAGAATATTCAGTTTATTATTATTTAATTATATGGAAGAAATGATATAGATATCCCAATGCTAATTTGCATTAACATGTACAATTGTCAGACATCGGTGTATTGATGTGGACTATCTTTGAAAAAGGTTACTTTTTTCCGACATCTATTTGATATATGTTACTAGTTTAATTAATTGATTTATTATAATATAATTTGGATATAATTTAATATATTGGCAATTTAAGGGGAAAAGGTAACCTCATTACATAGGGAATGTGCGTGCGTTGTAGTTTTCAGTAAATTGAAAGAAGAAGAAGAAAAGGTCTCTTATTCCTCTTCATCTATATGGCTTGGAACACCGTTTGAGAATTGCCACAAATCTGGCCATTGACTTCTCTCATGAACCACACCATCTGCACATGACGCAATAGGGAGAGAGTCATAGTCAAAGAAAAGTTTTGATTAACTGGAGAGAATGCATACTGGAACAAATATGTGGTCAAATTGAAGCTAAGCAGTGATAAAAGGGCAGTCAGGAGTGTAGACCTCACTTTACCCCATTCATCCCTAGACAGAATAATGTAAGTATGTTATGAAACATGTAATTTAGACTGTAAAAAAAACCCAAGCACATAGTTCAACTACATACCACAAACAGAGGAACTGGATGTTAGAATGAGTAGAATGCTTTCTGGTAGCATTTGAATATCAAAATAACTGCTTCAGTGTGTTGATTGATGGCTTGATATTCCCTGTTCTTTTGGTTATCTGGAAGAAGTGGCCATACTGTAGTTTTTGGGGTTAATTATGCCTTTTTAATGTTTAGATTTTTTTTATGCTTTTAAAATCTGACACCTAGGTCCCCAACTTTGCAAAATCATATTGGAATGCGACAAGATGCTTATTATTGTTGAATAGAACATTTGATGTACCAGATAATTGACTAAATATTTGCTATCTTAATGTATTCTCTAAACTCAAAAATTAAGAAACTTATGTGAGCATGGGCTATGGTAGCTAATGTCTTATACTTTCTTATTTCAGTTCATATGGACAGAATTTGTCAACTAGCACATTTATTGGGGAGACATCATTTGCCGTACTCATTTCAATCTTGGGTCTTGTTTTATTTGCCCATTTGATTGGCAATATGCAGGTATCATTAGTGCTTTATGTTTGAGTTTCCACCTCTCAATCTTCCAACTTGCTTTCTCTTTTTGTCTGACTTTTCCATTTCCTGGTATTTCTTTCTTTCTTTTTTGTGAACTTTGAAGACATCTCTTCATGGCGTTTGCTAAAGTTCTCCTTATTCTTGTCCCCAAACTTGTTCCATCTTATTAGTATAAACAATATGCAGTATACCATCTTCAGTGTTTAATTAGGAGGTGGGAAGGCAGGCTGTCAACTATAATTGCTATTTAGTAATTTTCTTGTCTCATATGTCGAGGTATTTCTGGGACCCACTTGATGGTTTTCATGACTGTGATGAACTTCATTTAGAATTCAGAAGCCATGCTACCACGTTCCAATATATGTCTTTGACTGATTGACCTGTGATGAACCTTTTCTCTTCTTTGTCTCTCCTTGTTTACCAATTGCTTTAGTAAGAGATAAGATATCATCTTGTCAGGTTATATTTTAGTACCACTGCTAAATCCCTTTCGCCCCTCTCTTCATAGCTTTGTACTTTTGATGTTGCCTTGATCTTTCTGTCTCAACTAAATATTTAAAGATACTTTTGAACAAACTTTTGAAAGCCAAATGGACCCCCCTTGTGTTAATCTTTTATCTGTTACTTTAAAGAGCCTTTTTTCTGGTGCTAAGTCTTCACTTTTTATCAAGATATTGCAAGTTGAAGGCGAATGAATGGTCTCTTCATGCAGAAGTTCTGAAGAATAAAGATTGCCTCTTTAAGTATTTCGTGTTATCCTACTTTGGCTGGATAATAATCTACTGGCGGCATTTATATTTATTACTTTATGACCTGGTTTAATGATTTCACATCTGTTTTATGATGTAGACATATCTTCAATCTCTCACTGTGAGACTGGAAGAATGGAGACTCAAGCGAAGAGATACCGAGGAATGGATGAAGCATCGCCAACTCCCTGAAGATCTGAGGAAACGGGTTCGACGTTTTGTTCAATACAAGTGGCTTGCAACTCGAGGAGTCAATGAAGAATCCATACTACGTGGCCTACCTGCTGATCTTAGACATGATATCCAGCGCCACCTATGCTTGGACCTTGTTCGACGTGTATGTCTCTATCTGAATATTTAATCTTTTAGAGGTGAAAACACTCGTGTCTGCTTGTCTTTAGTCATTTCTGCCCCGATATAGGGTGCTGAGCTGCATAGGTATTTCAGAGTGGCACTTCAGGATGGCTTTTATGTTCTAGTTTGACTTTTGTTATATATGAGCCTTCTTGTCTGATTTGAGCATGGGTTTCTTTCTTTATTATACTCTATGAATTAATCATTGTGAGGTCCTGAATGCAGTTTTTCACCACAGTATTAGGGAATTGTACTAGATGGACGCATGTCAAGTAGAAAATCATCAATATGTTCATCAATCAAATGCATCTTTTTCCTAGGAAGTTCTGCTTTAGATATTAATTTTTGGGTCTTGAGTCTTGAATCTTGATTTTGATTCTGTACATAATCTGATTATGCTTCCATAAGTTGATAAACCTTGATTGGATATGGTAATCAATTCAGTTCACTCTGTTAGCATAATAATCCAATTGCTTTTCTTGTTTCTAGGTGCCCTTTTTCTCACAGATGGATGATCAACTGCTTGATGCAATATGTGAGCGTCTAGTTTCTTCCCTGAGCACTGAAGGCACATACATTGTTCGCGAGGGTGATCCTGTGACAGAAATGTTATTTGTTATTAGAGGCAAACTGGAGAGTTCCACTACCAACGGTGGCAGGACAGGTTTCTTTAATTCTATCATGCTGAAACCTGGGGATTTTTGTGGAGAGGAGCTACTTTCATGGGCTTTGCATCCAAAATCATCCCTCAACTTGCCATCATCAACACGAACAGTCAAGGCTCTAAATGAAGTTGAAGCTTTTGTATTGAGAGCAGAAGATCTAAAGTTTGTTGCCAACCAATTTAGACGCCTCCATAGCAAGAGGCTGCAGCATACATTCCGATATCATTCACATCATTGGAGGACATGGGCAGCCTGCTTCATACAGGCTGCTTGGCGTCGGCACAAGAAAAGGATGGTGGAAAACAATCTCACCATGTCAGAATCCTTTGCATTGAATGAGAGAGAGGCTACTGAACCTGAGGAAGAGGATGGGGCTCATTTTTCAGATCGTTCAAATCCTTCCCAGGCAAAACTGAACCTTGGGGTCACAATACTAGCTTCCAGATTCGCTGCCAACACAAGGAGAGGTGCTCAAAAGATCAAGGATGTTGAGATGCCAAAACTACCGAAGCCCGAGGAACCTGACTTTTCATCTGACGTTGATTAGTATTTGAAGCGGTCTAATATATGATACCAGCTAGTGTCTCTACTATGGTCAAATTAGTTTCAGATGCTTGTCAGAGAACTTTCCACCTGATGGAATCCAAGGTCTCACTCGTACGTGAGGGAGGAGAACAGTGGGGTGGGATTGGATTTTCTAGAATTGGTCCGGTAATTGTATATTTTATTTAGATTATGCCCTCATCAGAGGTGATTAATGAGCCATGGAATTTGCTTGCTCTAGCTATCTTTCAAATTGGTCCTTGTATCCATTTGGCTGTACCATGGATTGCAAAATACACGGACTTAAGCTTGTATCATTTGTATATTTGACCACATCCTCTTGAGTTTAATTAAATTTGGTCAGGTAAATGCCAGTTCGTGCTGTGAGACAAACTTCAAAGTGCCATTTATAATGGTGGTTATGATCAATCTGGACAAGTTAATGTCACGTTTCAGACTTAGAGCTGCTCGAGTGGGCTGTTTTCAAACACAGCCACGTGTTATTTCAAAATGGAACTAAAAAATTTGACAGAAACAGGGAGCTGTTGATTGATTTAGAAACTAGTTATGTCAGATGAAGTCTCTTCCTGAAATGCCAAAGACAAGCTACAAGAATGACCATGGTACAAATGCTGGGGGCATAACTCTGGAGAAACGAAAAACTTGGCAATTCATGTCTTTTATTGCCTGCACTGCAGAAACTAGTAAGGAAAAAATGTGAAGGCATTTTAGGTTATGTTCTTAGAAAATATTAAAATTAGGGAACTCTGACGTGATTCTGGCCGTGATGCAGCATTATGTACAAGTTACATCCTAAATCAATAATAAAAAAGGTAAAATACACAGGTCAGAAACCTAGATACAAAATGGCAAGCTACATATCGCATGACATCTCAGATGAAATGTGATCATGCTGCGCCATGTCCCTAGAATACAATCCAAAGACCTGTCTTTCCCATTCTTTGTCATCCTTTTATGGACCATACCTGTCAATGTCATAAAACTCTATGTTCTTGTACTTCTGGGATATTATTTCTGCTTGAACTTTTCTTGCAGTGTCTGTTGCACAACCAACAAGAATCAGGACGGAAGTGCCAGCAAATCCTCGAAATGCAGTCAAGTGTGAGATTTGTTCAATCACAGAAGGACCAGCAGCCAGGATAGCCAAAAAGGCAGAACCCAGAACAGATATGCGGCTAAGAACCTGTATGACAACCATTTTAGTATAAATACCGAGTCCAAGAATCATTAGCTCAACAAAACTAAAGGCTCGCACTAAAACTTTACACATGCAATGATAAAATCTTCTAGCAGCTTCTGCATAGTATTAGACGATCAACTTTATGTAGCCCTCAGTGAAAAGGATTATCTGGATTCTGGAACAGTAGAGATGAAAGGGCTTATGTAGTAGCTCTTGTGGAACACTATTCCAAAGGTGGTTCAGCTATGCATAAAATATATTAAGGGGTGTCTAGACATCCATGGAAACGAAAGGGGCCATTATGGTTAACGTAGTAATCACATAGGCAATTCCACAGAAAGAGATCACTGATACAAAGGTGTAGCAAGGAGGTTGATCACTAAAAGACCAGGTCTTCTTCTATTGAACATCCAAGAACTAGTGAATGAAACTGGCCAGAAGAGTTCATACGGTTCAAAATAAGCAAATAAAAGAAGAGAGTGAGAGGTGAGATTATTTTTTTTTATTAAAAGAACCTAAGAAGTAGGACATTTGTAGATTATGCGATTGACTACTTCATATGATAAATACTAAGATTGCTTAGTAATTGACCATTTTGATGTATACCCCAAGGTCAATTATTAGATGCACCAATCCAAACTCCTGTATCAGATAGTATGGTCTAAAATTCATGTAACAAATACCTGAGGTTCTAGTCATGATAGCATGTTTCGTGTATGGTTCATATATCGATTCAGCATTCAGGTTTATAATGCAAACAATACACATTTCATAAGAAAGAAAAAAAACTTACTGTTTTAAGAAAAGCAGCGGTACTTTTACCCGGTCGTACAAGTGGAATTGATGCACCTTGGCGCTTCAACTGTTCACTCACATCATCGGGGTCTAATTGAAGGAAGGTGTAATAATAGTTGAAGAACGCTATTAATAGGATATTGGTTGGGAGATAGAAAGAACCTGCAAACATTTATCCAGTTAGTTTAAACTAGATCTATTTGTTTTACACCGACAAAGAAAGCAGAATCCACCAGATGAAAGTTATTGATGGCAAATTATTTTCTTCTATTTTCTTTTATTCCATCTCATGCAGTTACTATCAATAGTTTGGTTCTTGGATTACACAACATTACAACTCTGAAGTAAAATAAGAGGCTAGAAAAACAGCCACCCATCCTACCCCACCCTAAGGTAACCATGAATCAGATGACTCAATCACCATACTAAGACAGGAAGGAAGACAGAGCACAGCATCCTACCATAAACATTGAATTGGTTTGGAAGTAAGCAGAGTTCATGGTAAACAGTCAAGAGTATTTGAGCAATTTAAGCACCATGACAAGGCCCTCAAATGAGCACAGAAAAAAATAGCTTCCAAAACCTAGGTAAGACTCATTTCAACTAGGTTGATAATCAATAATTTTGTTAGTGCAAAGAAACTGTTTCCAATCAACTATCATCCTGTCATTTTTAACACGAGCAGCCAAAATAGCAAATGCTCACCTCCCGGGTTCAAAGCCAATGCAGCTTTCTTCAGTGCAGATATTCCAGTGAACCGCGCTAGGGTGCCAGGAAGAGCTAATGATGACGTAGAAAATATAATTGGCATCACCCCAGAACTATTTACCTGCTCAGTGAAACCATGATATGAAAATAAAGACGAATTAAACCTGAATGGAAGACATACAACCACAGGAAGCCATCTCATCACAACTCAATTAAAAGAAGTGCGCATGCAAGATACATAACATAGTATGTGAATTGTATGATAATCATCTTCATTTCCTCCCCAGGCTTCTTTCAACACTGGATTCTGTATTCCATCCTATGCTGTGGGAATATGCTCAAGCTCATAACTTAAGGTGGTGAGATCATGCATAAGTTTCACAGAACAAAAATATTTGGAAGACAAATCATCAGCCTTAACTTTTGAATGTCAAAGGTAGTCCTATTGAGGTCATAGATTAACATACTATCATCAAACATTATTCAATAATGCTTGTTATTTCTCACTGTTAGGGAGTTGGAGAATAAGAGTTCTGTAAGTTGAACTAACGATGCTGAAGTAACAGCATGGTCTCTGTTTTCCCTCTTTCCTAGAGAGCTAAAACTAATCTAATAGCAAGAGGCTCAAGGTAACACCAATTTCTCAAAGAGCAAGAACCCAATGATGATATGTGGGGAAATTATGAAAGTAATAAGATGATAATTTTTTTCTTTTCGACGGAAGAAGAGAACTTTACCGAGAAAAATAAAGAAAATACAAGTAACAAGAAAAACAAGACACTCCTGCACAAACAGGAAATCAAATGAGATTAGCTTGATTGTTTCTGAAAGAGATCCAAGGGTGCAAAGGGGAGATGTAGAATGCATGAATTCATCACCGATTGCCTCTCTTTATACACAAGCGGTAAAAGCAAGTGGGTAACAAGCTAAAATTGTTCTTCCAAAGATCATGTCTCCAGAGAAGGATTTTTAAACAATTTGTTTTCCTCCTTTCCAAAAAAGCCAGGCTTTTGACCCTTGATCTTCCCAAAGAAAGAGGTATGGCATTTCCCCTCATCTTCCATGGATAATTTTTTCTGTTCAAGTTGAAGAGGTAATTTCACCTTCAAATGGTCTCATTAGTGAGCATCTAGCTGCTCTTACTTTTATGATAGCTGAAGTTCTATAAGTTTTGGTTCTTAATTTTGTCTCAGTGTGAGAAAATGACTAGATAATTACTCCTAGTTGAAAATAAAGGTACATATCAGGAAATTGACCAACAAAGCATTCTGAATAGGAATGAATCAAATCAAAGATTTCAAACTCATAGAATTTAAAATACATGATGCAAGAGCATAAAATACAAACCTTAAAGGGTAGATAAGCAGATTTTTGAAGCCCACCACTTCTGCTGGTATATCTTGAGGCATAGTTGAGTGGAATCTTTCTTTCTGCCTCCTGAAATCCTTTGTTGTAATATTCATTAACATTTTGTTTCTTCCACAAAATCAAGTTTTATCAAAAAATTGGTTAACAATTACCTGAACATAGACAATACCAAGAACTAATAGGAAGAATGAAAAGATTATGGTGCCAAGTCCAACATAGTTACCATCCTGAAATGCCTCTGCAGCAGTCCGACCAAAAGATGCCGGCAAGTAGGAAATAATACTTGTAAATATCAAAAGAGATGTACCATTTCCAAGTTTTAGATCAGAGATTCGTTCTCCAATGTAAGTTGTAAACACAGAGCCAAGTGTCAATAAAGTAACAGATGTTAGAACCCACTGTGTGTTAAAGTCATCAACGTAAGGACGGAGGTAAAGAACCTGACCAATTGCCTGTCATGGAAAACAAAAAATAACTTGGCATCATTTTGTAGAATACATTTCCAGGTACTCTGTTGAGAACATCAACTGTTTTTAAGAGTTTCAAATGCAAGATATTTAATGTTCAACACCTTCACAGACAGATACGTGATGCTGCTATATGACAAGTACTTATAATATGCTACTAGTTTGTTTATTCAGACTCCAAAAATTACTTTGCAATAAATTGATCTCATAATTCACAACTATAACTTTGTTGACTGAAGTACTAATAGATGTGTTAATGGTTTTTCTTTTCACATCTTAACAAAAGATCTGACCTAAATATATATGACAATCACAAATTTTAGCAACAACAAAACTTTACAATTTTTTTTTTGGAACAACACTTAGCGGGTTATGTGATGAATCTAGGTTCATGTTAGCTAACACATTATTCAGGTGAACATTGAGCTGCTTACCTGTACTATAGCGAAACCAACTGAAGCATACCGAGTATACTGAAGAATTTTCTTTCTTCCTGCTTCACCTTCTCTCTTCTGAAGATCTTGCAACTTGGGATAAATTTGAGCAAGAAGCTGAAACACAATCTGGGCATTGATAAAGGGAACAATTCCTAGTGAGCATATTCCAAGTCTACCAATGCCTCCCCCAGAAAATGAATCCAAAGTGCTCAATAAGCTATTCTGATCTAAATTTCCAGCGAATGCCTCCTGATTTACCCCACCAAGGGGTATATATATCCCAAGACGGGATAGAGCCAGAAACCCCAAAAGCTTGAGAAATTTTCCTGGTAATGGGCCTTTGAAGAAATCGCCAAAATCAATGGAACTGTCCTCGATTGCAGCTGCCAAGAGTCAAAGCATCCCACTTAATTGTTAGGAGATAAAAAATACATTCGCAACTTGAATATCATAAGACATTAAGCCAGAAACAGACCTGCAACTCCTCGCTTATCTTTTTTTGTACTCGAAGCACTCTCAAATATTGGCGATAAGAAGGCTAGAAGACTTTCCCAGGAAGCATTTAGACTGGATGGTACATTTGAATTAATACCCAAGGGATCAAAACTGGAGCAATCACGGTTACAAAGGAATTCAAGTCAGCTAGAGAGAGAGATTACAACAACAGAAAACTAAACATTTATAGGAAATGTCAGGTGGGGAAATTTTGAATGGAATAATTTCCAAATGAAAAAACACCTATTAAAACCTAGACATCTTTAGAGCTTACTGAATTGAAAAGTTCAAGGCCTTAAACTAGGCAGTAAAAGTTAAATGCGGTAAGAGTATGGTTTGCCTGATTCAAAGAACAATGACAGAAACTAGGAGCTACATCACCTTAGCTTCCATTTAAGACATGTAATGATTGATTTTTCAAAATGCAGAAATATGCTGCTTAATTTCCAAGGAGGAAATGGGAATTATGGAAGTCAGAACGAAAATCAAGCAGAACATCTTCAATCATAACAGGGGATGGTACCAAGCCTAGTTAGAGTGGAGTTATTTGAAGTTTTTAAGTACAAACACTATGTTTCTCCTACAAACAACCCCCACTTTGATGGCTAAAAGAAACTGCAGGATTGTTGACCTAAAAAAGCTAATTTCTTGCACATTTCAGTACTAATCTTAGCAGATAAACCTGGCCTTTCACAAATCAACATTGCACACCATGTCACCAAGTTGAACTGACATTGGTTTTGAACAACTTCTAGCTGCTCGTGTCTAAACCTCTCAGAAAGTATCGCCTTTATACAACTCTAGCGATTATCGATTCATTTCAATCTCCAATGTTGATCGAACATATGCACCTTGCTTTTTCAATTTGGGTTCTTTTGGTTTACACCCAGCACCCGCAGTCCTATTATGAACAATTTTCATTTCCCTCGCTTCTCCTAAATGTCCATTTGATCCAGACAAACACACACACACACACACACACACAATAGAAGAACCATAACGCGATCAGAAAGCTTTTTATATTGAATAACAACATCACCACCACCTATAGCTCAAGAAACCAAGAAAAGCTTTTTCAAATTATTATTCCTCTTGCCAAGCAATGCATGGGACAGACAAATTGACGTAAAGAGAGACCAAATTACCAACAAACAAACAAAGCCCATTTTGGATAAAGGTACAGAAATCTAACTTTAAAGAACCAAATGACAAGATAATAAGTGAAAAAACACAAAAGGATGTCCCTGAAAAAGCAAAAAGAAGTACCTATTGGCGTTAAGGGTAGTGTTCCACGACTTGGTGTTGGGTTTTGGCTGGACAGAGAAGCTGGCTCTGCAAACTGATGTTTTGAGTCTTTGAGAGGCTCTTGTGGGATTGATACGAGAGAGGTTGAAGCTAATTGGCGAGCAAGGACATGCTTCTCTCACAGTTAACAACATGATCTTCTCCTAACACTTAATAGCCTTTTGGTTTTCTCTTGTATTAGTACAAGTTTTCTACTACAAGTCCACAACTACTAGTACAAGGATATTCTTTCCTTTTCTCCTCTCGCTGGAAGTGGAACCTCAACTGTAAACGGTTTTTTCTTATGACCAAATTAACTTGTGGGATATTTTCCTAATTCAAAATTTTAAAAACAAATTAAGGATGTGTTTTAATTTCAAAAGAAAACATGAGAAATGAGTCCAATATATGTTTTTCATTGAGTGTATAAATTTGACTATCTAGATTGTAGGTTTTACGAGCTATATTATTGTAGAATTTTTTTT
>Ga0325403_1004083_pt1 | contig 13511 bp, 11 predicted proteins | sample PopdelMetagenome_19_FD_205665 | JGI IMG/M metagenome (GOLD analysis project Ga0325403, IMG submission 205665) | Populus deltoides microbial communities from Bellville, Georgia, United States - Xylem-PdKOR-R4 | ecosystem: Host-associated > Plants > Phyllosphere > Stem > Wood/Secondary xylem...
TTAGTGCAATCGAAGGAGAGATTCCAGTAGATTTCCCAGAGGGTGTGTACATAAGAAATGGTATGTATCATACTGTATGTAACCATTAATATGTATCTATATATGGCATGTGATGGATTATAATATTGCACAAACTTGAAACATGTTGTTGGAAGAAAATTAGTGCAGCAGCTTATTATGGATAGTAACACTAGATTGCAAAGCTAAAGAACAAGAAGAAATTTAAGAGGAATGTATGTTTTATTAAGTGTTTTTCTTTTTTATACATATTTTTCTATTTTCTACTCTTCATTGATGCTTCTCTGTTTTTACTGGTAAACCAATTTCTCTGTTTTTTAGAAAAATTAGAAATTTAGTTTATCTCCTAGCATATCTCTTAGCTTGGCAAAGACATCATGTTTGAGTGGCTTTGTGAAAATATTTGTGACATGGTCTTGAGTCTTTACATATTTGACTTCTACTTCCTTATTTGTAATGCAATCTCATAGGTAATGAAATCTTGTGTCAATGTGCTTACTTTTGTCATGAAATATAGGATTCTTTGCTAAGGTAATGACTGATGAGTTATCCATATAAATTTATGTAGGCTTCTCTTATCACATTTATAACTTTTTCAATAATTTTCTTATCCATATGGAATGTCAAGCACATGTTGTAGTAGGTACATATTCAGCTTTACAAGTCGATAATATGACTATAGATTGCTTTTTTGAACTCCATGTGAATGTTATGTCTCCTATGTACAAGACAAAACATGTAGTGCTCTTTCTATCATCCATATCTCCAGCCCAATCACTATCACTATAACTCACAAGATTAAAGTTGTTAAGTAACCATATAATAAGCCAAAATCTATGGTACCTTTGATATATCAAAGAATTCGCTTCAAAGCTTTGAGATGTGTCATAGTTGGTGTCTCCATGAACTTGCTCTCAAGTCCTACTTCAAAGAGAATATTTGAATGAGTTCATTTAAATATCTCAAACCCTCAACTAGGCTCTTGAATGTTGTAGAGTTTATCTTCTCTCTTTCATCATTCTTTGACAACTTTAGTCCACACTCAATTAGAGCATTCACTTTTGCACAATCTTCCATCTTGAACTTCTTGAGAATCTCTTTTGCAAACTTCTCTTGATTCATAAAGATTCTATTTTCTCCTTGTTTGATCTCAATCCCTAGAAGTAGGTTGTAAGACCAATATCTGTCATCTCAAACTTCTTGATCATTGCTTGCTTAAAGTCTCCAAATATCTTTGGGTTATTGCCTGTAAAAGATTAAGTCATCTACATACAAACATATAATAAAGAGTATTACCACTCTCTTTTATCTTTATGTAAATAACATATTTATAGGGCATTTTATGATTTCATTCTTCAAGAAATAACTATTAATGTGATTATACCAAGCTCTTGAGGTTTACTTAAATCCATTTCAAGGCTTTGTTCAACTTTAATACATTTTCTTCATGCCCTTTCACAACCCATAGGTTGTTCAATGTAGACCTCTTTTTCAAGAAAGCTATTTAGCAAGGCTGACTTGGCATCCATTTGATAGATTTTCCATCTATGTTGGGCAATTGTGGTAATTATCAATTGAATGGTCTTTAATCTAGTAACTTGAGCAAAAACTTCATTATAATCAATTCCTTGTTTTTGACTATAACCTTTTGTTACCAACCTCGCCTTGTACCTCTCCACTTCTCCTTTGGCATTTTTCTTTTCTTTGTAGATCCACTTGACACCTATTGACCTTTGTTTTGTCTAGGATTCAATTTCCATATGTCATTCTTCTTAATTGATGAAATCTTTTTATCCATAGCAATTCTCCATTTTTTATCCTTTATTGCTTCTTCAAACGCTATAAGTTCACACGTAGCAAGATGTTAATATAATGTTAGATCATTATCAATTGAATTAATTGGATTAGTAACTTCATACAAGTAATCAAGGCTCTTCATCTTTCTTTGTGGATTTGGTGGATTGTGACTACTTGAACTTTTACTAGAAGAAGATGATAAAGGTGAATTTGAGTTCATTAGTGATTGTAGAGGTGTAACTAGTTCTTGATGATCTTTATCTCTCTTTCTCTTCATCAAGAATTGGTAAATAGTCATACTTCCCACCACCATCTACCTCCCAATCTCATTCTCTTTTTTCAACAAACTCGACATCCCTAGTAATTACCATCTTTCCTTTATTGGGGTTATAAAGATTGTATCATTTGGACTTTTGATCATAACCCATAAAGATCAGCTTTTTGCTATTGACATTTAGTTTAATCCTCATTGGATCATCTATGTGCACATATCTAATGCTCCCAAACACCTTTAAGTGAGTAGCACTTGGTTTTTTTCCATTCCATGCCTCTTGTGGTATCATGCCATCCAAGCCCTTTAAAGGACACCTATTTGACAAGTAAACACCACAATATAAAACTTCAACCCAAAATTCTTTTAGCATCTTCTTGGTTTTAGGCATACTTCTTGCCATATTGAGGATGCTTATATTCTTTCTCTCCACCATGCTATTTTGTTATGGGATCTAAGCTCTGTTAGGAGTCCTTTTATACCTTAATCTTTATAAAACTCGTTAAACTTATTTAAAACAATTAAATACATTAGACTTTTATTTTAAGAGTATACTTATGTCTTTCTACTATAACTATCACTGAAGAGTAAAAAATACATTTTTTTTACCAATTAAGCATGGTTGAATAGGACCACATACGTCGTCGTGAATCTCTTGTAGGGGTTAACTTGCTCTAGATATAGACTTTTGTGGAAAGCTCATGCGAAATTGTTTGCCCAATAAACATCTTTCGCACAACTGATGTGGATGTTTGATGGATGGTAGACCCTACAACATCTCCTTTTGCATCATCATCTTCAAGCTATCAAAGTTTATTTGCCCAAGTCTCATATGACAAAGCCAAATCTCATCTTTCACATATGTCTTTAGGCATTTATGCACATTCATCTCTGTATTTAGCAAAAACATCATGTTCTTTATCATGATTACTTTTTCAATTATAGTTTCATGAGTATCAAGTAATGTCAAAGTATGATCTTTCATATTAATTTCATAACCTTTCTCCAATAATTGTCTCAAACTCAATATATTGCCCCTTTTTTTTTTTACAGTTGGGATATAATAAATATCACCAATAAATCGATGACTACCATATTTCATTTCAATCAGAATCGTACATTTCCCTTTGATGAAAACCTTTGAATGATCTGCAAATATGACATTACCTTTAATTAATTCATAAAGCTCCATGAACTTAGCCTTGTCTCCACACATGTGATTGCTGGCTCCATTGTTAAGATATCACGTGTTTTTTTTTGGTTTTCATTTGTTCATTATAGTAATAGGGTGGCTTCTTGCTCCTCTTCTACTACTAAATTGACATTCTTTTCAATATTTATGGTTGGATTCTAGCAATCAATGACATAATGACCTATTTTCTTAACAATTATAACACTTAATTTTTGAACCTAGGTCTTGGATAACTACTGTCCGAGGATCCGATCAACCGGTTAGTTTCAATTAGTCGCCAATCGACTAGTTGATCTGTTGAGGGTACCTCAACCTTCTCTTCCAAATTTTTCTTTTCATTTTTTTTCTTTGCCTTATCCACGACCTCTACCTCCTTATTTATATCTAGAGTCATCTTGCTTTTCTTTTATAGAGAATTTTGAGAAGAGTGCTTATGCACCAATATCTTTTTTTCTCTACATTATCCACGACCTCTACCTCCTTGTTTATATCCGGAGTCATCTTGCTTTTCTTTTATAGAGAATTTTGAGAAGAGTGCTTATGCACCAATATCTTCTTGAATTTTATTGATTTTTTCTTTATGGACATGTAGTTTTCCCATGAGACCTTAAATTGTCAAAAATCCATATTTTCTGATTCCTCTATCGTAACCACAACATAATGGAATTTCTTCTATAGCGAGCGTATGATCTTTTCTACCACACTTGTTTCTTCCATATTCTTACCATATCTTTTTATTTGATTGTATATAGCTAATACTCTAGTAAATTAATTTGAAATACTCTCTAATTCAAGCATATGTAACTTTTCAAAGTCACCTTGTAACTTGTATAGGCGTACTTTTTTTATATTATTACCTCCTTGGTTTGATTGTTGCAAAACTTCTCATACTTGCTTGACGGTGACTGTGTTAGCCACTATCTCAAAAGTGGTATCATCTAGACATTGGTGGATGATTGTGAGTGTTTGTTGATCATTTCTTCGGGCTTTTTTCACAACCTCCCTTTAGGTTGAAGTCAATGTCACTCTTTCTATAAGCTTTTCAAAGCCTTTTTCAATTGTTTCCCATAAATCTTAAGAACCTAGCTAAGCTTTTATATGGATACACTAAATTTCATAGTTATTATTTGTCAAATGAGGACATTGAAGTGAAAAGTTTTGATTAGCCATGTCAAACAATCAGAACAAGCTTTGATACCACTCGTTGAAAGAAAATTAATGTAGTAGCTTATTATGGATAATAATTTTAAATTGCAAAGCTAAAAAACAAGAAGAAATTTAAGAGGAAGTTATATTTTATTAAATTTTTTTCTTTTTTACACAACATTTATAGGCCTATAGTCCTAAACAAATAAGGAATTAAACTAAAAAAAGAAAAATCTAATATGATCAGGAAAATTAATTCTGCCGACTTAACTAGTTGATTGGTTCTCAATCAGTGGACTGTTTCCTTTATTTTTCAGAGAAATCAGAAATCTAATTATTTTCAATACTTATCACTAGAAAATAAATGGCATGTGATGGTTTCTCTCTTTATGAAAAGCAGGTTCAAATCCTCTATTTGGTGGTCTAAAATCAACAGTATCAAGTTTTGGAAAAACAAGCCAAATTTGGGTAGAAGGAGAAGGGATGCTTCATGCACTTTATTTCAGAAAGAATGCTACTGGGAATTGGATTGTCTCCTACAAGAACAAATTTGTTGAGTCTAAATCCTTCAAGATAGAGAAAGAAAGGAACATGCCAGTTTTCCTACCAAACTTGGAAGGAGATTCTTTAGCTATTTTAGCATCAAACCTTATCAATGCGGTATATTTGACATACATATCTTTAATTGGGGAATTAATGATTTTGTTTTTATATAAATGTAGTGCTGCTTTTTACCTAGATGGATCTAATCCTTATATATAATGCCTTTTTAGTTGAGACTTGGCACAATTGCTAAACACTATCAAAATGTCAACATTTTTTGTCATTTTGGGAAGCTTTATGCAACTGGTGACAATTACCTACCTCAAGAGGTTGACATATCTACCTTAGAAAGTCTTGATTATTGGGATGTTAATGGAGCATGGGATCGTCCGTTCACTAGCCATCCAAAGGTTCTTTCAATTTGCCTTTATTATTGCTAGAAAAGCAATATTAAACCATGCCTATTTAATGTCTTAGTCATACCTTTTATACTGTATATGATTTAGAATTTCTTTACATTACAGAAAGCTCCTGGTTCAGGGGAACTGGTTATGTTAGGTTTCGATGGGATGAAACCTTACTGTGTAGTTGGAGTTATATCTGGTACGTATGATTTTATATTTTTCATGATGTTTTCTATTATTTCAAATTTGAACCAAAATAGTTTATTTATGAACTGTAATTGATAAATGTACCTTTTTTGGATTGCACATTTTAGCTGATGGAGAGAAGTTATTGCATAAAGTTGATCTCAAGTTCAATAGAAGTGTCCTCAACCATGACATAGGGGTTACACAAAAGTAAGTTCAATATATTAGCATGTCTTTTTCGCTTGTCCAAAGGCCAATTTTCTCTTATATGGATCCAAATTAGCACAAAAAACAATATTAAGATCACTTTTTATAGTTTTAGAAATCCTTTTATGTTGAATTCAAAGATAATTTAATGCTACGGAGATAGCTCAAGAATCTCAAAATAAAAGTACAAAATATATAAATAACAAGCACAATTAATCACATACAAAACAATGTTGAAAATAAAACATAGAAGTATTTGGAAGAACCTCTCAATCTTTATTGATTAATCACTCTTATCAACACACTCTTATTATCAATATACTTATATCAACACACATAAACATGCTTAAATTCTAAATGCATTAGCCCTTATATATTGATAAGGAGATTGCACCTCTAACTATCTAATTAAACAAGGATTCTAATAAACTAGTATAACATAATTTTTTTTTATCAAGAATTTCTACATTAACTAGGATTTTATCTAACATTCTCTCTTTTAAATTGATATTCTTAAAGACTTAGTTTAACAATGAATGATTCTTCTTTAACCTTGTCTTAAACTTCTATTTTTCACCAATAGTTTTTAGTCCTTTTAGAAACTTCATTAATTCCTGAGTATTGTTTTTCTTAATGACATCAATTTCATCATCGAAAGCCTTTTTCCACTTTATTTCCTTAATAATATCTTTGGAAATCACAAGATCATAATATAAGAATAGAGCAAAATGAGAAAGGCTTTCTCTTTATCCCTTAATAGCTTTTTATCTCTTCACGTCTTCTATCAAAATTACTCTTCAATTCCCTCTTCCACATCTTCATACCTAACAAGAAGTTTGTTTATTTCTTTTTATTCCTTTTGAACCATTTAGAGCATTCTTGCTCCATTTTATTCATGAAATCTTCACATTCATGATTAAGTGACTCAACATCTTGCTTATGTTGATCTTGTATTGCTTTCTTCTCTAGTTTAAGGTTATCATGCTCATCTTGGAGCAACTAAGAAACAACTTCTCTCTCTTCAGCTACATGTTTAACTTCCTTTCTTAGCTCTTTTTTTTTCTTTATTAATCAACTACCACTTAGTTTCAAACTTTCCCTTATGATTTTTCTTATTCATATGACAAGCCATCAATAACGATGTTTCATTTTCCTTCTCTACAAAAATAGATTTTTTTTACCACCATTCTTATTCAAATTAGTGTGACATTCAGATTTGTAATGTCCATACTTGTGACACTTGAAGCATTCAACCTTTGATTTGGCCACCAACGTTGGTTTGTAAGAAGTTGAATGATTATTGTCATATCTTTTTCCTCTTCTTTGAGAATTATAAAACTAATTATCTTTAAATTTCTAACGTTGTCAAAATCTACCATAATTGTTGTTTGTGATCCTTCCTCTTCCTCGTCCAACTCTTTGTGAGGTAGAAAAATAATTATTAGATGAGACTCGTAAAGCTTTCTCCTCTTTGTCTTGTCAATTCAACTTTTTCTCATGAATTAGCAAGGAACTTTGCAATTCATCAATGAAAAGTTCATCAATATCTTTAGCTTTCTTTATTGAACACAATAAAATTAATTTTAGTGTCAATAATCATAAAATCTTTTTAATGATAGTGATATCCTTCGTTTTATCACCATAGATTTACATTTTGTTAACGATTGCCATCATCTGTGAAAAATAATTTATGACTGCCTTTTCCATATTCATCTTAAGTAATTTAAATTTTGATCGAAGTGCATGAAGTTGTTGCCTATTTGCTCTAGTTAGGCCTTGGTACTTATTTCTCATTGAATCCCAAATATCCTTAGAGGTTTCCTTACAAAGAATGGTTTCCAAGATTGATCGGTCAATCGATTGAAAATATAATTTTTTATCTTGAAATCTTTCAATCATTGCGCTTATATATCCGTTCTTTGCACATCTAATATTGTTGATCTAGATGGTGGTTCAATTATTCCATGAGAAACATACTTCAATGATCATAATATCCATCAAATTGAGGAATGATGGGTTGAAAAAAATTATTAGAAGCGATGATAATTTTTTTTCAAAAACAATCTTGGTTCCATAATAAAGGGACAATGAATTGTCAATAATTTATTGGAAAGAAAAATTTTCTTGCTACAATTTCTTCTAATTTGCTGCAAGTTTTGAGGGCTTATTCACTGCTTTGATTAGCTACTGCTTGTGTGAGTTGCTGGGAGGACTTAGTTCACCACTGCTGTTGCTCTAAACACTACGCAAGGAAGGTTCTACAACTATTATAGTTTTACAAGCTGAAAAAAGATCATTTCTACTTTATTATCAAATTGATCTACTGCTGAAATGTAGTTGTTGTTGGCTGATCGATAAACATTGCTGGTTCCATATACCAATATTGGTTTCAATTAGCTACTGTTGTTCTGCTACAACTACCAAAAACACTGCTATGTTTTTAACTAAGAAAAGAGAAAAGGTGATTGCATTTTTCTCTTCTAATAAACCTAAGCTCTGATATCAATTATTGAAAATAAAACAAACAAATATTTAGATAAACCTCCCAATCTTTATTGATTAATCACTCTTATCAATAAACACTCTTAGTATCAACACACATAAACATGCTTAAATTTTGAATGCATTAGCCCTTATATTTATAAGAAGATTACACCTCTTGTTGTTACCCATTTTAGTGCCCTAGATAAACATGCAAAAAAATTATAAAAAAGATAAAATACAAACAATTGAAAAAATATTGAGGAAAGTAAAAAAATATATCATTAAGAAGAATATATTATAACACCTAGGAAATTGCCAAAGACTAGTTGAAGAATATCAAAATACACATGATTGAAAAATTTGACAACATATTTTTGACTAATAAAGGCCCTATTGGTAAGGAAAATACAAAATTGGATATTTAAGTACTCAATTAGATTTTTTCAAGGTTTAATTGAATTTATTGAGGGATTAATTCCAATAAAAATTGATTTTTAAAGTCAAGTTAAGCTTTAATTGGAAGGAATTAAAGTTTAGGGGTTTAATTGTAATTTTAAAGAGTTAATTACATAAATATTGAGGTTTGATGGGCAATTAGGGACTTAATTGAAGAAATCCAAAACCAAGGACCAAACCAAAAAAGACAAGTAAATGCAAGGGTTGAAATTAATCAAATCAGGGGCTAAATTGAATAAATTAAAAGTTTATTGATCAATTGAGGTCAAAATGCATAATTTCATAACCAAGGACTAAAATGAAATAGACGGTCAACTTTGGGGCTGATAATTGAGTTTAGCAAGGGTCAAATTGGATGAAATTAATAGTTTGAGAGGTAATTATGGGTGCAATTAAAAGCAATTGGAAGAACATAGACTAAATTAAAGTTTGACAAATCCAAAATTAAAAAAACCTTGATTTTTAGGGTTTAACTTAGACGACGCGTTGTTCGGCCATTGTTTAGCTTTTTCTTTGACAGTTTTGGTTGATCGAGTAGGCACCTATAAGCAAATGAATGTGGCATCATTGATTACCTTTAGGGTTGTAACCACCACCATTCAACTGAGAAACACCCTCTCTACAAATATAATCCATCACTAACCTAATAGGTGATGTCCATGAGGCACACATCTAGCTTGTTTTATATGTTTAATAATGTTTTTAAACTTGCTTTAGTGTTACGATATTCTATAGTTTTGATTTTTATTAATACATAAAAAAGTTGTTTTTATTGTTTAAATCTTGCTTTGAGTTGTTTATTGATGTTATTGAATACTTAGGTGATGTTTATTGGATAAGTTTTGATGAAATGAAGTGGTTTTGAAATCTGCTAAATATAGCAGTAAGGTTTGTGATTTTTTTTGTGTTGGTTGATGCATGTTCTTGGTTTCTAGGTTTTGTTTGAGATCTATTAAAGGTTTAGATAACCAATTTCTATCCAAATTGCATAAACATGTAGGTTATTTAGCTTTGGTAGTTTTGAACCTTTTGCATGATTTTGATGTTTTGATGTTATTTGTTAGTTTTTCTGTTATTCAAAAATATTTGTTTATGGTAATGTGACTTGGTAGAAAGAAGGAAGCATGTTTTAGAAGTAAAAAAATACCAGTTTTGGAGGCTTGATAGTATGCTGGGTTTCTGGGTTATTTCTGAGTTACTAGGTAGTGCTTTTCATTTTATTGGCAAGAGCATTGCCTTAGCTCCATAATTTGGACTAGTTTTGATCCAATTCTTTGTATCTTCACCTTCACATGACATCATTAGATGATGATCTAGGGTTTTAGTTTTAAACTGAAACCTATTTTGACTAAATCGTGATTATTGATCGATAATCGTTGATGTTTGATGCTTGATTATTGTTTAGTGATTGATTTCCATCCTTTTTGTGCTTTTTATTTCATGAAATATGGTTTGGATTAGAATTCATGTTGCTGAAATTTGGATTTGAATGTTCTTCGTGTTCTTTATTTTTTTACGTTTGATCTGTTTTTTCCAAGTTTTTTCATGTTTTATGTATTTTTTTGGTGTTTAATCTATTTTTGGGCTTTGGTTTTGTTTTTAGGTTGTTTTCGGGTCAAACCAAGGCCTTTGGTTTGGTTTATAGTCGAACCAAAAATTTCAAGTCAACCCAGTTTGGTAAACTTTGTCAGGACAACCCAATCAGGGTAAAAAATAGGTCAAAGGGTTAAGACCCTGTTTGACTTTCACTCTAAAGGGTTTTTTGCTTTAAGGATGTGTTTGGAAAACAACCCCGTAGGCATGTTTTGACAGTTTTATTATAAAGAAAAATGAGTTTTTGTCAAACGAAGCTTAAAAAATGATTAAAAAATTAAAAAAATATATACTTTATTTTTTTCTTACATATGGCAAAAAATCCTTCAAATTATTTGAGCTTTTTTTAAAAAAAATTTAAAATACTTTGACATGTTTTTTTTTTTAAATTGCATGAATTTTACAACAAGTTTATAAAATTCCAAAGGATTTTAGCCTATAATTAAAAAATATTAAAAAATTATTTTTGAAAAGAAGAATATATTATTCATTTCTAATATAAGAATAAAAAACCTAAAAGAGATTAATATCCAAAATAATATCAGGGATAATAATTTATTATTACTCACTTTAATATAAGGATTAAAAACTTGTACGAGGTTTGTCACATCTGGACATCGCGGTAACCGATTAAAAATTATCACTCGATTGGCAAAAAGAACAGATATCTGACATCTTGTTCTTTTAGTGAAACAATCTTGTTAAGGAGTCGCCACCTAGTATTATGGTCACTAGGAACCCTAACTGATCAACAAAGATTTTATGGTCCGGGATTGGTTACGTGAAAAGAAAGATGCTATCACCCCTTAAGCGTCCTACCTGAGGCAAGTTGCATTGCTGATTTTGTCTAAAATTGCTAAAAGTTTGTTTGTGTTATGTTCTTATGGTCATCCTATAATATTTCCGACTCTGGTGTAAGTGAATATTTACCTATTAATATTTCCAACTCTAAAATTGGTAAATATTGCGCAATCCACAAAATACGATATAATTCATGACTCTGGCGCCAGTGAATAAACCCGTAAAAATCTGGATAAAAAAATAAAAAAACTATTTTTTTATTATGTTTTATTTATTTATTTTGGGTGGGTCTGACCCAGCCTGCATGGCTGGGTAAACCCAACCTCCCCGATCTAGTCACTAGCCTAAATCAGTGACCCAGTTGAGTAGCCACGCATGCCTGCTATAGAAACAAGTGAATTATAATTCACAGCTACCAACGTGAATTATAATTAATGCGGGGGGGGGGGCTGATGCAGGGAGGCGAAGTCAAAGACAGTGGCTTGCTTTGGATCCTTTGGTCCCTCCTCCCTCCTCTGCTTCTTCTCATCTTTCACTTTCTTGGGTCACTTGTTCTCTCTCTGTATTTGTCTCTCTACGTCTGTGTTTATATTCTTCTTCGTTTGCCCCCCTGTGTTGTTCCTCCTGTTTTGTTCTCTAGTTTCCTCTGTTCGTCCATTGGTTTTCTCAGTTTTCTTCTGCTTCCCTCCTTTCTCCTCTGTTTTGGTCCTCTATTGTGGTTCTCCTCTAGAGAGCTCAGGTTCTGGTGCAGTTGTTGCTGAAGATGGAGACCTGGCCTACTCGGAGTGCTGGATCGAAGAAAGGAAGCTTACTGTTGTGGCTGTGGTCTGCGGCTGTTGAAAACAACACCTAACACACAGGAGATGAATAGGCAGCTATTGTTCGCATTGCTGAAGGAGGACCGTTAATTAGCAAAGGTCACGATGCTTTGGAGAACGAGTGAAACAGAAAGAAGTTGTGCTAGTGGACTGCTGGTGGAACTGTCAGCCTGAGGAAGAAGTAATTCGTATACTCGATGAGATGTTGTTGTTGACGTGAGGAAGAGCTGATAGTTTGGTCCGTTGTGCACTATAAGGGGGCATTTCCTTTCGACTGCCATGGCTGGGAATGTCGTTGTTGCTCAGAGGGGAGGCCAACACTGGTGTGGTGGCGGTTTTGGTCTTAAGCCAGAGAGGAAAAGTAAAGCCATGGTGGGCTCGCTCTGGCTGTTTTTGGTGACTGGTGAAGAAGAGGAGGAAAGAAGCTGGTGGGAGGGGGCAGTGGCGGCTAGTCTAGGATTCGGCCGTGCCCTTTTTTTTTTTAAATGTCTTTTTTTATTATTTTTTTTGTAGGGTTTCTGGTAATGGCCTTCTTCTAGGGTTTTCTCTGTCTTCCCTTCTGTATACCCTAAGATCTGTATTTATAGTGCAAGAATCTCATCGTTTGCGAAAAATAAAATCTCAATCAAACCCATTCTCTTCTTGGAAGTTTGAATTTGATTAAGAATCAAATTTAAAAGCAGATAACTATCATTATTTTGAAGATAAAGATTATCTTAAAGATAAGGATAAAATGACAAAAACACATTGTAGGCCCTAGTTTCTACGCAAGTTGACAAATAAATCCTTGATCTTTTCATCTTGCATTTTAAACCCCGTAAAATTAAATTACAAGTCAATGGGCCAAAATTGGGTTATAACAAGGTTAATATCCAAAATATTATTGGGAATAATACAACTCATTCACTCATAATATAAAGATAAAAAAACTACAAAGAATTTTATTTGAAATATTATTTGGAATGACGTGATAGCTAAAAATTCCAAGTTATCCTAAAAAAAGCCTCCATGATAATTCAGGACATTTAACTATTCTAGACCAAGTTCTTGACCTAGAAAACTTGAGTTTGTTTACCATAGCAAATCCACCATAATAGGAATAGAAACATCATCAGACCATAACAAAAAAAAAAAAAACAGTGTAGCTTACCTCATGTAAGGTGTATTAGGGGTGCTAATTAATTTACTAACGCTATCAATCACTTGCCTAAAATCTTTAAAAGACCAGTTAGGGTTCCTTGTAACCACAATACTAGTTGGCGACTTCTTTATCTAACTAAAGACCATTCTAGGACTGCCCGGAAAGTGACGCCGCAACACCGCGCCCCCGCGATGAGGGTAGTGTTAAATTAATTGAGATCAAATAGAGAAATGAGGCTAGAATTCTGAATAATTTGTATATTATGAATGCATAGTCTTAACCTAAATACAAATAAAGTATATATAGGTCAAACTGAAAGTGCTATTCTACCCTTAATAAATAAGACTACATAAATATTATTTAACATCTCCCCTCAAACTCACGATGCGGCAACTACAAGCATCGAGAGTTTGCCAACCAGAAAACGAAAACGAGAGATGGAATGCGCCTTGGT
>Ga0325403_1004084_pt1 | contig 13510 bp, 3 predicted proteins | sample PopdelMetagenome_19_FD_205665 | JGI IMG/M metagenome (GOLD analysis project Ga0325403, IMG submission 205665) | Populus deltoides microbial communities from Bellville, Georgia, United States - Xylem-PdKOR-R4 | ecosystem: Host-associated > Plants > Phyllosphere > Stem > Wood/Secondary xylem...
AAAAATAATTTATTAAAAATAAAAAAATATTATTTTAACATATTTTTAAATAAAAAATATTTTACACTGCAATCACAACCACTTTTTCAAATATAAAACAACTTTTTAAATAATGGTTAAAAAATAAAGTTCAAAACTTGTTTGTGATGAAACAAAGAAACAAATTTCAAGAGTTGATATTATTAGCAAATTATATTTACCAAGAATAATAACAAAGATCATGTTTAATACAGGAAGATAATTAAGGTAACAACTAGATAGCTAGTGGTTTTGCCAAATAAACTACCCCATATATAAGACCTAATTAATTTTTTTTTTTTAATTTATTATTATTATTATTATATAATTAATTGTTAGTGCTAGATGGAAGAGAGAATCAGATTTAATAATAGAGAATTAATTTTATTGGTATATTAAATATAAAAAACTATTTTTCTAGTAAAAAAAAAAGGTGTTATATGTACATAAAAACATAGTTATGTGTGTGTGTGTATATTAATTTTATTGGTCTATAAATATATTATTTTAATTAAAAAATTAAATTTAAAATTCAACCTGCTCAAGCTAGATATTTTGAGTCAAAAAGTCACGGAAGAGACCCGATAGACATGAAAATGTTTTATAAATATGCATAGAAGTGGAGACAGCGACATGTAACCACTAGTGTTTCATTGCAAGAATATTTGTCAATTAAATTAATCCAACTCATGAATAACCCAAATGAGTTATTATAATTTCAATCCAGAATCACACATTTATTTAATTACATTTATACATTAATTTACCCCAGGAAAAGAAGTGATTAATGAAATCCATTCCACATCGTGCGATACCTTTTTTTCGACAACAAGACCTCGCTAGATTGCTTACTAGATCGCCCGATCCTCATATATATATCTTCCAAGGCTTTTATTTATTTATTTATTTATTTATTTTCAGAAAGTCTTCGATGGAGATGCTGTGACGTCGTCTTGAGATGACCGGATTGCGACACAGAGCATGTATGAGAAATGATTTTATCATTTCGGAACATTCTGGTATATCTATAAATATGTACACCAATTAAGAAGGTCGAATAAACAAACAGAGATCATTTTTCTTTTTTATTGTCCTTCTCGTTTGTCCTCAGAAATGCCTAGCTGCTCCAAGATCCTCACCAAGACAGATACTGAGAAGAGACTGTCAGTGCCTACCAAGTTTCTCAAGTCTCTCCCACCATTCAAAGGCGGCCATGCGGTGTTTTTTCAGGCTAAAGAGGAGAGAGGCAAAGTCTGGACTTTTCAGTGCTCCACTCGCAAGAAAGGGCGGTATCAGAAGCCAGTTCTTTCCAAAGGTTGGCTTGCATTTGCGAGGAAGAAGAAACTTGAAGTGGGCGACAAGATCGAGTTTTACAAGGCTAGAGATCAAGAAACTGAAAAACCCTTTTATGGAGTTCGAGTTGAAAGAGAAATCAAGATACTCGGTGCTGTTATTGGCTATATGAACCCTTGATGGGTCTCTGAGGAATATATAACTGTAGTGTCCCGCCCATGGTTGTCAGTAATTTAAACCTTTTTCTAATTTTATTTCCCATGAATCTTAGGTTGCCCAGCTTTCGTCCTGCCCAGACCCACGCTTCCCATCTCCTTTTTCAGACACGTGCAAATATAGTTTTTTTTTTTTTAATCAAGGAAAATGGACTGCACGTTTCAGGTTGTCTTGGCAGCAAAATATATATTTCTTTCCAGGAAAATCGCTCAATACATTAAATGTTCTTCTTTCTTTCTTTCTTTCCTTTGGTAAATGTACTTGTTATAGTTAAAATTGTAATATTTTGACAAACTATCACATTTTTAGAACCAACCACCAACCTCAAGTTCACTTTCCGTATCAACCTCTGATTTTCTAAATATAGTTTAAATTAAAAAAATATTATTTTAATTAAAAAAAAATAATACCATTTCAAATTTACTTTTATCTCCAAAGTTAACTAACTTATTGTAAACTGTAAATTGGGTCATAAACCATACCAAATTTAATAACTTTACAAACTACAATGATGACCATTAAATACACGTGTCATAACAATTTAAAATTAAAGTGATCAATGTTGGATTGACCAAGTCTTGTCTTTTTTGTTTTTTTTAATGAGTCCAAGGAGATGATGAAATTATAATAGACTAACAAGCATAGTGAAGGAAAATACATAATCAGTGGAATTTTTACATTGATTGATGATGAGTTTCAAAATACAAGATGCTTTAAAATAAAATTGATGTATTAAATAATTAGTTAATCTTATAATTGAAGCAATTTGATATGTTCTCCATAACTAATGTGTCTTCCAGCTTAATATGAAAAGCCCAGGTGATTGGTAGTAATAAATGATGCTTGGTAAGTCAAGGTGGCTAGTAGCTGTGGTAGTAGTAGGTGGCGCCTGGTAAGTCAAAGTAACTAGTACCTTGTGCCTGTTTTCGCGACGAAACGTAGGGCTGACGTGTTTTTTGTGCCTCATGAGAGGTATTGTAGTTGGGAAGGAAATGGTTTTAGATTTAATCGTAAAATTATTATTAAGGTTCAAGAATAGCCACCTAGTATTATGGTTATTAGAAACCCTATGGTATGCGAGAGTTTGGGTAAGAGACTGATTGTGCAAGGGAAAGACACATCACCCCTAGTGCACCCTACCTGAGATAGGATGCATTGCTGTTTGATTGTTTTTCATGTCATGTTTTTATTTGTTGGTCTTGTCTAAGATTTAAGGCAGATCTCTCTTCGTGGAAAAATCTCTACCTTATTGAGTTTAATCCTAACCATTCTAAAATCTGAATTTTAGTATCGCATTTATTTTGAACTTAGTATCTTTAATACTTGATGATATACTCTGCCGTATAATTTTATACCTCCAAATATTAAAATCTACTTCTAAACGCTAATATAAAATGAACAAAATGATTGGTGAAAGATTTTTGACATTTTAGCCAAATCCTAATGAATAATCATAAACTACTTATGATATTTATTTTTTTCATTTTAAAAATATGAGAAAGATACAATTTTTTTTTTTGGAAAATATGCTTGGAAAAATTTTAGGATCTAGACATATGCATAAAAATAAAAAACAATTAAGAGGAAATTAATTTGATTTTTTTTTTTAGAATCGTTTAAGAAAAAACCGAGTATTTTAACATCGGATTTGTATCTTATAGTATAATATACAGTACGATGTTATGCAAAATCGGTAAAAAAACATGTGAGAAAATCATAATCTTTTGAAAGGATATTTTAATTTTTTTAGTTTATATATATATATATATATTATAATATATTATTATTAAATATATTGGCCTGGATCTGACTCAACTATATAGGCCAAGCTCATCCTGATTTGGTCGAGATCGACCCAAAAAAGGGGTTGGGCCGATGTCTACCAACAAATCTTTTTTTTTTTTGGACTAGGAAGGACTCGACCCAACCATCTAGGTTGGGTCGAGACAGGTCCAGCCTAACACAACTCAGTCATTAGCCTAACCCAGTGACTGGGTTGCATGAACAGAGCGTGAATTATATTTCACGTTCTACTGTTCAAAAACAGTGGAACCTGAAGAAAAAGAAGAGAAGGGTGAGGAGGAGAAGGCTTCCGAGTTGGCATGTTATGGTGTCAATCGGATAGAACAGACCATACCCGAGTGTAGAGAAATGTTAGGTGATCATTTTGGTGCATATGTTGTCAAATTTGGTGGAGATTAGAGACATTAAATGCACTTACAAAGTAGCTCTCCCGAACTATCATTTCAGAGAAAATTGAAGAAGAAGATGAACAATAACCAAAACAACGTCATTTTAATAAGGTTCAATGTGATCCTTTGATTTCTAATTTCTCTCAATTACATCCATAATTGGCTTCAAACTTTTAATTTTGTGCATTTTAGCTCCTGGCAAACTTCAATTTCAACCCTAGATCTCGATGCCTTTTTCATTCTAGTCCTTGGTCTTGGATTTCATTAATTTAGGCCCTAATGTACCATTAAATTTTTAATTTTTTTCAATTTTACCCCTGAATTCATTTAATTGGGTCCCTATAGTTCGATGTCTTTTGCTGATTGGTCTTTGGCTGTGAAATTTTTTAATTTAACCTCTAATTGACCCTAAAACTCTGATATTTTTGTGATTTAGCCCTTGATTTCAATCAATTGACTTGGTAAAAATCAAATTTGATCTCCTAAAATTCTAATTTTCATAATTAAGCCCAAATTGGGGTTCCACACTTAATTTTTCACCAATTAAACTTTTAATAAAATTAATTTGACCTATTTAAAGAATAATTAAGTCCTTGCACCTGATTGAATCTGTCAATCGGACCCAAATTAATTCATAAACATAATTAAACTTTAAATTGACCCATGATTAAATCAAATTAACCTATTAAAAATCTAATTATGTCCTTAAACTTATTTTTTTATGCAGATTCTTCTAATAATCATTTAATTTAACTTTGAATCTACATTGTTTCTTCTGTCTTGGGTATAATCGGGTACAAGTAGGTTTCAAATTTTATCCAAAATTACAGCTTAATTTTTATGTATTTTTTGGAATCCTTCTCGACCTGCTTTATTCATGTTGCCAGCATTTATTTTATTTTTTTTGAAAGAAAAAATTGAGTTTGGGAAAAAATCTAGAAATGGGTTATGACACTTGTAAAAGGTTCTATTTGATGGATATAAAAAATCTCTGAGGGTAAAGTCAATAACTTTATAAAGAGAAAAATTACAATGATATTTTAGAGAGATATATTATGAAAATATATATGCTGAAAATGTTAAGAATAAAGAGATTGTGAACCTTTGGTTTGAATGATTCATGATATATTTATAGCCTATGAGGCTTGTCCTTTTGTAGACAGAAAATGTTGAAGTGTAATTTTACTCTTACAATATTTTGAGTTGTATTCTACTCAAAATAATACATACATGATCAATGTAAAATAAAGGACTTGTATGGAGTCCTGGAAAAATTCTCAAAGGAGTGTTAGGCTCGACCAAGGTGCTCGAACCCATTAGATATGAAAAATAGGACAGACACGCTGCTTGGACCAAAATATGTTGGGCTTAGACATGATAGCTTGAGTTTATAAGGGTGCTGAGGTGTATGCCTAGCACCCTTAATGTTAGGAGTGACATCATGCATAGTTGGGCGTGTCATGCCTTACATAGGTGTATGCCCTGCATGGGAAGTTGAGCGTTTGACCATGCTCCCTGCCCAGGGGTGCACGCCTTGCATGGGCTATGGATTTTGCCCAAGCCCTACCCCTGAGAGCTGAGCTCGAGTAAGGTACATGAGCCCAATGTCATTGAGTGTTTTTTTATAGGTTTTTCCTCACCTTTAGAGGGGTTTCTTGGGCCTATTTTTTTAGGTTTATCAGTAACCTCCTTAAGTCTTTGTGATATTTATCTACAAAGACTTATAAAAAATATCTAGTAACCATGAGGAGTTCATTAAATTTTTTTCATATGAGAAGAGGGGTGAAAACCTCAAGGTTATTAAAAAAGAACTCGTGTGTAGAGGCATGCATCATATTTGAAGAAATTTATAAGTATGTATAGGAGAATCATGGAGGATCTCATACTTAGAAAAAATTCTATGAGTGTAAACTGAGATACAAAGGACTCCATACTTAGAAAATTTTTCTAAGAGGTTAGGGAAAACCTATGGAGAAGAAATCCGTACTTAAATTTTTTTTCTAAATGGCTAATGGAAATCAAGAAGAGTGAGTTTATATTTAGAAAAATTTCTAAAGGGCAAAAGGAATTCCATAAAAGTCATTCCCTGTAATAATATGAGGCCTGAAATCCTTGTACTAATTCAAGATCATGCTAGAGAGAGGGGGGTTTATGGCCTTCTAGTCGATGGTATGAGGCTGCGAAGCCTTAACTAATAAAAGATCGCACAAGAGTGGGAGATCTGTGGCCTTTTTCTACAATGATATGGGGCTTAGAAGCCCTTCTACTAGAGAGTGGTTGCACTAGAGTGGGAGGCATGCAGCTTTCCTAGCGATGACGTGAGGCTTGGAAGCCCTCGATTGGAGAAATATTTCACTGAAGAGTAGGAGGTTTAAAGCCTCTCTGGTGATGGCATAAAGGCTTGGGAGTCCCCTCCATTAGAGAGTATGCTAATTGACTTCCCTAGCATTGTCATATGGCACAAAGGAGCCCCTTACTATAGAGTGGTTATTTTCTAAGTGTGGGTGGCCTTCCCAACGATGTAATGGGGCATGAGAAGGCCCCTAAAAGAGAGAGATTGTACCTAAGAGTGAGAAATCCAAGATCATCCCCCAAAATAATATAAAGCCTGTAAAGCCCACTAGAAAGGCATACTAGTCCAAAACTGTATTGGAAAGGCAGGAGATATAAGATCAATCCTTGGTGAATTGGTGAAAGGTGTTTTGGCATCACATTAAGAATATGTCAGTCTAAAACTGCACTGGAGAATAGGGGTGTCGCACCCTCGTTAGCGGAGCGCGGCGTCGCGGCGACCCTCGAATGATTTTGGGTTATTTTTTTTGTGAATAAGGGAGTCACTACCTAGTATTATGGTCACTAAGAACCCTAACTGATCTTTCAGAGATTCTAAGGCAAGGGACTGGTTGCGTAAAGGGAAGGTATTAGCACCCCGATTACGCCCTACCTAAGGTAAGCTGCTTGGTGTTTGGTTTGCTTTATAATTTTTATGGTGTTAGTGTTTTCTAATCCCATCAGTTTTCTTAGGTTTGATTCAAATTAAATTTATGAAAATAGAAATTCAAGGAGATTCCATGTACTTTGAAAATTCATTTTTCCCTTAATATTTCAAGAGTTTGCGACTCGTAAATCGTAAGGAAGAGGGACAAAAATTTAGAAATCTAGGGTTCTTTTAAAAAAAAAACCTATTTTTTTGCCTTAGTGTTTTATACTCACGGCTCATAAACCGTGGAGTAAAAAAAATTAAAATGTCATCGATTATAATCAAAGCTTCTTTCAAGGATGTGTGCGGATTTATTATTCCTAGAAAATTATTTTGAATATTTACCACTCCGGGTTTCTTTATCCAAATATTAACAGTGAATAATAACAAGTTATTCCCATTAAATATTTTGGATAGTCATCCCTTGGGATTTCTTTATCTAAACATTAACGGTGAATAATAGATGAATTCCCTTTAAAATAAGATTTTTTATTATTTTGGAATATTGACCAATACCCTTTAGAGTTTTACAAACATGTTTTAAAATCCAGAAATGCAAAAAAATAATTTTTGTGATTTTTAAGAAATCCATGCGTAAACACATTTTCAAAACTTCCAATATTTTTTGATAAAAAAAGAGCATTTAAAACATGTTAGGGTATTGGTCGTATGCAACACACAAGAAAATGTTTTTATATTTGATCAAAACATATATAAGCATCACGGTAATCACAAATAAAGACAACAAGTCATCACATATATTTCAAAAAAAATCATAAGCTTTAAACATTTTAGTTAGAATAAAGCAGGGGAAAAATAATAAAAAAAAGAAAAGCCCTCTAAAACCAAAACTCATTAAATAGAATTTGATCCATCAAATCACTCAGAGCCTAAACATAGCATGACTTATTATTTTTGACAGAAAAAAAAAATACTACAAAAACAAAACAATATCACATAAAAAAACAACCCTTTGAACCTAATCTTATAGCAAAACCCCTGACTAACGCCTCTCCCCTTTTTTTTTTAAAGCACTGCCACAAAAAAAAAAAGGAACGTGCAGTAAATACTAAGGCTAAAGGAAAATACCTGCTATCTTATTTCTGCGAAGCAAAGCACAGGACAGCGTGAACCCATGAATCTGCCAAAAAACCAACAAAAATCCCTTAACTAGCAAGTGCTCTCCCTCACGTTTTTTTATTTTTTCTGTCTGTGTAAAAAAACTAAAGTGCGCCTATAAGCCAACTATTCCTATGCAACGCTCTAATAGAGAGCACTCGGACGAAGAAATGAAGGAATAATGAAGACCCATAAAGTTTAGAGTTCCTTTCAATAAGAGAGCAAAACAAACGTAGCTCTAACATAAAAAAAAATTCTTAACTCAAAGACATGGGAGGAACAGTGGGTAAGCATGCAAATTTGTTGTTAAGATAGAAAACGAAGGTGCAAAGCCAGAAGACAAAACAGTTTTTTAAACATCAAAAACAAGTACCTGCAGGTGTCACTTAAATGTTTTACTACAGCAGCTGAAATATAAACCAAACGAACGTTGCTGTCAAAGTTTAGAGCAAAACCCCTGACTCACGCCTTTCCTTTTTTCAAGCACTGTAGGTCTCACTGAAATGTTTTACTGCAGCAGCTAAAATATAAACCAAACGCACGTTGCTGTCAAAGCTTAGCAACAAAGCTCCCTCTCCGTCTTGTCTTTTTTTTCTCTTCTTTCCTCACAGTAACTCAAGAATGCAAGAAAGAAACTCTCTCTGTTTTCTGCGTTTTTTTCTACTGCCTCTCTCTTGCGTTTTTCTTATCTTTCTTTTGTTGTCCTCTCTTCCGTTCTCTTTTTTCTTTTTCTGTTTTTCTTTTCCTTTTTTTCTGCTCTCTTTTTGTTGCCCCAGTTAGGTCATTAGAAGGGCTTATATATAGTCTAAATATGTCTCTTTTTAGGAAGGATTCAATGCATTAATCCTAGGACGCAAATCCCTACTGATTTGCAGTAAAAAAACACAAAAAGAAAACTGCAATATTCTGATTTTGTGTTGGTGCTTTACGTCTGATTTCTTTCCAGTTTTAGAGGATGGTGTGGCTTTTTTCTTTCCTTCCATAGGGCCAGCTGCTCCCTTTGAAATGAGGCAACAAAAACGTGGTCTTCAGCTCCAAAAATCAGGCGTGATGAGAAAGGAAAACAATAGAGAAAAAAAGGAAAGAAATCAGTTGGAGGGTGCAGCTGCAAGTTTTTATTTTCCTTATTCGGTATGGTAAAAATCTTGTCATTTATGATGATCTAACCCCCCTCTCCAGCTTTCAATATCATTCTTCAATTCAATCCCTCATTTTAACACTTTTCGATTCAGTCCTTGGTCCAAAAAAAATCCTTCGAATCAGTCCCGCGAACTTGGGCTATATCCTTCTCGCGGCAGAATTTTATGCCCTCACGTTAGATATTCAAATTGGAATATCTTGAGCTTCTGATATCGAAATCAATTTATTCAAAAGCCCAAATTCATCTACGCGTCTAGGACTAAAACTTTGATGAAGAAATCGAAGTGAGATAAAATCTTTTTACATAATAGAATCTAGCAGTAATTTGGTTAGTGATGAGAAAGGAAAACAATAGAGAAAAAAAGGAAAGAAATCAGTTGGAGGGTGCAGCTGCAAGTTTTTATTTTCCTTATTCGGTATGGTAAAAATCTTGTCATTTATGATGATCTAACCCCCCTCTCCAGCTTTCAATATCATTCTTCAATTCAATCCCTCATTTTAACACTTTTCGATTCAGTCCTTGGTCCAAAAAAAATCCTTCGAATCAGTCCCGCGAACTTGGGCTATATCCTTCTCGCGGCAGAATTTTATGCCCTCACGTTAGATATTCAAATTGGAATATCTTGAGCTTCTGATATCGAAATCAATTTATTCAAAAGCCCAAATTCATCTACGCGTCTAGGACTAAAACTTTGATGAAGAAATCGAAGTGAGATAAAATCTTTTTACATAATAGAATCTAGCAGTAATTTGGTTAGTCAAAAGGGATCTCTGGGTCTAACTCAAAAATTGATGAATGTTGAGAATTCTAATATGACTGAGAGTATGAACTAAGAACAAAAATCACAAAAACTAGGCCAAAAATATAGTTTTTTTAGTGTAGACTCGGGTCAATATCCTTGTCGCGGTAGAATTCTTTGCCTTCACGTTAGATATTCAAACGGGAACATCTTAGGCCTCTGATATCGAAATCAAGTGATTAAAAAGTTCAAATTCATTTACGCGTCTAGGAATACAACTTTGATGAAGGAGTCGAAGTGAGATAAAATCTTTTTACAGAACAGAAACTGGCAGTAATCTAGTTTGTCAAAAGGGATCTCCGGGTCTAACTCAAAAACTGACGAATGTCGAGAATCCTGATATGATTGAGAGTATGAACTAAGAACAAAAATCACAAAAACTAGGCCAAAAATAGAGTATTTTTAGTGCAGACTCGGGTCAATATCCTTCTCGCGGCTGAATTCTCTCCATTCACATTAGATGTTCAAACGGAAACATCTTGAGCCTCTGATATCAAAATCAAGTGATTCAAAAGCTCAAATTCATCTACGCATCTAGGACTACAACTTTGATGAAGGAGTCGAAGTGAGATAAAATCTTTTTATAGAACAGAAACTGGTGGTAATCTAGTTGGTCAAAAAGGTTCTTGATCTGACAATACTGAGCATCCAAATTTGACTGAGAATCTGCTCTAAGAACAATGATCCCTATAACCTAATAAAGGTGTACATCAATTTTTTAACATGTAATGAGTGACAGAATATACCTAGGATAGTCAGATATCGTACGAAACTGAGTCAGAATCAGAGCCTAAGTTGGAACAAAAAATTACGATAGCAGCAGAACCGTTTTTTAGTGCAAATTTTGAGGGATTTATTCAACCTTAAAGACTAGATAAAAAAAGAATGAATTTAGCATTATGAAGACTCCTGGTCAACCTAAGCAAACCTGATGATTTTGGAAGGGGAAGGATAAAAAGAGCAGAAAACAGCTCAAACAAGGTTTAAAAAAAACAAAATATTTCTTTCTGTGCTTTTGTCAATCTTCAGGCTAATATGAGCTAAACTCCTACACTTTGTTCAAAAGAGGTATACACCGTCTCCAGCACGTGGGGTCCAAAATTGAGTAACAACAAGGGGATCCATGATCAACCTCTAGCGAGTTTGTGAGAGACTCTCAGGCATCACATGGAGACTGTGTCAATCCGAGACTGGAGATTTATAGATAGGAAATGCATGTCAAAGATACAATATTTTTATTTCAAAAATGAACTTACATTCCCTCATAGGATTATACATCTTAAGGTGATCCAAGTGCCAAATATGGTGTAGATTTTACCAAACATATCATGAAATTGATAGGTGTTCGCCTTGGCTGCCCTAATAACCTTAAATAGGTGATCTTATTTTGATTTAAGAGAGAAGTAAATCCTTAGAATACACCAAGCACTTATAAACTGGTCCCTCTTGGTTTTTCTATAAGCTTTCATTTCTACTATGAGAATGATTTTGCTTGGAAGATCCATATTAATTGTCCATATAATAACAAAGGGGTCCATGTCATAGCAAATCAGCTTCCTCCACTTGTATATAATTTTTCATGTCTTGCTTCACCTTGAGCAAGCTTTTGTCTAGTAAGGCATGAAGTTTGCTCCAGATAACATGTTCCTTTACCGCTCTTATCAAGACTTTTAAAGCTATTAGCTCAAGAAATTCTTCCACCTTAAGCATTTCCTCATTGTACCTCTTCAAATATGTCCATATAGACTTGCACTCTAGCTTAACACAAAGATCGTTGAACCTTTCAATGAAGCTTGGCTCTAAATTTTTATACCATGCACACATAGACCCCTAGAAAGTTGGGGAAGGATTTTTCACATTGAATCACTACCAACTCTGAAATACCGTTCTCATTTTGTTCGTGCACTCTCAGGTCAGTCAAGCCATCATAATTAATGAGACTTATTTTTATGGAAATGTAATTCTTGGGGAGTGAAGTGTTCAATACTCGTTTGGAAAAGGAAGAACCCCTCCACTGATGGAGGTTGTAATCATTATCTTATGTATACTCATATACATACCTTCTCGTAATCCTTTTTTTATTAGGTTCTTAGAAGCCTAGGGAATTTGGCATTATACAATTGTTATAGGAACTGGTGTTCATCTAATAGTTGCTAGGGTGAGGACATTCAGAGTACTAGCTCTGTACATGGATATAACAATAGTTATAGTAACTGGTGTCCATCTAATGGTAGCTAGAGTGAGGACATTCGGAGTACTAGCTCTGTACATGGGTATCGCAATGACACAAGTGACCTTTTGAGGGACTCTCAATATTGTCATCATGTTTAGTCTTTTTTTAGTAGTATAATCATCTACAAGTGCTTGGTGCAGTCAATAGCTATGGTGTTATGTGTTGTCAAGGATGTCAAGACTTGTCAGAGTAACAATGTCTGATTTTCAACTTGGGATGCCAACACAGTACGAGTAAGGAGGTGCATATAAATAGTGAGTTATTGAAGGTCTGGTTGAGTAGAAGTTTCTGTGGTAACATCTAGATTTATTTTGCTTATTGACCCAAGTGTGTCTTGGTTGTGTGTCATAAAATAGCCTAGAAATGTCAAAAACAAGTTTTAAGAATTGACGGTTTTTTTATCAGCTTCCTATACATTACGCCAATTGACGAGTCCCAAAATCTAAAATGCTTTGGAATAAGGTTGATGTATTTGATAATTGATTAATCTCTTAGTTCAAGTAATTTGATTCTTTCTTCCTAACCAAAGTGTTTAGCAGTTTGCTATGGAAAGTCTAGGTGGTTGATAGTAGCATCGTCTGCTAGTAGCAGGTAGTGTCTTGATAAGCCAATATAGCAAATAGTTGTGACAGTAGCAGGTGGTTCCTAGTAAGCTAAGGTAATTGGTGGTCGGTACATGTAAAAGGTTTTCTCTGATGGACACTGAGACTCTCTAGTGATAAAGTCAATAACTTTATGTAGACTCGCCATCTTTTTGACATTTTTTTAATTGAGATTTTATCTTTGTTGTTTTTCCCTTTCAGTAGGTTAGTCCCGACCTCATGGCTAGGATCACGGGTTTTGATTGTTAATACGAGTTAAATTTTTTTTTAAATCCTTTTATAAAATTAATTAATTCTAGTTTTATCCTTTAACGTTTGATTTTTTTAATTGATTTTTGTTCTTTTCTTTTCACTTTGCTTTGCGTGGGAGAATGTTTTTTTTATATCTAAAAACATGTTGGAAAAGCTTGTATCTTTATTTTTTTATTAAAAAAGTTATTTGATCCATGATAAAACACGGGTAAAATACTTACTAGTTTTTGCAAGCATTCCTTCAAATGTTTATATGGAGGTTTCTTCAATAAAGATTTGATCAACTCCGAAGTCCATTTCATTTGGTTCCGCTGATAGTTGTTTAATTTGTACATGCAATCTACCTTGGCTTATGCGTTTATTTTTCTAGTTTTTTTTGGGAGGTTGGGTTTTTTCTTTTGTTTTCTTTTTTTGTTTTATGAAAAAAATTGTTAGTTTGTCGTATCTTTAATTAGCTTTGTAAGAGTCTTCCTCCTAACATGGGCTCTTAAATGTGTGAGTTAAATATGATGGTGGAACCTTACTGGTACATTAATTGAGGAATCATTCTAGTGGTAGTGGATCATAAACTATCATAAATGTTAGAGCACAGTAGAGTTCAGATTGACTTGTAAAGTAAGCTTGGGTTATTTGATTATAAATTATTATTGGGTTAATTATTTTTA